>SDBT01011440.1_pt1 | contig 14279 bp, 12 predicted proteins | sample 2277101 | NCBI WGS metagenome assembly SDBT01 (sample SAMN10404973, study PRJNA504765) | marine sediment metagenome | isolation source: marine sediment core GS10_PC15, 103 cmbsf | place: Arctic Ocean: Southern Knipovich Ridge | collected 2010 | reverse complement strand
TTCACCTATCCCGATTCCTATCAAAGAACCAGTAACACTTTCCATACCAAATTTGCTAACAATAACTAAGATTGCTCCAGCCAATAGAAATGTTTGGGAGTCTTTCCCCGAAATATTCATAAATCCAACCACCAATCCCAATGTTAAAAACAACGATTTAATACTACTCATCCTAAACCCTTTCCAAAAAACCCCCCATAGGCCACCCTTGGGAAAAATCCAAATGATCATCTTCAAACAACTGATGTTTAATTCTAAAATATGCCGTACCCAAGCCAGGAAAAACTTCCCTAACCGTCTTAAGAAGGCTTTCAACAAAATACCACTTCTTCACAATCGACCAATCCTTGCCAAAAAAAGAACCATCAAAAGAAAAATAAACACCTTGCCCAAATTGCACCAAACCAACAGCGGTTAAAAAAAACTTTCGATCCAAAACCTGCTCCTGATATGCCAAATTCAACCAAGAGTTAATAACATATTTTATATTTTCTTCTTCATCAGAAAACCAAACAGGGACTACTTCCTCAAAACAAAATCTATTTTCTTTCCAATAATACAGCTTTACATTTTTCTTTTTTGTAAAACTATCCCTAAGCCTTTGAAGGGCAACATTGTCCGCCCCCCTCGACTTACTCCACAAAACAATAAGTCTTTCTTGATGTATTAAAAAATAAACACACCCTAAAACAAAGCAAAACCCACATGCCAATAAAAACTTTTTTTTCAAATGCCTGCTTTCTTCAACAAAGCATCAATTTCTTCCGAATTTACTTTTCCACTAACCTCTTTTCTGTACGAATCTTTATCCATATGAAAAGTTGAAAATTCTATGATCTCTGAATCCTCTAAACCGGTAAAGCGATGTAGAAGATTAGGCTTTATATGTTCAATATCGCCACTCTCTATAACTTTTGTTTTGTTTTCACCAGAAAATTCCGATTCAAATAAAATTTTCCCCGATAAAACATAAAATGTCTCTTCTTTAATCTTGTGGTAATGCATAGAACAACGATACCCTTTACGAAGCACCAGTTTTTTCCCACAATACTTAGAATTATTTACTATCCATTCCTCATGGCCCCATACTTTTTCAACAAAATTCTCAAGTCGAGACCTTTTCAAACTATTCATTTTGATTTTTTTATAGCTTAAATCCATATTTTTAACCAACAACGTTTAAAGCCTTTTAAATAACAATCAATTCTTAATAGGACTACTACAACAAACAAATACCGAGAGAAAAAATCTAAAAAAACTTCTTTAAAATAAAAGAGGGAAGCAATAAAATCGGGCCAGGAAGGAGTGTGTATTCAGTCCTACTTAGATATTATTGCTTCCTTCTTTAGTTCGCAGTTTCTAACCACACAATTAAGGAAACATATAATTTAGAACATACATAAGGATGCTTCTCTCCTTAATTGTATTGTAAGACAAAGTTAGTTACAAAATACACTCATAACAATTTTATTTTTAACAAAGATAATCAGCGCAACCCAAACACCCCCCTACCAAGGCAAAAGGCCAAGAAGAAGGCTCCGGTCGCCCGCAAAAAAGACTTTGCAACAAAAACCATGCACAACAAAATTACCCCCTCCAAAAATACAAAAAACTCTCCCCGAAAACTCTATTTAGCCATATAATTAAAAGAATCACCAAATATAAAAGTAATCCCCTAAAACTTAGGCTATTAAAAAGAAACAAAATCGCTATAAACGATAACAACAATGAAATTACACCTACAAAAAGCAAAATTTGGGCCTTTTCCCATCTTTTTGCTTGTAGATAACTAGAAAAATGATGCGGGCTACCGTTATAAAAAGGGATTCTTTTAACTGTTCTAATAATCACCAACATTACAATCTCAAATAAAGGAATCCCTAAAATAATAATCGGAACAAAATAACCTAATGGATTTTGATAACTCCAAGAAAACAATAAAGGAACAGCGGCCAGAAACCCACCCATAAACATTGCGCCGGAATCGCCCAAATAAATACGCGCTGGAGGCTTGTTGTAAAGAAAAAACACTAACAACGGTGACAAAAAGGAAAGTAAAAGTAAGCTTAAATAGTATTGTTTTGTAAGCAATGCGATAACAAAAAACGAAAAAGCAATAATAATAGCAAGCAAAGAAGAAAGGCCGTCCATAACATCAACCAAATTGAATGCATTAATAACTGACAACATCCAAAATCCCGAAACAACTATATTTAGATAATCCGAAAAAAAAGTAGCTTTTAATGCCAATCCCCCTCTTAAAAAACAAAGGATCGCAACAAGCTGCCCTGTTAACTTTTGTAACGGCTTGAAAACGCTTAAGTCGTCAATAAAGCCAACAAACAATAACAACGTTGTCCCAAGCACAAGCCATAAAATAGAATTTTTAAATGGATAAACCAAAGCTAAAGTCATAATAAAAGAGAGAAATATAGCAAGCCCACCTAAATAAGGAACCTCTGCTTCCTGTTTTTTTATTTTGCCATCCGGAATGTCCAATATTTTATATTTTCTAGCAATGCGAGAAAAAAGATGAACAAAATAAACAGTAAGACCAACAGAAAACGCAAAAGAAAAAAGATGCCTCAAAAAAATAAATCTCACAACTCCCCTATTCCTTCTAAAAACATTTTTTTTGATTAATATCTAGTCTTTCTTTAATCAATTTAAAAAAATAATCATGATCCTGTTGCAGTAAAAATTCAAAACAAACTTCTTGACAATGAAAAAGGCATCTATCTTCTTGAGCCAGCAAAGAAATTAGAGGCTCTACCTTTTGCCAATCCTTTTGGGTTGTCAAAACACCAAAGGCAGAATTTTTCTTACAGCTAATAATTATATTTTTAATATCATCAAAAGAATAAGAATGATGATCTCTATACTCTATCTTGCATACAACATCGATACCCGCATTGCAAACAGTCTCAACGAAGCCATCAAATGATCCTATACCCGCAAAGATAACAAATTTCTTTCCCTCCAATTTACCTTTATCTATTTTCTTAAAATCCCAACCTCGGAAAACAGAACCTGAATGCCTTCCAACAAAAACTTTTTTAAACGGCTCTTTTTTGGAAATTTCCTTTTTCAAAATTTCTAGGCGAGACTTCTGAACCATATCTCCACGAGTTAAAATAATTAAATCGGCCCGAGAAAGATCTTTTTCCCTTAACCTTCCCGCAGGAAGACAATGTCCATTCTCTAAGGGCCTTCGCGCATCTAGCAACAATACCTCTAGGTCTTTCTTAACTGAGTAATTTTGATAACCATCATCTAGCAAAACATAGTCAACACGACTTACCCCTCCATTAGAAATCAAATTACAAGACTTTGCCTTATCTTTTCCCACAACAACCGGAACTGAGAGAGATCTGGCAAACATGCTCGCCTCGTCTCCCGCAAATGTGGCATCACAAAAAATTTCTTTTCCGTCAGAGACCAAAAAGCTATTTCTCGTCTTTTCATTCCTTCCTCTGTAACCACGTAAAATTACCGCCCCTTTACCTTTTAAATTTTCAGCCAAAAATTTTGTGACAACAGATTTACCAACCCCTCCACACGAAACATTTCCAACAGATATCACCTTAAAAGGAAATTCCTTCGACCTAAAAAAATTTATTCTAAAAAATTTATAAAAAAGAAAAGCCAGTGAATAACACGGCTCAAAAACAAAAGATAAAACAATAAAGAAAAGCTTCTCAAAAAAAGTAAGCCTCGAAAAGTCTCTTGATTTTTCCCAGACTCCATTCAGATAGTTTAAAAAAGCTTGCAAAAACCTTTTATCCACCTTGTAAAATTATTCCTTATTTTTTTTAGTCTCCTCCAAAGAGCACTCAATAATATCGTCTACTTGCCAATCTTGAAATTCGCGACAAAAAAATGCAAACTCTGTTCCTGTCTGAACCTCTGCTATAGACTTCCTCTCTTTTTGCAAGCTGCTAATCTTCCCCTCTCCAGCCACCTCTCCATTACGAATACAGGTAACCTTTCCATCCTTTGAAAAAAAACCCTCTTTAACACATGCACCAGTTATTATACCTTTTCCTTTTATATCAAATATCTTAAGAACAACAGCCTTTCCAATCTTCTTAAAAGAAACCTTAACTTTTTGTTTCTTTTTCAAAAGAACCTCCAACTCCTCTATTAATCTATAAATAATCTGATGTTTAACGATAATAACTTTGGCTTCTCTAGCAAGAACTGTAGCATTTTTTTCAACCTTAACATTCATACCCACAATCAAAGACTTTGTGTCTATGGCAAGAGCAACATCTCCCTCAGAAACATCCCCAACTCCAATGTGTATAACCTTAAAGATTCCCCCCTCCTTCTCTTTATATTTTTTGGAAAGCAATTTAATAGAACCTAGAACCGCCTCGCTCGTCCCAAAAGTGTCACACTTGACAACAAGCCTAATAATGTTGGCTTCCTCTACCTCAAGACCTGCTCCATCCCAAAGCCCCTTCCTTTTTTCCGGCCTTAAAAATCTATTTTTTTGATATTCTTCACAAGAGACAACCTCTAACGTTTCTCCCGAAAGCGGCAAGATATTAAAACCGACAACTTTCACTGGTATGGAAGGTCCGGCTTGATCGACCGACTCTCCAAATGCATTCACCAGCAATCGCACCCTTCCTGAAGCTCCTCCGCAAATAAAATAATCACCCTGCTTTATGGTTCCCCTTTGACAAATTATCGTAGCAACAGCCCCGTGACCCTTTTCCATATTCGACTCAAGAACAAAAGCCTTGGCGGGACAAGAAGAGTAGGCTTTCAGCTCCATCATTTGCGTCTGTAACACAACCATTTCCAAGAGCTCATCTACACCCTTCCCTTCTTTTGCAGAAATAGGAACACAAACAACTTCCCCTCCCCAGTCTTCTGGAACAAGATCATGCTGAGCAAGTTGTCGCTTTACTCTTTCTATTGGCGTAGGCCCGTCAACCTTGTCAATTTTGTTTATAGCAACCAAAATAGGAACCCCTGCAGCCCTTGCGCACTTTATAGCTTCAACAGTTTGCGGCATAACTCCATCATCTGCAGCAACTACAAGAATAACGATATCCGTAACCGTCGCACCTCTTTTCCTCATATGAGAAAAAGCTGCATGTCCTGGCGTATCTAAAAATATAATCTTTCCATGAGAAGAATCAACCTCGTAGGCCCCCAAATGCTGCGTAATACCACCACGCTCTTTCAGGGCAACCCTTGTCTTTCTTATAAAATCAAGCAATGTCGTTTTTCCGTGATCAACATGCCCCATAACAACAACAATTGGCCACCGCGACTTACCACCCTCTGTAGACTCTTTTAATTCAAAAGAAGCCCCTTCCTGTTTGCGAAGCACAACATTAAACCCAAACTCCTGCCCCAAAGAAAATATAACATCAACAGAAAGAATGTGATTGCGATTACAAACCATGCCCTTTTTCATTAAGGACATAATTAACTCTCCTGAGCTCTTGCCCATTATTTCAGCAGCCCTAAAAAGAGCCATTTCTCCTTCTATAACAACCTCTTTTTCGGCAGTTTTTACGACCCGAGAAAGCGAATCATCCACCCTGGCCCTGTCAGGAGAAATACGAGAAGCAATGCTAGAATCTTTTTCTGAAACCGGTTGCCCCTCAATAGCCCTTTTTTTTGGCTCAATATTGGACTTGTCTAACCCTGTAAGAGTTTTTTTTAAATAAGAGAGAGCATCTTCCTGTAACACAGAAACATGGCAATAAGAATCAAACCCACCCTTTTTTAATAAATCTAAAATATCTTTGCTCGAAAGGCCTTCTTGTTTAGCTATTTCATAAACACGCATATAATATCCTCGCCCCGCACATTGTTTTTGAAAAATAAATTAATCTTCTGACGCAACCCCTTCTTCAGGGCTTTCCTCAGGGTCCTCTTTGGCAAGGCCCCCCAACTCTCCCTCGGGAGCAAGTTGCTGCAAATCAATATCAACCCCCACTAGCTTTGAAGCCAACAAAATGTTCCTTCCCATCCTTCCTATAGCCAAAGATCTTTGGTCTTTAGCCAGCCACACCATAGCTCTTTTGTTGTCAAGCATTTCTACCTTATCAATCTCTGCCGGCTTTAAAGCGCTTTTTACAAATTCTTCAAGTGAGCTTTTCCATTCAATAACATCAATCTTCTCCCCTCCGAGCTCTCGCAAAATCGGCTTGATTCTAACACCCTCAACACCCACGCAAGTCCCAACAGGATCGATATCCTTACTGGTAGAAACAACAGCAACCTTTGTTTTGTAGCCCGGAATTCTCACAATCTTTTTTATTTCTACAACTTTTTCAAAAATCTCCGGAATCTCCAGCTCAAAAAGCTTTTTAACAAACACGAAAGACGCTCGATCTAAGATTAATTGAAAGTCACCCCTAGGCGATTCAAGGACATGCTTAAGTAATGCCCGAACGGGACCTCCGACCTTTAAAGTCTCTCCTGCAACCACCCCGCCTAAAGGCAAAAAGGCCATTACCTCTTCGACCTGCACAACAAACCCGTCTCGCTCGCGCTTATGCAAAACACCGCTAACAACAGAGCCCTCTTTTTCTTTAAACTCGTCAAAGACGGCGCTATTTTCAAGCTCGCGAATCTTGCTTGCAATAACCTGTCGCGCCACTAAAATTTCCACCCTCCCTATTTTATCCTCAAAAGGAACCTCAACAATGCCTCCATCTTTGGCCTTACCAGAAAGCCTTTTGGCTTTTCTCAGCGAAATTTCGAGATCTTCATTTTTAACGCTAGAAACAACCACTTTTTTTACAAAAGCCTCTGGCTGTCTTGTTTTCTTATTAAAAACAACAGAAAAATTTAAAAGAGGGAACTTTTTGGAAAACGCAGCCAAAACACCCTCGCAAACAACAGAAATAACCTTATCTCGATCAAGGCCCTTATCTTCCACAAGGCCTTCAATAACATCGTCTAATTTCACAATAGCATCCCACCGTTAGAACAGTATTAACAATTTAAAACATACAGGGAAAATTTAAATCTCTGAACGTGGTCTCTATTTCTAATAAATAAAAGTTTAAAGAAAAAATAAAAAAAGTGAAGCTGATTGCCTCCCGAAAAATATGGAGGGGCTTTTATCTTATAATTTGTCGCCCGCTTAACCACAGCCAACGACGACTTTAGAAAAGTCGTCGTTGGCTGTAAAAATTTTTTGAAACAGCTTTGTACTAATAACCTTTAATATATAAATAATAATATTAATAATAGGGGACCCGTTTTTTGTGGATAACTCGTCAAAAAAGAGCCCAAAAGCGCGTGAGACTGGGGCAATGCGGTGCAGGATAACTTGTGGATAACCTGTGGATAACCTGTGGATAACTTTTGACGGGTGTTTCTATATGTCTTGCAGCAGCTTCTCCGAAGAGAGGCGAGGGTGAGTGGTCGCTCTGAGGAGCTTTTTTGAGAGGATGGGGGTTTGTTTATCCACAAGTTATCCACAAGTTATCCACAAGTTATCCACAGGTTATCCACAAGTTATCTCAATAGAAAACAATTGCCAATGGGGCTCGCGCGGGGTTTTCTTATAGGCGCGACTAGGGCCGTTTTTGTTGGTTTTTGCTGTGACGCCCTTGAGAGAGTTTTCTTATTGTATTTTGGAAAGAGAGGTCGTAATTTTTTTCATATCTTCCCAGACTTTTCTTTTCTCGGCAGGGTTTCTTAAAAGATAAGCGGGGTGATATGTCGGTAAAAGTGAATATTGTTTATAGTTGTGAAAGGTTCCGCGAACTTTACTTATGCGAACGTCTTTTCCGAGAAGGGATTGCGTGGCGCAGCTTCCGAGGGTACAAATGATTTTAGGGGCAATAGTGTCTATTTCTTTGAATAAAAATAGATTTTTGCATACTTCGCCTTCCTCGGGTAGTGGGGTTCTGTTATTTGGCGGGCGGCACTTTACTACATTGGAGATATAGACATCTTTTCGGTCAAGACCCATAGATTCTATTATTTTTGTGAGAAGTTTTCCTGCTCTTCCAATAAAAACTCTGCCTTGTGCGTCTTCGTCTCTTCCGGGGCCTTCTCCGATGAACATTAATTTTGTATTAATGTTTCCTTCGCCAAAAACCGGTTGTTTTCTGCCTTGGGTTGCCAGAGGGCATGCGATGCAATTGGTGCACTGCTTTTTTAGTTTTTCAAGAATTATATTCTTGTCTTTGCGTTCTAAGTAAACAAATCCTGAAGGTTGTTCCTTAATGTGTTTTATGTAGTCAGTTATTTTTTTTTGAGGGGTTGCTTGTTCTTTTATTTTCATCACATAACTTTTTATTTTTAGAGGTTTGTTAATTAAATGTATTTTATCTGGAGTGTGTTAATTTTGCAATTTTTGGGTTTTAATTTCTCAAGCAGGTTCGTGAATTTCTTTTTTGCATGATTTCATCATATATGACAGGGCAAATGTGAGGGCAAAGCTCAGCTGGAAATCTAAGAAGAAAAGTTGTAAAGGGTTAAAGAGAAGAATCATAAAACATGTTAATGAGAGAAGGTGAAGCAAGGTTGACTGTCTATTGAGTAGTTTGCCTATCTCATACGCTAGGAAAATTAAAATAGCTCTGGTAAAAGAGATACTCGACCAGCTTAGGGCGGCATAGGTGGAGCAAAACATCAGTAAGAGAATATGTTTGAGGTAGAACGGGATCGGGAACAAGCCGAGAAGGATTTTCCAAATTAAAATTAACAAAATTAGATGAATTCCTGAGCGGGCTAAGTAGTGGGATATTCCCCAATAGCTAAACAGGTGCCGTGAGCTTTGTAGATAGGAGAGGCTTTGTTTTTTGTTTCCCAGAAAAATGCAACTATAAAGGGACAGTGCCGGCCAAGATAATTTTTCTTTCATAGATTCTAGAAGAGAGTCTTTCTTTTTATAGAGCCATCTTTTTATAGAAAATTTGGGTCTATGAAGCAATTGATAAGATAATTTTTGCGAGAAATAAGTTCCGGCGATTTTTTCTTTTAGAAGATAGTCTTGGAAGTCTTGATTTCCCGAAATATTCTTTTTTTGCGGGGCTGAAAGTGTTATATTTTTTAGATGGATTTTGTCATCTATCTCGAGATAGCTTGCTTCTTTTAGGTAGCATAAGATATCGAAAGATGTTTTTAAATGAGAAACTCGAAGTTGTATTATTTCTTTGATTTGGGGAGCAGAATGGTGAAATTTGCTTATTACAGTTCCTTCAAGTTCTAGGCTTTTATTGATTATATTTTGACGGATTTGTTGCATTTTGTTTTGTTGAGTGTAAAGCGATTGGCTGCCAATTCCAAAAGATAAGAAAAACATCAAAGAGAGTTGTGCAGCTTTTGCCACCGTTTCTTTTAGTTTATTTCTTCCTAGAAACGCTATCCCTAAAAAAATGGATGTGCTTGATATGATGAGTTTGATATAGACGCTTGAGAGGGGGGAAATTTTTTGGACGTATATGCCAACGATAAGGCCGGCAAGTGGTAGCAGTGTAGGTGTAATTTTATAGTGCTGCATTTTTTGCTGTTTTATTTTTAATTTGTTTTCGTCCGGTTGGTTTCGGAGCATACTTATTTAGTAAAAGTTATTATACCATTTTTTGCATTCTTTCATTAATAAAAAGGTTTGTATGAAAATTAAAAAAGTTGTTGGAAGAGAGATTCTTGATTCGAGAGGTTTTCCGACTGTAGAGTGTGAAATTATTCTTGAAAACAACCTTCAGGCAATTGCAAGCGTGCCTTCGGGCGCCTCTGTTGGGAAAGGTGAGGCGGTAGAATTAAGAGACGGAGACGGCAACCGATTTTTAGGAAAAGGGGTACGAAAAGCCGTTGATAATTTGGAGAAAAAAATTGCGCCACTTTTGGTTGGAAAAAAACCGGATCTTTTGGAAATGGACAAATCTATCATTGAGTTGGATGGAACCGATAATAAATCAAACTTAGGAGCAAATGCAACTCTTGCCGCAAGTGTGGCGATTGCAAAAGCGCAAAGCTTAATGGAGAGCAAAGAGCTTTTTGAACTGATTTCCCATTTTATGAAGCAGCGTCCATCAATTCCTTCTGTTATGTACAACATTTTAAATGGGGGGGCACACTGAGATAACTGTTTGCTTTTTCAAGAGTTTATGGTTCGCCCTAAAAAAGATTCTTCTTTTTTAGGGTCTTTAGAAAAAGTTGTAGCCGTTTATCAAAATTTAAAAAAGCTTCTTTTTAAGTCTGGCTTGAGTGTTAGCGTTGGTGATGAAGGTGGGTTTGCGCCGTTGTTTGAAGCTGGAGAAAAACCTCCGGAAATAAAGGCGTTGGATTTTTTAACAATGGCGATAGATAATTCAGGTTTAACGGGTAAGGTCGATATTTGTTTGGATGTTGCAGCTTCGCAATTTTATGATGAGGGTTCCGGCTTCTATCGTTTTTATGATAAAAATTTGAAAGCAGCGGATGTTATTGATTTATATGAAAAGCTAGTAGATTTGTATCCCATTGCTTCCATCGAAGATGGCCTTGCCGAGGATGATTGGGAAGGTTGGAAAGAGCTGACGGAAAGACTTGGCTCTAAAGTGCAATTGGTTGGGGATGATATTTTTGTAACGAACCCAGAAAGAATAAAAAAGGGGGGCAAAAATGGAGTTGCCAATTCGGTTTTGATTAAGCCAAATCAAATAGGTACCCTTACGGAAACTTTTGAGGCGATTAAGATTTGTAGAGAAATAAATTATAAAACTGTTATCTCTCATCGTTCAGGCGAAACTAGCGATACGTTTATTGCCGATTTGGTTGTCGGTTCTAATGGGCAACAATTTAAATGTGGTGCTCCTGTCCGAGGAGAAAGGGTTGAGAAGTATAATCGCTTGCTCAGGATAGAGGAGAATTTGTAGGAATTTTTACTTTTTGTTGTTCGATGGAGGGGTTTCGATGCCTCCGTTCTTTCCTTGCTTTGATTTTTTTCTCTTCTAGGCGGCGAATGGTTCTTGATTCTCTTGTTTTATAATAAGGGTCAATCGGAATGATAACGGATTTTGGTTGGTCTTTTCCTTCTGTGAATTCGATGATTGGTTTGACGTCTTCAGCTTTAATGTCGGCTAATGTTTTAACCCCTTCTTTTGTTGGATGGAAAAACCATCTCTGTATAGGGTCTTTTGGGTCGTTAAGGCCATCATGCTTTTGAACTTGCCTCTTTGCATAGTCAAGTTTTAGTTGTGTGTATTCATCCGGTTTGCCTTCAAATTTAGGTTTAATAATAATTGGACGGATGAAGACGAATAGATTTTTTTTCTCTAGGGTTCGTGCCTTATTTTTAAAAAGGTTTCCAAGTAATGGAATACTGCTTAAGAGAGAGGTTTTGTATGCTGTGTCAATTAGTTTGTCTTGAACCAGGCCACCAATAACCAAAACCTCCCCGTCGGCCATTGTTGTTTTGGTATTTATATGTCTGTTTGTTCTATTTTGCTCTTCGCCGCCTTCTTTAAATTCATCAATTTTAATTTCTATTTTGAGACTGATCATTCCTTCTAGATTGATATTTGGAGTTAGAGTTGTTTCAATTTTTGCCTCAACATCGCGGAATTTCTTTACAGCGGTGACGCTTGATGAATCTATAGCGCCAGGAATGGTTCTTTTTGTGGATACGAATAAAGTACTTTCTTTGTTGTTGCTTGTTACTAAATATGGTTGTGAAAGAACATTGAGATTTTCTGTTCGCAAGACGCTTTTTGCGACGGCCCAAATGCTACCAGCTTTGCCTAGTGTGATGAAGCTGGCTTTTGTTTCGAGATCACCTATCACGCTCATGAGATTACGCCCATGCATAATATTCTGGCCAGCAGCGGTTGTTGGCAGGCTTGTTATGTGTTGTGTTTCAAAGTCTATGTGGTTGCCAAGCATTCCTGTTTTTTTATTTCGTAACTGGCTGCCAAGTTGTTTTTCTGTGTCTAGTTTTGCGTCTACAAAAAGAACCTCTATTGCAACTTGTGGTTTGGGTTTGTCTAGCTTGTCTATAAATGGTTCTATTCTTTTCCAATCTTCCTTTGTGCAAGCGATAATAAGTCTGTTGCCAGAGCCGACATTTATTGATTTTGTTCCTTCTCCTTCTGGTACTGCTTCGGCTGCTATCACCATGTCTTCAAAATATTTCACTTGGCCGACTAAGGGAGTTTTGGCATCTTTTGCTGGAGGTTTAATTATTGCGTCGAGAATAGGTTTAATTTTTTCTGCATCGGCATATTTTAGCTCTTTGATATGAAGGCGTGATTGTAGCCCTTCTATTGGTTTATCGACAAATTTTTCAATAAAATCTATTAGTTTTTTCAATTCTGTTTCGGTTCCGAGCAAAATAAGTCTATTCGTTCGAGGTTCAGGGATAACTTTGGTTGTTTTAGCAAAATAAGCGACCTGTTGTTGTGGGAGCATGCCAGGCAAGGGGGGCGCTTTCGCTTGAGTTGCTCCTAGAACTCCTTCAGTGAAAAGTTTTGCAACATCTTCAGCCGTTGCCTCTTTTAGTTGAAGGATCTTCATATCTTCTTTTAGCCCACCGGTGTCAAGCATTTTTATGATTCGCATTGTTGATTTAATGTTAAGGCTTTTTTCGGTGATGAGGCAGCCTTTTAGGCTTGGATTGTACAATACGCTGTTTGGGGATAATGTTTGATCTAAGATAGGTTTTATTTCATCGATATTTTTTATGTTTTTAAAGAGATAAACATATCGAATTTTTTGGTTGTTATCCGGTAATGTTTCGGAGTCTACATTTATGTAAGCTGGAAGAGGGTGCTGCTTACTTACAGCTATTGGAACGATTCTATGGATGTCATCAACATTTACTATGGAGAAGTTGTTGGCCTCAAGAAGGGTTAAGAGAACGTTCCATGCATCTTCTAAAGTTAGAGGGGTTCTCGTGGACATTGTGACCTTTATTGCATCTAATCCTTTATCGGGAATAAGATTGATTTTTTTTTGTTCGGCGAGATAATTTACAACTTCTTTAAGGGAGGTGTCTTGAAGATTGAGGTAGATATTTGCTTCTTTCTCATTGTTGTTTTGTTTGGTTTTCACATTATTTTCTTTTTCTTCTTTGGAATTAGGGGAGTCTTGTGGTAAGGCCATAGAAAAACTTGAAAGGCAAATTAATATCAAAGAAATAAGAAATGATAATTTAAACAGAGAGAAAGTTTTATTTTTATTCATAAAATTTGGTTTCATTTTCATAACTTTTACTCAGTAATTGTTTGCTTATACTTAAATGTTGCTACTGTTAAGTCGAATGATATGGTTTTTGCTGCTTCCCTTGTTATTTTTAAGTTTTTGATATGTACAATTTCTTTTTCTTCAAGGGATTGAAGTATTTTTACTAATTTTTCCGTTGTTTGCTTCTTAAAGCTTGCTTGAAGGGTAACCTCTTCTAATTGATTATTATCTGGAAGGGGAGTTGCTAATGCAATCCAATTTGATTCAGGTTTAAGCCTATGTTCCTTGTAGAAAGATTCGAGAAAGCTTTTTATTTCAAATCCTTGTTCTTTATCAAGAAGGTTTTTAGTTGTCTTTTTTTGAAATTGGATGTTTTGGTACTTTTTTATAATTTGGTTAGTATCGAAAGCGGCTTTTTGTATGTTTTTAATTTCATCTATTAAAGAGCGACTCTTTTTATTTATGTAATAGATCATTCCTCCGGCGAGCAAAGTTGTTGTCCCAAGAAAAAGGATTAAATATTTTCTAAAAGCTTCACGGTCTAATTTATGAATAAATTCTGAAATATTTTTAAAAGGTTTTTCAAAATTTTCAAATAGTTTCATAATTGTTATTTTTCTTTTTGTTTCAAAGTTAATGTAAATTTTACGCCACCGTCTTCTTCTCCTGGAACCCCTTCTTCTGTAACGAGGCTAAGCATTTCTGGTGAGGCTTTGTCGGATAGCATTTGTGCGAATTTTGCATAATCTCGAAAATCCTCACCCTCCCTTTTGGACTTGAAGGATCCGTTAATTTCTACAGTGGGTGGCTTTTCTGCTCCGCATGACAAATCTATTTCTTTTATGGTTATATTGAATGTTGTTCTATCAATGATGTTTGTTAATTTGAGCAATAGGTCCAGCGATGGCAACCTTAATTTTTTAAAAATTCCCCAGGCTCTCTCTTCCGAATCTGTAATAGATTTGGCTTGACTATTAAGTGCGAGGAGTTTTTTCTCTCTTAAGGCCCTTGTTATTTTATTTCTAATTATGATCTCTTCGGTGTTACTTAAGGCTGTAGACAAAATTTGATGAAGTTTTTTTACCTGTTGTTGTTCTAGGGATAACTTTTGAGAATAGAGGCCTTGC
>SDBT01011439.1_pt1 | contig 14279 bp, 26 predicted proteins | sample 2277101 | NCBI WGS metagenome assembly SDBT01 (sample SAMN10404973, study PRJNA504765) | marine sediment metagenome | isolation source: marine sediment core GS10_PC15, 103 cmbsf | place: Arctic Ocean: Southern Knipovich Ridge | collected 2010 | reverse complement strand
GAATACTGTGGAGCGGAGTTGGCTTCGCTTCCAGTAAAGAAACTGCACGAGAAACAATTCTGTCCTAAGTTGACAGCTACAGAGCCGGTGGCGGCTGAGATAGAAACATCCAACAACGGCGACCAACCCACAGAGGAACTTGGAAGGCTAACAGTTCCAATAGCAGATCCGGACTACTTCGTTAGTAGCCTGGTAGCTGCTGAGATCCAGCGTGTCCTTGCACTCTGCGAGGCTCAGCCTGAGAACCTTGCTTTGGTTGGACCCAAGGGATCTGGCAAGACAGCATTGGCTTTGCAGATAGCAGCCAAGCGACAAGCTCCATGCTATGTTGCCAATGCCTACACTCAGCGTTCCTCAGATGAGTGGTTTGGACGTGAAGGTGTTTCGTTGGAGCATGGCACTTACTATGTTCCATCTCTTTTCGTTGAGGCACTGGAAACAGAAGGTGCTGTTGTCATCATTAATGACATGGCCCTAATGCAGAACAAGTCCATCCAGAATGGACTCAATGATATCCTTGACTATGGGATTAGGTTCGCATGGGTTGAGGCTCTTGCTGCAACACTAGGTCGTCCTGTTCGTGTGGCTCCAAGGGTTCTTATCATTGGTACATGGAATGAAGGTGCTGCCTATACTGGTAACATCATGCTTTCTGCTAACCTAACTGATAGGTTCCCCAATCGGATCTACATGGACTACCCACCGGCAGAAGTACAGAAATCTATCCTCATGAGGAAAACGGGTATATCTCATGAGGATGCCAGCAGGCTTAGTGACTTTGGTGCAAGGCTTCGTGGCTTGCAAGATCCAGTAGAAGTCTCCATGCGTGGACTCATTCAGGCTGGTCGTAAGATGCAGCTTAGTGCCAATATCCACGATGCACTCTACTACACCATTATTAGTGGACTCAAGCCAGAGTCTCAGGAACAAGCACTCGCCGCACTAGAAGGAATCTATACGCCGGATGAGAAGCACCTTGTTTCCACTCGTACTAATCAGTGGGAAGCATGGGCTGATGGCGGTGAGAAGTGGACTGAGGTGAGTGCAGAGATTAAGGCTTCATGGGAAAGAGCGGTAGAAGGATGGCGACCACCATCACGAGCAGGAGGCAACTGATGGCTGAGTGCAACAAGGAGTTTAAGGAAGAACGAGCATCAGGCGTTTTCATGGTTCACGCTTGCAGTCTTGAAGAAGGACATGATCCAGAGATTCCTCACCACTGTACTTGCATGGATGATCCTAACCGTCCTGATATGAATACACATAATGAACTCATACAAAGGATTGGTGACTATCTCCACGTAAGTACTGCAACTCACCATCCTCACCTAGCGTTAAGTATGCCAATGCTACCACCATGCATGGAGCAATCCGCAGACTTCTCTGTTGCATTCCTAATAGCTATGACGGTAGCGAAGTATGAACCTGAATGGTTCAACAGCCACATTGATGAGGTTCTGGAATACACTGAGCAGGGTGCTGAGTATATTACCTTTGGAGGTATGATAGAGAAGGCTCATGACTTCGTTAAGGCAATGGAGTCTACCCAATGAAAGGACAACATATCAAGTTTGATCCTGACTATCCTCTATCTGAAACATGGAGAGTAAGGAAGTCAGTAATACCGGAAGTAGAACTCCGATACATCACTGAGGCTATTGCCGCACTGGTACAGGGTGCAGCTTCGGAACAAGTCAGTGTTAGCTGGCATGGAACGAGGAATGATCCTGGTAGCTATCGGGCTGATAAGTCTCAGATATCACTCAGCTATGCTCCACTAATGGATGAGACTACTGGTGATATGCCTAATGCACCAGTCGATCCTAATCTAGTTGATGTGGTAGCTGGCGTTGGTATCCACGAACAAGGACACATACCTCTAAAGGGAATACGGAAAGCTCTTGTCTCTGAAAGGAAACTTGGCTACGCAGAACGTGAGGTAGGTCAAACAAACTGGGATAGGCCAAAGCGTGACGATGAGGATCTCTGCAACATCCTAGAGGATGTATTCATTGACTACCAGATGGTAGATAAGAAACCTGTACTTGGTGCTTACATCCGTAGAGGACGTGAGTGGCACGCTTCACGTTCAGTAAACCTACCGGATAGAATGGCAGATGATGCCACGTTTACGAGGAAAGAATTGCAGGGCTTGGCGGGAATGCTTCTCCTCTATGATGTGGATGTTCTGGAGGCATTGAAGGACCGGACTGCTGACGATGTAAGTCATATCATGGACTATCTTAGTACCATGACTAAGACTGGTATCCAAGCAGCCAGTAGCATGAGAGATCCTCGACAGTATGAACGGCTGGTTAACTCTGCTTGGAAAGCTGCATCGGTTTATCTTGAAGAACATCCTGAGCCACCTGAACCACCACAGGATCTACAACCTGATCCAGATGCAGAACCAGAGGACGAGGATCCAGAGCATGAAGATGGTAGTCCTTCTGAACAAGGTGCTCCAAGTGACGGCGATGAGGAGTCTAAAGAGGAGGACGATAACGAAGGTAAAGGACAGCAGGGCGGTGAAGATGATGAAGGCGAAGAAGAAGAGGATGAAGAACAAGGTGGTAATGGCGGTGAACAAGATGAAGAACCTGATGAGGACGATAAGGAGGAGGATACAGATGAGGGTGAAACCGGATCGGGGAACGAGAAGGAAGAAGATGAACAGGAAGAGGAGGAGGATGACGGAGACGGCGACGAGGAGCCACAGCAAGAGCCTCAAGAGGAACCAGAAGAGGACGGAGGAGAAGCAGAAGTACCGCCGCCTTCTGTTGACCGTATAGATATACCATCTTGTCCTTCAGCAAATCCAGTACCGATGCCAGCACACTTGGCTGATGTGCTAAATGAAGCCATCGAACTGGACGTAGAGGATGTCAGTGAACAAGCAGAGTTTCCTGGCTTCAAGATGGAACGTCCTCGTCAGGGTAGGGATATCTATGTTAGTCCTGATATGACTCAGAAGATCCTCTCTGCCTTTGAGCAGCGACAACACATGGCGATAACACGGTATCCTTTCCAGGAGTCAGGTCGAGTATGTGGACGTACACTTCCTCGATTGTTCCTTGGCAAGACGGATCTCTTTGAGGAGATAGATGATGAGGACTACTTGGATCTCAGTCTTGGTGTGGCTGTAGATGCATCGTCATCTATCTCACAACCAGAGTGGCAGATCATCGAACAGTCCTGTCAAGGTCTAGTAGGCTCATTCATGTACCATGATGGCGTTGACTTGTTCATCATGTCCTACTCTGGTGAACACTTCGATGAGGATTCAGAGGGTGGTACTATTCACCGGCTGTTTGAACCAGGGTTTGAAACCTTGCGTCATGAAAGAGTTGGTCCTGGCGGCAGTACTCCAACAGTGCCGGCGATTAAAGTACTGGCTGATAGGATGACAAAGAAATCCCAACGGCGAGAACGTATGATTATCAGCCTAACAGATGGAGCGCCCAATGCAGGTGGCAGTACGGATAGGATGCGAGAGACTGTAACCAGGCTAACCAACGGTGGCTTCTTCGTATTGGGCATTGGAGTAACATCCAATATAGCTGGTAGTCAGTACCACGTATCCACTGACATGATGGTGGAACTCATGAGTTCCCAGTACGACCACTGGAAGGTCATCGAAGGATTCGAGCAGCTACCGGATGTGCTGGCAGAGATTATAGGAGGACTAATGTGAGCCTACATGAGATAGGATCTATAGTATCTATTTCCTCTCTAGCAGGAGGATTCCTCGTTCACTTATGGAGGCTGCATTAGGATGAAACTAGAATGCGTAATGGTAGGCAACGAGATAGGCTTTCGAGTTAAGAAAGAAACTATCCTTATTCAGGATCCGCATGATGACACCTCATTGAAGCAGGTTGAAATGGAATGGATGTTGATGAAGAGGATGATAGCAGAGGAGGATCTTATTGAAGTGCAATAACGGATGTCCTCCCGATAACTACGTTCAGTGCCACCACCAAGGTAAGGACTTCGTATCCATGACTGGTCCTTACAGCAACACATACATGGTTACTTTCAGGATTGGTGATGGTGGTACGCAGTATGCTCCTGATAGTAATGGACTAGAGGAAGCACGAGAAAGGTTTAAGTACTACCAGGAAAGGATGGAGCATGAAAGATCCGTTTGAAGGATTAAATGATGCGGTAGCGGAACTAAGAAAATACGTGGATGCTCATCCACGAACTAACTATGTGGTTGCTGTAGTCTACGACTATACCGAGAAGGTGGAAAAGGTATTCGGTCCATTCAAACAAATAGATATCATGAGTAGTTCCATCTGGGCACATGGGTTAAGTGGTCGTAAGTTTGAACTTGGAATCAAGAACGACCGCTGGTGGGAGGTACAGATTCCTGAAGAGGAACTACCAACGCAAGCTGTTAACGTGGATAGACCTCTAGTAAGAGGAGTAGAAGTATGGATAAGGCCAGCATGAAACAACATAGCCCACGGTTTACTACATCGTCCAGTCGTGGACCTATCCTGTCTTGTGAGTGTGGATGGCAGATGATGATGGTTGATGTTGTTATCTCTCCACTCACTACAGATGTCCATCATTCATTCTTCCGTGCTGGCTTTGATATGGGGCAGGCATTCCAAAGGCATCTACATGAGGAGGCAACTAAGGCATGATGAATGAAACCTTGTGCCGGTAACTAAGAGCCAAAGCCAATGACTAGGAAAGACAAGAAGCATTATCGTATCAAGCCGTGGCCTGAGCATTCCAATCTTGAACCTAGACGTGCAACTCTATGGAGAGTAGCTGATGGATCCTACCAGCTACCATACATCACAGTGCTGACCTGGAAAGCCACGACCTGTAAGAACTGTCTAAAGAGGAGAGGAAAGGTGAGACGACAATGACGATGCAAAGGATAGATGAATGCTGGCTTATCGTGGGTATCCATCCTGATGATGGTAGGGGACAAAGCTGGGAGGGAGTGGTAGCATTTCAAAACCCTAGTGATGGAAGCTGGATGCCAATGATTGCTGCGGATAAGGATCGTCTCAATCAACTGGTTGAATTAGCTAAGGCTATGTCCAAACAGACAGGAAAAGAGATGAGAGTTTCCCACTATATTAACCGTGTGGATCTTGGATCAGTGATGGATCTATAATGACAATAGGCGATATCGTAACCGTCAAGATAACTCAGGAGATGATTGATGAAGGAGAGCCTGCTGACATCTGCTTATGTCCTACTGCCTTGGCTGTCCAAGAGGCAACTGGATATGAGGACGTATCAGTAGATGATACTTCGGCTGATACCTACAAGGATGGTAAGATCCTTATCTGTTGGAAGCTCCCTCCAGAGGTGGCTGTTTGGATGGCTGAGTTCGATGCTGGCAACCACGTTGAACCTCTTGAGTTCCAGATGTGGGAAAGGTAATGGTATAGGAAGAGAATAACAATGAAATGCATAACCTACCACTGGTGGCATAGGCATGACGGAATAGTACACTGTCAAGATTGCAGTATCCCTAAACCTAAAAGAAAGTAATCGAGATGACTAGCGGAGATATAGTAGCACTATTAACATTAGGGCCAGTGGCGCTCTTATTATTTTACTGGCTTCTAAATCTTATTCTGTTATGGATGATGCGATGATTCGCCGTTTAACCACATGCGTATGGACAAAGAATCCATCCTTGGAAGGCTCTCCTAGGTATCCGTCCATCTAAGACACCATCGTATCTGGACAGTACTTCCTAGGAAGTCCAAAATCAAGCATACCATTATAGTGCATTTCAACAGCGTTTTCTGGACTACCTAGGAACGCCACTATCCTGGTAACAACCTAACCTTTCCGCACCTAGGTTAATCCCTGCCTATCGTCCTAGTGCCTTGCCGGATTGATACGGAAACTGTTATAATGAGACAGTGGATAGTAATGCTGGATGAAGATCCGGAAAGGAGTTGGAATGTAAACGGACATCCACAGGAGGAAACAGGATAGTAGAAGAGAGGAGCACAATGAGATTCCAGGAACGACAGAGGTTAAGGGCCGCAGATAGGATACGCAGGAAGCCACCTAGCGTTAGGACAATGGAACGCTGGATGTCTGACGGTATCGCTAAGGCTACAGACGGTTGTTCGGTCGAACCGGATGGATCTTGTCCTCACGGAAAGGACTCATGGCTGTTAGAGTTAGGACTCATATAGAAAGGACATGATGAAAGGAAACAATTCCGTTCTGACGTTCAAGCAGCCTATCGCGGCAACAGCCTATAGGATGCATGATAACTCCACTTACCAAGTCCGTCTCGTGTCGGCTCAAGGACGGTTCCATAATGCCGATGAAACTCCAGATGAGGATGGACTCGTCTACTTGGAACTCTTCCTTGGTTCCACAAAGGACAGTGAGATAGAGGTGCATCTAGGCTTGGCTCATCCTGACCTGCAATCCAAGCTAGATGCTGGGTTGGCTTGGGAGGACATCCCAATGGATGAGCACAATGAGGCTCTTGTCCTAGCCGTCAAGATGTCCAACATCACCGCTTACACAAGGTTTGAGGACTGAGCATGGATAGAATAAGGGCACAACGTATCCGACATCGAGTCCTTGAAGCCTTACAAGAAGTAGGAGAAGCGGAAGATATCAGCTTCTCATTAGGTCGTGGAACCTTTACGAGAGGTCATGTCTCCATGAAGATGACTGCGGCTGATGTCCTCACTGATGGAACTATCCTAGATCCAGAGCGTGAGGCTTTCACTACATATGCCGCAAACTACAACCTTGACCCGCTAGACTTGGATAAGGAGTTTACTTGGAATGGGGAGACATACCGGATAACTGGATTATCTCAGCGTCGGTCAAGATATCCAATTGGAGTTGAGCGTGAGGACGGACGGAAGATTAAGATGTCGGCTCGACTGGTTGTGGATAGCTTAGTAAGGAGCGGACAATGAGAACGTCGATGGCTGAGGCTCTGATCGCTGCACTGGATGAAGCGGAACGAACGGGTAAGACGGTGACAATCACCGTAGCCGATCATCCACCGGATTGCGAGCACTGCGGCGAGCCGTGTATAATAGGAGAGAAAGGAGACTGGGTATGCATGGGTGAGAAATGCTTCCTGGCTGTGAGAGGATTGGAGGTGCATCGGCTTACACAACAACAATAGGACAAGGATATCATCTGCACGCATTCAAGGAAAGGAAACTACATTGTCCGAAGCAGACACGATGACACTGGAACACTTGAAGAAACTGGTTGAGGAGAACCCTGAACTGGATCTTCTCGGAACTCTTGGCAAATCCGCTGAGGCAACCATCGCCCAGCGTGATGCCGAGAAAGCGGCAAAGAGGCTTGAGCCGGTATGCGCTGAGATCCAGAAGTTCCTTACTGGACTCGTCGCCGCTGGCAAGATGGAAGTTACGGACGTTCCGAAGATCAAGCTGGGAACGGTTGAGGACGAGAAGGAAGGAACGGTCGTCACAGTCAAGGCCGCTCTCAAGAAGGGTCCACGAGCCTCATCGAATGGCTCAGCGGCTCAACGGTTCAAGGAGGATGACTGGACTGAGATTGGCTTCCAGGCATTCGTTGTAGGCGGAACGGACCACGACAAGCCGAAGGACGCTATCGAAGCCGCAGGTGGGGAACTCAAGTCCTATACCTGTAACTACTGGCACTTCATCTTCGACGGTGCCTACAAGGATCTGGACATCCAGGTTCGCATCGAATCAGGTGGCAAGCCAGATACCCTTTCACTTGCGGACGCGAAGGTTCTGCTGAGCTAGATCCATTAGTCCGTTGCTGTGGCGGCAGCGCGGACGAGGAGGTGACAATGGATAGACAGGCTGAAGAGGCAATGACCCGCAGGATACAAGAGGCTGAGACAGGCATACGTCAGGCTGAGGCGTTTCTAATAGGAGCACATGCCGCAATAGGAAGGCGGTTGCTTCCTTCTCTAATAAGGGAGGCTAGAGCGGAACTCCTAAAAGCAGCAGCAGTCTTGGAGGTGGATCATTAAGTACAGCAGGGAGAAAGTTAGGCAACGGCTTAAGCACAAGATTGAGGCTCGCATTAGGTTGAAGGTTCAACTGCGAGAAGCCTGGTTTGCAGCAATAGCCGAATGGAAGGACAAGGCTATACAAGAGGCTGGAAGGCAAGTACGGAAGTATAGCCAGAAGGAGACTGCGGAACTGTGGGACAAAGCGGACAAGGATCGTTACCGTAGAACCGATGTCCAAATTGTTGTCATTGGCCCTAGAGTTCCTAACGAACTTGATGAAGCCAATGCAGACCTGATTCGCTTCCGGCATTATCTTGAACTCCTCGACCTAACGGATGAAGAGGATCTTATCTTCACTGGCCCGCTCAAAGACCTTCCGAGGTACCTGTGAAGATGGCGACCCTTACCGGAGTGCGGAAGAGTACGGCTGTAAACTTCGTAACAGGAGGGAATGATAACCATAAGCATGAGGGTAAAGCCAATTGGTTCCACATGGGTCTATCTCCGCATGATCCTAAGAGCCACTTGTTTGTCTGCATTAGGCCAAGAGAACACGGCCCAAAGAAAGGACAACTTTGCGCCCAGACGATGATAGAGCCACACGGCGGAAGGATCCACTTAGGAGTCAAGGCTTGTTCCACATGCCAGAGCTTTCCTGTTGCGCCACTTGTACCATCAGGAGATGGTGCGTCAGGACAGTAACTCTAATCTGGAAACGGGTATCGGATTAAGAAAGGATAACCACGTTGATAGTACACTTCAAATACCTTCGCTCAACCAAGAGGACCAATGTTTATGAGGAAGAAGTACCGGAAGGAGAAACACTCAAAATTGGTGCCATCTACATCCAGATGAGCGCCATGCCAAAGGTCGAAAGCCTGGAAGTAACGGTCGAGGCCACAAGCTAGATGTTTCCGTGGGGCTGGGTGTGGATGTTGGTGTGCTCCTCCGTCCTGCCCAGCCCCGTTTAACCACATAAGGAAAGGAGAAATCGTTGCCTACTCCAACAGGAAAACCAAAGGTCGGTGAGCGTGTCCGGTTCCATCACAAAGAGGATGGTAGCGGTAACGAGACAACCGATGCCACTGTGGTTCGTAGGGTCGATGGATCTCTATGGTCAATTGAAGTCCTCGTTGACGGCGAGAGAAGGAATAGGATTATCGGTGAGGCCCAGTGGATGCTGGATCATAAGTACATGGAGGTTTTAGGATGACGGTACAAGAACTCATCAGGCAACTCCAGCATATGCCATTAGGCCAGAACGTCTACGGCATAACGGACACTTCGGATCATGAGATTACCAGTGTCAGTACGGAACGGAGAGAGAACGGTAATCTTCCGATAGTGGTTCTCGAAATGGTGTTCACTGAGAAGGACCCATTGGAATGAAACAGGAGAAGGCAAATGAAAGGGCGCATTGGTCATGAGTGGAAGCGTACAGCCAGTGGAGATCATCTTACAGCCTAGCGAGGTTCCTACCGTCTTAGCCGCACTAAGGCTTTGGAAAGCAACTAGGCATGGCGGTAGTACAGCGCATAATGCAGTGGTTAACTCATACCAAAAGGAACTAGGAGAAGTCAACATCGATGTCCTCTGCACTATGATAGAAAGGAGCGCCAAACGATGACTCAGCACTGGCCTGGTTGGAGATTCGGTAAGACACCAGTAAGGGAATGTATTCACGGAACTGGTGGCTGCTACTATCCAATCCATAACCTGCATTGTCCTGCTGTGACTGGCGGTGAAGGTGGCAACAAGGATGATGAAGAACTGGATATAATCATACGAGAGGCTACAATTGGAACTGGCGAACAAAGGCACATCGATATCGAGAATGCAATCCTCGCTGTCCATGACTTCGGTTGTGTTGAATGCCACAATTCTGATATGCAACCTCGTTGTCCTATCCGTCTACGGATTAGCTCATCACTGGAAAGGATAGCTGGATGACTGATCAAACGGAAGAGAAGAAACCAGTGGCCGATGAAGCCTTGGACGCCGCACTTATCAAGGCTATCGAGGAGGATGATGTCGATCTGGCTGTCCTCTTTGTGCATGACTTTGGATGCATCCAATGCCACAATTATGACCAGAAAGGTCAATGTCCTATCCGTAAACGGCTTGTTGACGCACTGGAAAGGGTGTGAGGAAGTGGATGACCTTGAACATATGAGCAGCATACTCCACAACATAGCCGCACACGCGGCTCTCCTGCCGGACTCAGAGCCATCTAGAGCCATTGTCGGTGAGGCTCAGACCGGCATCGATCTTCTGGATATCAAGGCGGCTTCTAAGGCAAAAGAGACGCAGTGGGTACGGAAGGAGAAGGCATGAGGTTCCTACACTGGCAGTTCATAGTTGAGGATGAGACAGGCAGAGATAGGATGGTTATCAACGGCCTAGAGGTTCTGTGGGGAGTAGTACTCGCTGGCGTGGTGATATCGTTAGGATATCTCGTCCTAGCTTGGATACCCTAGCCTAAGCGGTTTACGTCACAATCTGGTTAGGGCGGGTTGCTCAAATAGGACTCTGAGTGACTCGCCCGTTTAACCTTGCCTGCGATAGCACATGCTAGGATTTACACTTTTGCTAGTGCTGTCTGGATCTCCTAGGTGAATCCGCTTGTATTACTGTACGCGTAGTACATCCTAGGATTGACCAGTCCGCACTTGGCACTTGGACCCTCTCGCTCATGGTCTAGGCTAGTCCGCATCCTGGACTTCACTTTGTCAATAGTACATGCGGACATCCTAGGATCGTCCTCTCGATGGCTGTTGACATAGTACATCCTAGGAAGTCCGTAGCCAAGTGCTAGACATCAAGTACATCCTAGGAAGTACTAGACGACAACGATTCAGCGGACTAGACAGCAGGCTATCTCAGGACTCACTTTGTCAATAACCAACTGCGAGGGTTGCCAGTGCTTGACGAGATAGCTACACTGACAGTATGGACATTAGCTCACAATCTGAATACGCTCTGACTGAGAGGATCCGCGCGTCTCGTGAGCCAGTCCAGAATCATCTTAACGTCAAGACTAGAGGAGCACTAGACAACCATGAGAACCGGAATCACGTTGCAGCATCGATGCAAGTGCGGAATGAGACTGTACGGATTAGAGAGTACGTGCGTCTCTTGTCGGACTTCTGTTGTCGTGCTAGACAAGGATCTAACGGAGAAGTCATATCTCAACTATTGTCCAACGCATCGGAGGTACCATTGACAGATCCGCAACTGACAGTAGACGAGATCCGCACGATGCTAGTCTGTGCAGATAAGGATCTATTCGCTGTGCAGTGTCACTTGACGAACCTATCTCAAGAGAGTAAGGAGTTAGTACGTATTGACGGAGCGCAGAAGCAAGTAGACAAGATCCGAACGACACTAGACATCATCGAAAAAAGGATTCTGAAAGGATCAAGGAACTAACATTGAGTACTAAGACACGTAAGACATCTGACAAGACCGCTCCGCTTAGCAAGCAAGAGCAAAACGAGATCCTACGTCAGACGAAAATCGAACTGGAAAAAGGAACAGATCCGAAAGCGGCAGTGTCAATAGCAACCAAGAAGGCAGCAGAGACCCGTGCTCGTGACATCCGGTGTCAAGAGATATGCAAGGCGGCTCAGGTAATCGTGACTGCTAGTGTCAAGGCAGGAGCCACACTTGACGATGTGCGTAGAGTGTTCAGGCACGTTGACGATGACTTGACGATCCGCTTTGCCGGTAGTCATCACGTCGGCTCAGGATCCGCTAGCGATGCGCGAGCAACCTTTGCGGACTTCGCTGCACTATCTATTGACAAGTTCAAGGTGGGGACAGACGAGTTCTCGTGCAGCAAAGGATCCGGCACGAAGATCCGGAACGCGGCTTACGCTAGTATCAAAGAAGATGATGTCAAGTACGTCATCAATAGCTGGGTCATCCTCGCACGAGACGAACGCTTGCACGAGACTGTCAAGTGTAGGATCAATGGTTCGTGGGTTACGCTCGCGTCCGTTGTCTCGCAGCTTGCGAAGCGCTAGACACTAGCAGAAAGGAGACTAGACAGAGCGTGCTGGCGGGCACGCTCCTCTTTTTGCCTTCGTCAACTAGACAGTAATCTAACTGGCACTTGACGTTCAGAAATTGCGGGCAGGAACCCTCCCAGCATAGCCCGTTAGCTCACAGAGTAATAACAATTTTTATAATCTCGTTGCTTGCCATAACAAGTATATTTCTAGAGATGATTTTAGAATGCTGGTTGGTTCACATAAAGAGCTGCGCGATGGTAGGGGAAACTAAACTTTAGAACTAATGAGCGGGAATCGCAGAAAGGTATAGAGTTAATGTTCTGATCTTTTGTTCTAAGTGGATGCACTCTCCGCTCTTGACATCCTCGTGACAAGGCTATGTTCAACTACAAGACTTTTGTAGTATACCGCACGGGACGGAATCTGCTGAGAGCCTGCTGAGGTCAACGAGAGCAGCTTTAATCTGCTTGGGGGGTAGTTGCCTACTACTTGATGTCAAGACGTGCCGCCACGTGCAGAAATGCCGATAAGCACACACTAGATATGAATCTATTTTGGCACTAGATAGGGATCTAATTTGGCACAAAAAGAGAACGGTACTATTCACTCCTACTCTCTCAGCCCTGGATCTTTACACCTGCACGTCTCTGAATTGTACAGGCTGGCGCTCTGGCGGTGGCTTTCATACCGTTCTATTCATTATAGCAAGAAGCCCTCAGCTTACACCAAGGGCCTCTCACCACGCACGACCCACCTCCGCCATAGCAAGGAACAGATCCAGTATAGCAGAAGGCCACTCCCGAATGGAAGTGGTCCTTCATACTCTAACCCCCGTCAGGCTTTTAACATAGCACAAATTGGCAGGAGATGGAACTAGGCCAGCGCCCCTGTTTCGACCCCTAGCGATCTCGCCTCTGGCGTATCCGATTCGTCAATCAGCCGTCTCAGAAGCTAGGAAGTCAATGTAGCAGAAACCCCCTGAGTGTACAAGGGGTTCCTACCGCAGACGGAGCAACCAAGAGACGCGCCTTTAGTATACCACAAAGCGAAAGACCGCAACGCGGGGGAGTTGATGCGCTACGGCCTTCGCAACGACGAAGCCCTGGAGGGTACATCGCCGTGACGGAGAAGCCGGCGACAACTGGTGGCATCGCGTGTTAACGAAGGTCGCAGCCTCTCGCGTCGAACCTATCATAACCTAGGTTCTATAGGTTACGCAAGGACTTGACAACCTACGCGAATAGTCGTAGAATTAGATATGACATTAGATTGCTTAGCATGTCGCCGGAGCTTCTGTATAGTCTGTGACGAGCCTCATTGCAAGGCTCATTGCCAACTTAAGACCGTAGGTGAAATGTTCTCTGAGATGATAGGTGAGCCAGTTGTGGCTGTTGAGGATGACAGCGATCTCCAAGCAGACCTAATGAAAATGGCTACTACAGAGGAAGTTGAGATAGAAGGTCGTTTTGAGGATAGAGGTGAACCACCTCGTCGTCGTGTATGGACTCATGAGCCTCCTACCGATGATGAGATGGAGTATCATAGGAAAGCACTTGATGATATAGAAGGAACTATAGGTCCACTATTAGATAGCCAGATGTCTATTACTAATCAGTGGGCTAAGATGTGGATTGCTTTTGATAGACGGCTGATGTCTGAGGTAGCTATGCTACGGCATGAGTTGCAGATAATCCGTGATGCAAGAGAGATAAACGAGACATATGAATGTCCTCATGAATGGCTTAACATTGAATTAATAGCTCCGAATGCACCGAAGATGAAAATCTGCAAGGATTGTGGAGAGATACAAGACGTATGAATAAGAGATGCAGTAAGCATGGAGCACTTTGCTCATCTGGTTTTTGGGGTCAGGGAGACTGCGGGGTATCATAATGCCTAAGAGGATTGAGAGAAGGTTAAACTTTAAGGAGTTAGTTAGAAGGGCTGATAAATCATATCCTCATCCTGACGATACTAAAGAATATCATGAATGGATGGAAGCTCATCATATGCTTGATAACCATTGTGCTCTACCTATGGCTAAGTTAATCCTTAAGGCTGTCAACACATTAGAAGTCCTAACTAAAACTGGTAATACACAGTCAGTTAAAATAGCATCTGGGACTCTAGGAGAAATTAAGAAAGAACTTGAGGGAAAGGATAGTTAGATGCCATCACATGATATCAAAGAGGATCACAGTGTATGCGGACACAAATGGATAACCTACAAGTATCCTCATACACGTCATCAGTGCAGACATGATAGAGATCATATAGTAGAGGTTCCT
>SDBT01011438.1_pt1 | contig 14280 bp, 17 predicted proteins | sample 2277101 | NCBI WGS metagenome assembly SDBT01 (sample SAMN10404973, study PRJNA504765) | marine sediment metagenome | isolation source: marine sediment core GS10_PC15, 103 cmbsf | place: Arctic Ocean: Southern Knipovich Ridge | collected 2010 | reverse complement strand
AGAAGCAAATATCCATTCTTCACTGGAACATCTGCAATCACTCATTAAAATGGCGGGAGATAAAAACGTCAATTTTGTCCTTCACTGCATTACCGACGGACGTGATAGCGACCCTAACTCAGCTTTTAAAATACTCCGACAACTACCGATGGAGCATATAGGAAGCATTGGGGGACGCTACTACGGAATGGACCGTGATAAACATTGGAATCTGACACAAAGCATGTATGAGGCAATTACTGGTAGCGCTAAAACCATTTCTACTGATCAGATTGAGCAACACATCAACCAAACCTATCAGCAAAATAGGAACGATGAGTATGTTATCCCAGTGAGCATCAACCCCCAACAAAACGCAATTAAAGACAACGATGCTCTTTTCTTCTTCAACTTCAGAGAGGATCGTATGCGTCAGATTGCAGAAGTATTTATAAACCCAGACTCCTCCCACTTCCCAACCAAACAATACAACAACCTTCATATCGCTTCTATGACGCAGATCGATAAGAAGTTTGATATTCCGGTTGCATTCCTGCCACAGGTAGTGAAAAACACACTTGGAAGCACTCTATCAAAAAACAACAAAAACCAGGTCCGCATCGCAGAGACACAAAAATATGCTCACGTTACTTTCTTTTTCAACGGACTTAAAGACGCCCCATATCCAAACGAATACCGCATCTTAATCCCCTCCCAAACCGTTACTCGCCAAGAGGAACATCCTGAAATGATGGCAGATGAAATTACAACACGGCTCACAGGAGCCATTGAGGAGAACGCTTTTGATTTTATTCTCGCAAACTATGCCAATCCTGACATGATTGCTCATACTGGAGATTTAGATGCAACCGTTAAAGCGATACAAATTGTTGATCAACAACTTGCACGAGTTTTACAGGCAGCATTCAAACACAACGCCACTTTACTAATCACATCTGATCACGGTAATGCAGAACAATTATTTAACCCGCGAACCGGAAAAACAGAAACAAAACACGATATTAGTCCAGTCCCAGTCTATCTGGTTGGTCCTAAATACTACCGCCGCGTATCAGAAGGGGAAATTGTGGAACGCGAAAAAGTCACGATTGGGCTTCTTTCGGATATAGCCCCGACCATTCTCGAACTTATGAACATACAAAAACCTGCTGAAATGACAGGCTCAAGTCTTCTAAGACAACTAACGAGATAAGGAATACAGCAACACCAACTATTCCTCACTAAACGGACTCAAAAAAATTCCAAATGCTCTAAATGTTCGATTGGCACGCCCGATCGATTTAACGACGTCACCACCATCAATTACTTCAACCCCGGCGCCATTTGCAAATGATATATCCCCCACAGCAAAATTACATGTAGAGGTTGCTGTGCCACCGGGTCCAAACTTTTCATAAAAACAACGCTCAACCCCCGCATCTGCCGCATAAATAGCTTTAGAGGAATCAGCAGCATCTGTTGCTGTACGAATTTTCTGCAATGTAATGAAGCCGACAACCGTAGAGACACCTAAAATTGTTGCCCCTAAAACCATTACCAGCATTATCACCGCCTGCCCCTTATTGTCTGATAAATTCATCATATTAGAATAACCGACTACTCACTGTTGTCTGAATATTATTTGTCACCGTTCTTTCTTTATCAGTTGCCGAAACTCCAACCAAAATTGTTAACCGTACCGGCCCCCCAGGAGCAGACCGAGATGCGATCACAGAAAAATCAGTTACCTCAACATCAGTTGCGGTAATTCGTTCACGTACTTGGTCTGATGTCGGTGAACCCCCTTCTAGACGTGTTTTGGTACGAATAATCGCACTCTGATTCTCGTCGTACTCATATACAATTAAAAACTCTGCGTTACCCCCAAATGTCTCTTCAACGCGCCGAAACTGAACGGTTGAGCTCTGCCCGGTCTCTGGCTCAAACTCCGTACTCACTCGCACCTCTCTCATGATCTGTTCAAGGGTCAGACTCATATTATCAGTTGACGCCATTAGTTTAAGGACCAGTCTCTGATTAGAAAGTGCCTGAATAAACCCACCCACCGCCACAGTAATCAAAACCGTAAATATACTCATAGAAATGAGCAATTCAACCAGCGTAGATCCTCTTTCTTGTTTGTATATATTATTCATATCCTAACGCCAGTTATAAAAATGATCTTCAAGATCAATCTGCCGATCGACATTGCCACGAGACACCCATGTAACAGAAGACGTCACAACCAACTCATCTGCGCTCTCCCCAAACTGAATCACCACATTACGCGAAAATCCTGTCGGTGATCCACTATCATATGAATATAGCCCGGAAGAAGAATCAAACCGAATCTGGATGGAAGGACTGGTAATTGGAATTATAGAATTATACTGAAACATACATCCCGTCACACAGTCGAGCAAATCATTGTTATACGCGCGCCCTTGGACAACATTGGTATCAATAATGTTTTTAACCACCTCAATACCTTCAGAGGCAAGGTATGCAGCGATGTATTGATCTGAAATAACACGATTAACCCCAATCGAGCTCGATAGCAAGCTCAACATCCCAAGCAACGCAATCGTAACAACCCCCAACGCCACCATTGTCTCCACTAAAACTTGTCCTTGTTGTTTAGAAAATATCGACATACATCATTATGGAGTATATTGTGTGGTTGTTATCTGACCAAAACTATTAATTGAAACCACTAAATTAGTTGCCACACGCGGCGCAGACAGAGTTATAGAAACAGGAAAAGTTGCCTTGCTGGTATAAACCTGTGGGTCAGGAGGAACAAAAAGTAGTTCTCTAAAATTAGCCTCTATCGTGATGTCTTTAATAGTTATAATTTCAACATCCTCTTCTTTCCCGTTATACAAGGCCTGTGAAGTATGTTCAGGATAAGACGGGCACTCACCACTCGGACTCGGTAAATCTTTAAACACTATCAGCTCTGAGGTGCTATCTGGAGGAATATAGATACCATACCCACAAGGAACATCAACTTCTTCCCCCCGGTTATAAGCCGAGATCGCAAACGACCGGATATCATAAACCTTGTTGATAACCCTCCCCTGTTCTCGATACAGCGACACCTGCTGATCCGCAGAACGATTATATGTCGCGGCACCAATAGTAAACAACACAAGTAATGATATGGTCACCAAAATCTCCACCAGCGTAAAGGCGGAAGAAGAGTCGTTTAAAAATATTATAGATTTTTTGCTCACTATACTCCAATTATACCAAAGTAGAGTGAGAGCAATCCAGACCCCCAAAAGAATGTCAAAAATGACGCAATAACAATAAACGGTCCAAATGGAACTACGTCAGTCATACTTTTGGTACCTCGAGCCATAAGAACTAAAGAATAGATAGCTCCAATCACGAACGACAAAAACATTACCAACAAAATATCAGGCCATCCAAACAATATTCCAAGTCCTCCGATCAACTTCACATCCCCCATCCCAATCGCTTTGCCACGCGATAAAAAGAAAATAGCGGCAAAAAATAAAATAGCGGCAAAAAATCCCAATAAGTGATTCGTCCACACACTATCAAATGTGAAAAAGAGCTGATGATATTGCTTCAAAAACGAGCCACCAAAAACATTTTCAAACACACCGAACCGAATCCCAGCCACCGCCCACAGAACACCCATCGCAAAAATAGTAATGTTTAACGAATTGGGAATGATGTAGTGACGCAAATCAACAATAAACACCATCAAAAGCGCCAGAAGCGCAACGATCCAAAACGCGCTCAACAATATAAACAAACCTTCCCAAGATGGATACCAATATGAAAAAAACGAGCGAAGAAACATGGGAACGAATATAAAAACAGCTGCTGAAATGAGCTCAACAAAAGGATACTGCCACGAAACAAGTCCTTTGCAACGTCGGCATCGTCTCACCTGAATCACAAAACTAACAACCGGAAGCAGTTCATACCACCGCAAAACCACACCACAACGAGGACACACAGAGCGCCCCCGAGTACGTGACAACCCGAAGAATCGATCCTTCTCCGGGTCGTAACGTATCAAAAAAACATTAAGAAAGCTCCCCACCGCCAGTCCAAACAACCCCAAAATTAGGATGGTGAGAATGCTCATAAACAATTAGTTAGAATTGAACGCAGTAAACAGCACCATCACAATCAATACCGTACTGGGTTCCATCAAGCTCAGACGGCTCATCGAGTGGACCTGCGTTTTCATCACTGAGCGTAGCGGCTAGGACATAACTCTGAGAACTATCAGGGTCTCTTGCATACTGATACTCTTGGTCCGGGACGAGCGGATCGCTAGGAATAGCGTTCACACCAGCACCTGAACTAGCATCGGTAAGGGCAACCCCTAGTTCAGCCCAAGTTGAAGCATTTGGATATGAACGATTCTTGTTGTAGTAGAGTTCCAAATACCCCTGTACTTTCTGCAAATCAGAAAGCCTTCGTGCATCATATGCACTACCGCGGAAACCACGCAGACCAATCATAAAGACAGATGCCAAAATTCCGATAATAGCAACAACAACCAACATCTCGACCAATGTAAAACCTTTAATATTCTTCATAACATCTTATTACTTATAATCTTTTAATCAGTATAACACACTATATCTGGAACGACTGGGCCAAATCGTAGATTGGTAACAAAATAGAAGCAAACAACCCTCCAATCAGAACACCGATAATCAAGATAAGGAGCGGCTGAATCAGCTCCCCCAAGTTTGCCATCATATCACTCACTTCTTCATCATAAAAATCAGCAACGCGGTTCATCATCTGTTCAAGGCGACCAGTACTCTCACCAACCGCAGCCATCTGACTCACCATAATAGGAAAGTATTTGGGTTCTCGGGCAATCAACTGTGAAAAGAGCCCCCCCTCACGCACCCCTTGGGCAATTGTCACCAACATCTCCTGATATATCACGTTCCCAATCGTATCAGAAGAAATCTCAATCGCCTGTGTCATAGGAATTCCTCCTTTAATCAATACACCAAACGAACGAGCAAAACGGGTTATATAAATTTTTCTAAACAATGTTCCAAAAATAGGAACTTCAAGAATAATCTGACTGCCGACAACACGACCCTCTTTGCTGCGGAAATAATCCACCACAATAAATATCAACCCAGCAACAATTAAGAGCACAACCCACCACCATTGAGAAACAAATGCCCCAGAAGAAAGCAGTATTTTTGTTATGAAAGGCAACTCAACGCCAGTCTCCTGAAAGACAGGAGCGATTTTTGGAAAAACTACAGCAATCATCACCACTGCAACCACAACAAACAATGCCAACAAAATGACAGGATAGATAAGTGCATTAATAATCTTGGAACGCCACTGGGTCTCCTTTTCTATGTAGTCGGCCATAAACTGCATCGCCTCCTCAAGCCTTCCGGTCACCTCCGCAGAACGAATCATACTGACATAAAAATCAGAGAAAACAGGTTTCTGACGCTCAAGAGCTTGTGAGAGAGATAGCCCGGATTCAATATCCTGAATAATCTGAAAAATAGATTCTTTCAATATTATATTTTTTGTCTGGCGATACAATGACTGAAGAGCATCAGTAAGCGGTATCTCCGACTCAATCAGAGTAGAAAGCTGGCGCGTAAAAATCATCATATCTTTGATTTTCACCCGCCGAAAGATTCGCAAAAGCTTATCAAATACACTCTTCTCCTCCATCGAAACAATACTCAAAACAAAAAGCTTGTGTCCTGTTAGAGTATTTATCGCAGCAGCTTTATCAGGTGCACTAACGTTCCCTACTTGTAGTTGTCCCTGAGGATTGCGCGCTTGGTATTTAAATTTAGGCATATACTAGCTAGAAACAAGAATTTTAAGTTCTGAAGGGTTGAGCGAGTACATCTCCGCCTGCTCCATACTAATTACACGATTATGTACCAGATCAGCTAATGACCGGTTAAGTGTAAGCATGCCTTCCTGTGTGTTGGTCTCAATAACAAGATCTATCTGATATGTCTTGCGCTCCCTAATCAGGTTGCGAATAGCAGGATTAACAAGCATCACCTCACAAGCAGGTATTCGTCCACCCTCTATCTTCGGAACAAGTCGTTCAGAGACAATTGCAACTAGTGAGGCAGCCAACTGAGATGCAATCTGTCCTTGTTGTGAAGCCGGGAAACTGTCGATAATACGGTCAATCGTCTGAGAAGCTGAGTTAGTGTGAAGAGTGGAAAATACAAGATGTCCAGTCTCAGCAGCTGTAAGTGCGGTCGCAATAGATTCATTGTCACGCATCTCCCCCACCATAATCACATCGGGATCCTGACGCAGTACAGATTTGAGGGCACGGCCAAAACTTGTAGTATCCTGCCCCACCTCACGCTGAGAAATAATGCTTCTATCCTGAATAAATATATACTCAATGGGATCTTCAACGGTAATAATGTGTTCGGTTCGTTTCTGATTAATTTCATTCAAAATTGCAGCCAGAGTTGTCGATTTTCCATGACCAGCTGGGCCCACAACCAACACAAACCCCTGTGAGAGAGTAGAAAAATCATGCAACACAGGAGGAAGGCCTAGATCCTCAAGTGATCTGATATCTGCCGGAATAAGACGCATCGCGATAGCTAAATATCCTCTCTGGTAATAGACGTTCACACGAAACCTAGCTTTGTCCTCAAAGCTATATGAGATATCAATTTCACGCTCTGTCTGTAATTTCTGTCTCTGTTGCTCGGTCAAAAGAGCAGCAACAAGACCTTCCGCATCCTGAGGAGATAGTAGAGGTTCTTGAGTAAGCGGAATTAAAGACCCATCAATACGCAGGCTCGGATTCCGACCGACAGCAATGTGCAAATCTGACGCATTCTGCTTAGCAGTTACAAGAAGTAGGTCTTTAAGTTTTTGATTGTAATCCATCATCGACCTTAGTATATCACAGTTCTTTTGTCTCTCGCATTACTGCCTCAAAAGAGATAAGACCTTTCAGTGACTTGGCGATACCATCCTGACGCAGAGTTACCATTTTCTGACGCTTTGCCTCTTCAATAATTTCATTCTCGCTCGATTTCTCGCTCACAATCCGACCGAGCTCACGAGTCATCTGCAACATTTCAAAGATAGCAATACGTCCAGAAATACCCTTCCCGTTACACGCATCACATCCCTTTGATTCATAGAGTTTATATGGTTTTGCAATCCCCATAGCTTTTTGCTCAGCAGCAGACAGCTGTTCAATCTCTATATCAAGTACCTTTTGAAGTTCTGGAGTTATCTCTTTTTCAGCAAGACACTTTTGACACAACCTCGGCATAAGCCGCTGTGCAACCATCAAATTCAATGCTGCAGGTAGCAAAAATGGCTCTACCTCCATATCAACCAGTCGTGGTATTACACCAACAGCATTGTTTGTGTGAAGTGTAGAGAGAACAATGTGCCCAGTCAGTGCAGCGTGCACAGACAACTCGGCTGTCTCACTATCTCGAATCTCTCCAACCATAATGACATCAGGATCCTGTCGCAAAATCTGGCGCAGCCCGGAAGCAAAAGTGTATTCAATCTCTGGACGTACCTGAGACTGGTTAAGACCATCCATATAATATTCAACCGGATCCTCCAAACTCACAACATTCACTCTTTCTTCATTCAACATCTGCATGATGGCGTAGAGCGTAGTTGTTTTTCCTGAACCTGTAGGACCGGTAATCAATACCATTCCATATGGTTTTCTGATCTCCTGAGTAAGAAGTGCTAGATTCTTTCCCACCAAACCCAACTCTTCAAGACCCTTGAGACCAATAGTTGGATCCAAAACACGTATGGCAACCTTTTCACCGACGGGGGTCGGAAATGTTGCAACACGAAAATCAATGTCTCGTCCCATTAGCAACGTACGAAATCGTCCATCCTGAGGAATACGTGTTTCATCAATTTTCAAATCAGAAAGCACCTTCACACGGGAAATAATTGGTTGATGTAGCTCAATCGGCATAGATGCAACCTCTTTAAGATCTCCATCGATACGAAAACGGATTCGTACTCTGTTACGCTGCGGTTCTATATGAATATCGGAAGCTTTCTGAAATACGGCCTCTTTGAGTGTAGAGGCAACAATTCTAATGACTGGAGCTTCTTCAGCACCTTCTCCTGCAGTCGCCCCCTCTAATTGTGCGAACTGTCGACGGGCACGCTTTTTAGAAGATTCCAAAGCTGTAATAGAGCGAACCGCCTGCTCAACCTCTCCACGATATGGAGAATATTTACGCAACATATCTTCCCAGAGCGTAAGTGATACCAGGTATACTCCTAAATTCACCTTCTGCTGCTGAGCGACAAATTTGAGCGCCTCTTTGGCTCTTTCATCATCAGGATGAACCATCCCAACAACCAACATATCATCATCACGCGAAATCGGCACAACCCGAAAATTTCGTACAGTCTCTTCGGGGATCAGCTTGGAAATATCCTCAGAAACCTCATCCAAATCAATACTTTTATATGGAACCCCCAACAATTCGCTCTTAGTTTTCAACAAACCCTCTTCATCAACCGCCTTACGCTCATGAATTAAATCCTCAACATTTCGTTTGGCAAAAGAAGCCTCCTGAAGAAGCTTCTGTCCAATCTCCGGCTTAAGCAGCTGATTCGCAATAAGTTTGTCGATAAGAACTTTGTTCTCCATATACAAAACTTAACTTATTCTACTGTTATTAATTAAAAGATCCCAAAAGGAGCAGCATTACCTGCAGGCCCCAGTGTTTGAGAAGGAACAAACTGATTCAATTGAGTGAAAAAGTCACTGTTGATCACTGCAGCAGGATCAAATTTAATCCGGGTTAGTTCATCAATTGAGGTAAGTCGGACAGGTGCAACTGTAGAGATCAGATCTGGTTGTACAAAAAAGAGGTAGTAGACAGCAATACCCATAATTAACAACACCACAAACAGGATTCCAAACCCAAACCATCCTCCCTTCTTCTCTTTCTCTTCTTTAATGTATATAGCCATATCTAATCTGCTTGATAATAACTTGTAATAGCCATTGTGTATTCTAATTTGCTCAATGTTGCAATCTCATCGGATCCCACAACTTTTATATTCCCGATATTCATGAGCAATACATTATTCTCTAATTGACTCACAAGTGCCTTAAAACCAGCATAGCTTCCAGAGAGTCGCAATTCAGCGGTCATGCTTCCTATATCACGCACCACACTGTTGGTTGCAGGACGTACAGGATTTAAGCTGGTTGATAAATTAACCAAATCAATTCCATTAATACGTGACAATTCCACGATCTGATTAGTCAAATATCCAACATCAGGTTCGTTGGGAAGCACTAACGATACCTGTTGTTGTACTTCGGCCGCATTCTGGAACTGGCCCAAAAGTTGCATGACACGTTCAACTGTATTCTGATACCTGACCAAATCATTCTGCTTGGAAGCAAGTTCTCCCCGCAATAGCGCAATCTCGTCATAAACAGGTCGAATCATGGAAGAATATACAAAGACTGCACCCATCAAAAAGAGGATGGCGAGCAGAATAAATAACATACGTTTGGTCGATGGTTTCATATCACCTAGTTACAAAATATGACGGTTCAAAAATCAATCGAAGAGAAAAGTTTGTACCACTTATCTCGCTTGCTTCGCGAGCACGTGATGCATTCAGCGAAACACTTATCACACTAGGGTGAGAACGATACATAGCAATCTGATCGGTGAGAGTACTATAGTTGGCTGCCACCCCTTCCAGACGCACCTGACTATCAGACACTTCCACTCGGGCACTGGTCAAAAACACTGCCGGATACGTATATGTCTCTAAAAAGTCGAAAAACACACCAGGATACGTGTGGGATCGTGCAAGTGTATCGATATTGTATAACTGTGAATAGAAATCAACGAACTGCTCCTGTTCGTCTGCACTGATAGAACTGGAGAGAACATTAAATTGATCATCGGCTTCGCTAATCTGGGCGTTCAGATACGGAATATATCCAAAGCTCATCCCAGCCCACAGAAAAACGTTCAAGCCAAAGATAACGATAGCAATAATCAATACACGCCAAGGAAACACTCCCTTCGGGCGTGGAGGAGCTTTTGGTGCAGGAACCGATGGATGAGCTGGAGGTTTTTGTACTTGTTGTGGTGCCATTATATAAAACTTTTTATCGCAAGCCCCAGAGCGGTTGCGAACCGCGTCTGAAGATCTTTGGCAACAACCTGAAGTTGGTCGGGAATAGACGCATACAACAACCCGTTTCCTAATACAACCGGCAGTTGTAGATGCTTTTCCACATACTCCTCAATCCCAGAGAGGTTCGCTCCCCCTCCGATAAGAAGAATGCGTTCAATCGGCGTACTAAAACGCGACTCAAATTCTTGTTGTACCTTCCTTACCTCTTGTAGTATAACATCTAAAAACGGAGTTTGTAATGTGGATAACTCGAGGTCTCCCTGTCCCCCAATAAGTCCCCTCTGATGCTTAAGTTCCTCGGCCCGCTTATAGCTGATATCTAACCCTTTTTTAATAGCCAGGGTTAATGAATCGCCAGCATAATCAAACTGATTGTTGTCTTTAACAAATCCCTGATCTACAACCGTTATATTTGTAGAACGAGCACCGATATCAACAATAATAGTAGGGGTCTTGTCTCCCCCAACGGTTGAGCGTGCATATGCCAAGTGCTCAACCTCCAATATTTTTAAAGACAGTCCTACTTTTTTAAAAATATTTTTAAAGCGTGCGATTGTTTCATTTGGAATTGCAACAATCAATATCATTTGTTTATCAAATCCCTGCTCATCTTGACGACCCCCAACACGCACCCAGTCCACAGCAACCTCAGAGAGCGGCAGAGGAATGCTCTGCTGTACCTGAAATCCCATTGCTTTCTCGGTCTCTTCTTTAGACATAGCCGGCATCTCAACTAATGTAGTGTATGAAGCAAAAGAAGGAATAGAGGCCGCCACCTGTTTTGTCTTAAACTTAACCTTTTTAAGAAGGATGTTGAGTAGCTCAACGGTTTCTTTTTCAGAGATTTTAAGCGAGTTGGCTTGAATCACATCATTGGGGCGAGCAAAATGCCCAAAACTCTCCAGTAACGCATAGTTGGAGAGAATGGGATTTTTCCCTTTAGCCGATAACTCAACGGCTTTAATTGATGTTGTTCCAATATCAATACCGAGCATCGTCTTTGACCCCGGTATCATTGTTTTTAAAGAATCAAACATAATAGAAAAACTGCTACAACAGCTTTTTTTATAGTATACTCCAATTAAAGTTTAATGAAAACAGCACGTAAATTTCTTAACACAATACTCGACATCGTATTCCCTCCAGTGTGTATTAACTGTAAATGTGCTATTAACGACCAATCGGATGTTCTATGTGAACACTGCACCTCACTTTTGTATCTCCATACTGACTTTCTTTGTCCTCAATGTCATCGGCCCTGCGCTACTGCAACGCCCTGCCACGACACTCCATTCATCCTTGCTCCTACATCGTTCTATCATGACCCTATTCCGGCATTGATTCGCCACTACAAACACAATAAACTCTCACGTCCCAAAACGTTTTGTGCAACTCTCTGTGCACTACACCTCAAACAACTCCCTCTCTCACTCGACTCCTATCATTTCACATACATTCCCCTCCATAACTCCCGTCAGCGCACACGCGGGTTCAACCAGGCACGCGAGATTGCAGAGATGGTTGGCAACCATTTTAACCGCCCAGTTATCGATACACTCACTACAACCCGTGCTCATAAACCCCAGTCACAATACAACTCACATAAAAAACGCGCACGGAATGTCGCGGGCGCGTTTTGCATTCAAAAACCCAACAAAGTAGAAGGGAAAAATCTTATCTTAGTTGATGATATTTGTGACTCGGGAGCCACTCTTTTTGAAGCTGCCAAGACACTTAAAAAGGCTGGGGTAAAGCATATAGTTGGGCTTGTGGTAGCTAAAACATAACCACACTTACTTGGTTGCATCATAAACTGCTCTAATCTCAGCTTCTGAAAGAACGCGGTTATATACGCAAATATCATCCATAAAACCAGTAAAATAAGTAGTCGCTGGTTGATAACCAAGAAGTAATGAACTACCACTAGTCGAATCAGTCCTGGATACAGCGGACAGAAAAGCCGGCGAGCTTACTGCTTGCACTCCGGTAGACCGTGGTAGTGCCCGAATTCAGGAGCCGTCTCCAAGCATTAGAACCGCTCTCCAAGGAAGACCAGGTGTTGGCGGTTGTGCCGCGATTGAGGAACGACCCATCAGTCTTGCGGTAGCCGGCCAGAATACCTTCAAATCCTGATGAACCCCCAACCTTTAATTGGGTTCCTTCATCTGTACCTCTCCAGCCGCTTGTGGTGGTATCATAAGGGAAATCAGTAGCACAACTGCCTGAATCACAGACTTCCCGTTCCAGTACAACATATTCATAATGCGAAGGTATATGCCAACCAGAGGGACAAATTCCCTGAACAGGGCTTGTGCAGGCTGGCTGGCCTTCACCTGTTCCGTTGCAGGATGACGCTCCGCACATGGTTTGATCCCATTGATATAAAGCGCCGTCTGAAGTGCAGTATGATTCAGTATCGCTATAACAATACTTCTCTGTTGCTGCAACAGATGGACAGTCACTTCCTTGTTCATTTGCGCCGGCAGTCATTGTTCCATAGTTCATGTATTCTGCCATCCAGCATTGGGTGCCGATAAGAACTGTGGCGTATTCTTTGCTGTCTCTTAAGTCTGTAAATGTGTTGTTGCAAGAGAAGTCTCTTGTTAGCAGAATGGATGGTGTGAGGGAAGAGGATAGTCCAGAAGATCTTTTTTCAAGGGCGGTATCTGATAAACCGCTGTCTCTGGCAGCAACCTGAGTCTGATATTTGGAAGATTCCAGCATGGCTGTGAGTTCCCAGGATCCTTTGGCATATGTATAGTATAGTCCTGTTGAAGTTGTATTAGTTGGATCTATAGGAAGAGCTGAGAGCTGTATAGCTCCAACTAGGTTAGTATCTTGAAAGTTAACTGGCATCCATCCTGTTCCATCGGTGTTGATAAGGTTTGCTGATGTGACACAGTTATATGACCATCCTGAGGGAAGAGAAGGAAGACCGAGGTTTGCACATGTACTTGTTGTGTCTGCAATAGAGACATATACAGTTGATGCTGTACCGAGACTGATGTCTGGGTATAGGGCTTGGGAAATATTAATAGAACCCTCTATACTTGCAAGGTCTTGGATGCGTTTGGAGTCTCTTGCTTGTTTGAGGAGTTCTGCTGGGTTAAGAACAACAACAACTGCTGCTGTTAGGATGGCGAGGATGCCGATGACGATTAATAACTCTACGAGCGTAAATGAAGAGTTTTGAGATGACATATATTTTAACCTACTTCTTTTTTTGGTGACCAAACACCCACTTAACTCCTTCGATCAGGGCAATGTTAATTATAATAATCCCTATCACCGGTGTCCACCACATCAGAGGAAGCGATACAATATCAAACAATTCTTGCAAGAACGGGATATAGAGAGCAGAAAACATCATCACCAACCCAAACAGCACACCCCCAACCAAATACAGATTTGAAAATGGATTGAATGTGAACAACCCCTTCTTCAAACTTCTCAATGGAAAAGCTACAAATAGTGTATAAACACCAAATGTAGCAAAAATAAAGGTACGTGCCAGAGCAGGATCGACCCCTATTCTCATGACCCACCAATATACGAAAATCAACAAAGCACTGGTCACCACCCCGATCCCCAAAATCAACAACTTGACCTCTTTATCAAAGACTCGTCCTTTTTCAGGACGCTTCCCTGGGCCATCTAGTTCTTCAAACGCAAAAGCAACCGAGGGAAAACTGTCAGAAAAGAAATTCACCCACAAAATCTGTAAGGCATTTAGCGGAAGCGGAAACCCCAGCAATAAACTTCCACCGATTAAAAAGACTACATCCAAAGAATCAGACAAGAGGTATATAATAACTTTGCGAATGTTTATTATAATCCTCCGCCCTTCTTCGATCGCCACCGTAATGGTTTTAAAACTATTATCCAATAAAATCAGGTCCGCAACTTCTTTAGAGACGTCGGTCCCCGAACCAACTGCAATACCAATATCTGCCTTTTTCAAACTCGGAGCATCATTAACACCGTCCCCCGTCATCGCTACAATCTCCCCTCTTTCTTTGACTGCGGTAAGGAGTTTAACCTTGTCCTCTGGTGTAACACATGCAACTACACTCACTGTATCAATCCAAGATAAACACTTTCACG
>SDBT01011437.1_pt1 | contig 14281 bp, 17 predicted proteins | sample 2277101 | NCBI WGS metagenome assembly SDBT01 (sample SAMN10404973, study PRJNA504765) | marine sediment metagenome | isolation source: marine sediment core GS10_PC15, 103 cmbsf | place: Arctic Ocean: Southern Knipovich Ridge | collected 2010 | reverse complement strand
TTCGATAGCCTCTCGTTATTCATCAACCCAGCAGCGACGGCCAACCAACTCTCAAACATCTTCTCATCCCCGTTAATCCTGAATTCGTGGGCCTTTCTCACTGCACACTTCCTACAATGTTCAGGGCCGTCACAGCCGCATGGTTTTTCTGGTCTTGCCATTTTCTGTTTACTCCTTAAAACCAAGTTCTAGGATCATACCAAACCCATGTCTTTATCATCTCTATCTTTTTACGAGGCAGAGGAGGAGTGACAACCTTCTCCTTCTCTTTCTCCACAGGCGGCTCCGATACCACCATGACCTCATCAACTTGAGAAGGCATTGCACCCTTCACATCGTCATTCAACCAAGTGCCCTCTACAATCCTCTGTAACCCGGAACCTCTCACCGATACGTCTGAGAACCCCACTGCACGAAATTTAGAAGCAACTGTCTCATTACCAGCAAACGATTCTGTCCAACCCAGTACAACACGAGCCCGATATACCCCACCCTTGACTAATGCGAACCTAATCATCCAACTCAACTATCTCCACTACTTGAGGTGGTAATTCAGTAGTAGCATCATCACGCATCCATCTTCCCTCTGCTACCCTATCTCGCCCGCTTCCTTTAACCACAACATCTATAAAATCAATAAACCTGAACTTGTCCGCCAGTGATCCATTATCAGCAAACGACTCGATCCAGCCCAGTTTGATCCGCGCCTTGTATTTCTTGCCCTTCTTGACTGTGTATTCCATTGTTCTCCACTACCCACTCGGATTCATGGTGATTTTTTTTGCTATCTCAGTGTAAGTCCCACCCACTTCTGTTTTCATGTCCCCCTTCACCTTCATTGAACAATTACCACCACAATTGATATTCAGGTCTTTGTCAGTTCCGATATACGCAGATTGGGCTCGAATATTTGCCTTCCCCATAACAACAAAGGCAATATCGCCTCCAGCAGCCATTCCGTGCTTTCCGGGAACTTCCTCGTTCTTTGTACTGGATTGTTGCTTTTCGACACCATGCCCCTTGTGGTCTTTGTTATGATCACAAGTTGATGTATCCCCAGACATATTATAAGCATTCAGATCGCCCGTTGTGCATACTAACATATCTCCATTGGGCCGAAATGTAATCTTGTTCATTCCAGGGAAATAAACATCCACGTAAGCGTTCTTATCGTCATTTGATGTTTCAAATCTTAATCCATTAAGGAAGGTCTTCGTATAAACCGATGCCTGCATCGGAGCTGGCATCTTTTCATGATCCTTTGGAATCCGACCATCATCTCCTGTTGCCATATTATTTTTCCTCTTCCTTTTCTTTCTTCGTTTTCCAATGTTCGCAAGTGTGATATTCGTGTACGGATAGAGGAACTTCAACTGGCCTCCCCTTCCAATTAAATTTACAATATCCCCACTCCTGATCTTCCCTTATGTAACAGAGCTTGCAATTTCGACAAACCTTCACATCAGCCGCATCTTTCAATAGCTGATCTTTGAGCTTTGTTATGTCAGCATTCACTTCTACCCCCCGTAGGCAAAAACATTAGGTGATCCTGAGTTGGTGTAAGGATCGCAATGAGGTGAAAGAGGATGAAAATCATTCGGAAAAGCATGATCTGGACCATGAACGATCACTGGAATACTCTCTACAAACACCGTATCTCCTGTAGTATTTATGAGGGCTCCTGCTGGGTGTGCAGAGTGATTACATCCTGAACCTCGAACCGCCCACAATTGATCATTCACAAAAACCGTGGATTGGTTTCCAACGTCAGTCAGTGCCCCACAAATACGAGTGTCTACCTTATCTCTATGTGCTTTTGGCATTTTTTCTCCTTTATGCAATAATTGTTAAGTCAGTAGCTCGTCTCCAATTCGTCCCATCCGTAAAGGCAATCGTCGCGCCTCCTGTTTCGTCCGATATAAAGGCAATCTGACCGGCAGGAGATGCAGACGGAACACCAGCCACGGTATAGGATGGCAGGGTAACGGGAGAAGTGAGTGTTAGTTGTCCCGTCACATCCACTGTATTAGAGAACGTGGCTGTCTCTGTGACCTCAACCGAATTTGCTAACACCACATGACCATTAGCATTCCAAGTCATAAAAGTGGCATTAGTGGATAGGCTATTACTGGTCCATATAATCACAGTATCGTTGGCAACATGAGTGAAGTTGTTACTGGCGTATGTAGTTTGATCACCGACATCGGAGGTTAAATTAGACATCTGAGCTAAGGTAATAGATAAACCCGATTGACTATCACCAAATTCATCTGCGCCCGTCTGTCCGGTATTGGCAACTACAACATCATTATTCACAGTGCCAGTTCGTATCTCCTCATCAACAAAAGCAAGAAGTTCCTCACATATCTCTTTTTTTACGAGCTGTTCTTCCGTCAATTCGTTGTTGGGCGTCATCAACAACAGCTCACAATCGAATTCAAGTTTCTCCTCTTGTGGCCCAGAACTAAAATGAGACGATACCTGACTCATGATAGACGAAAAGTTTTGCGCCCCGATACTATTAACAGCAGTCGGGTTGCTATTAACTTTCATCAACTGCATTATAGCAGGAAGAAAATTCTTTACGTGTGCAGAAGCGTTTTGAATGGTTTTTTGGATATACTTCTGTGCATCAGCCGTGCCATCATATTTGTGTTTGCTTCCTATGCTTCTGCCAACTTTAGTACCCATATTTACGCTTTCCCTATCTCTTTCATACCAGCTTCCATGTCATACGCTGGGTCTCTCTGCGCTTTCGTCTTTGTCGCCTCATAATCATCTGATTCATCATATCTGTTCCCCCCTGTTCTATTATCAAATGCTTGCTGTGTGGTACTGGCCATCAATAGTTCGGAGGTGGGAATGTCGGAACCTTTGCTCTTGTTTCCCCAGCTACCATTCCCCCACGGCTTACCACGTTGGTCATTCTTAAAGCTTTTGGTGCTCTCTGGATTAGTTGTGCGCTCGTTATAACTTTGACCAGGACCCATCTTACCTTTAGGAAGACTGCCTATTATCTCAAACTCATCACGAGAATACTGACACACCCTTACCATTTGACCAGACGTATGTTGTGGAGTTCCAGAAGATCCCCCTATACCTTCATCATTACCGCGACCACTCGGCATCCATTGACATAGCTTATCTGGGACATCTGCATTCGTTGCAGCTATCCCCTGTTGCTGCTCTCCTATGATCCTCACCTGGACATTGTGTGCTGCCTCTCCCTTTTTTTGAGCTGGGTCCTGGACATTGATGACGATACCTGTAGTGAAAGTTCGATCATGACCAGCACCAACAGGTTTGTCATATTGATTAGGTGGTTTGGTGGTTGTCATGCTTTTTGCTCCGTTTCTGGGATTATGATTTCCCGCTCCTCAACTGTCATCCAAGCCGCGAAGAGTCTGTTTGGGTAGTCATCGATGTAATACCAACAATCCGTCTTGGTATAAGAAATATGCAACATCACCTTCCCCGGCCAACAAACAATAGAGGGCAAGACAACAACGTAAAAATTGATGATTTTCTTTGGCATTTTACTTGTATCCTGACACCATTTCCATCGTCGTTGTCCCTTGAACCATTCTTTGATCGAAGTAACATTCATGCATCACCCGCGCGACTAGCATTGGCCCTCCTATGCTTTGTGGCATTTTACCACCATCACTACTTCCACCAGGGACATCACCGAACGGGGGAATCAGTTCGGCAGTAGCATACTTCCCTATTGTGACATGATGCCCGCTTTGAAATGGCACCTTGACGAGATAATGTGTTGCATCTTTTACTGATGCTTGGAAGGAATTTTCAGCAACAGCATTTATAAGTTGATTAGTAGCTATTGGATTACGTCTGCTATCATTTGAGAAGACGTTGAATCCACCACCAAATTTCCCGGTGCAAAATCGTCCGACACTTGCTAATGCCGAACTACCGCCTATATTACCTCCGGTCCCTGCTGTTGATCCTGAACCAAATTCAATACGATCTGTGATATCATGAATGTTTAGTTGCCCAAAAGCGGCCCCGGCGATATTACCACCACCACCTCGTCCTCCTCCCATCCCCGGTAATTCTTTCACAACTGTCTTGGCTGACATAATGGCATGGGAGCTGGGTTTATTGTGTCCTGCTCTTGAATCAGCGCCTTGTAATGTATGCTCAAAAACCGTCCCGAATTGCTTCTGCCAAAATGTCTCTTGAGAACCTGTTGAACCGAATAGGACTTCTAACGGGCAGATGACGTGCTTGGAAACATCACGAAAATACATCCAGGAACCCGTTTTAACACCACTTCCCACCGACCGATCTAGGACATCCCCAATAGCCTTAAATGGATGTTTGTTATTGACGTGATACCCTCCGATGTCATCTTTCGCAATCATCCCTACAGACGAATGCAAAGAGAGCCCACCATCTGCAACATACTGATTGTGGATACGGGCAGCTAAATTGGCTCCTGTCTTATTCACATCGGCCATTTGAACGATATTAGCCTTGTCACAGAAATACGAGCGTCCTGCTGTATAGATGGTGTAAGTGATAGTCCTTAGATTGTCTGTTGACTCTTCGCCGTCAATCGAAAGGATATATTGTTGCTGCGAGTAGACATTCCCATCGGTTTCGTGGGCATCAAAGGCAAACGACACTGGATCACCACCTTCTAATTTCAGTCCGTTAATCATATTATTATTGTCCATAATCATGATCTGGGACGTGATGTAGGGCTTGCACATATCCTCGAACACACGAATGCAGTTTACGTGCAGTTTCATGTCTGCACCCTTGATGAAGCAGTTGAGCAATCGTACTTTGGTTGGATTGAAGTGATTAAGGGCTACCATCTACTCTTCTTTGAGCTGTAGTCTGAATTGTTCGCTGGCTTCAAGTTGGAAACTGGAGTCCATGATCTTGAGATGCTTCTTCTTTTGGTTCCGTTCGTCTTCCCAATCAAAATAGCTCACCCTTGTCCAGAACCTCGCATCGGTATTCGTGATCACTTCCTGGAGAGTCGTTACAGAAGTAGTTGTTGCCTCTGTATTGGATGTCTCGCCGATCAACGTTTTAGTGACCATCGTATTGGCATGGGTGTTGCCTGAAGTATGGTTGATAATGACCGTCGAGGAATTTGAAACTACTACCTCTGCCCCTCCTACTATCTCAGCACCGGACTTGATGTCTAGAATTTCGCCATTGGAATACGAGTTGCCGACTGTATAGGTCACGGCATACTGAAGAATTTTGTTAGTGGCGACGTTCCAATCTTCCTTCTTTCTTGAATACGAAAGAACATCCCCCTTCGCATCAAAATTAGCAGCATAGTATTGTTTGGCGTCATTTGCGATGTTGTTGTTAAAGATAGACACCGAGAATTCATCGTCGTCTGGATGCCAATTGTTGCGCCAGAAGAATGTTTTCTCAATAGCAAATTCTGTCGTCCCATATTTGTCTCTGATAAATTCGTTAAACTCAAACTCATCCAAGTACCAGTCGTAGTAGGTGTCTATAATGTCATTCGAGAACCAGATGAGCCAATCGAGTTCTGGGTCACTGTAGTAAGCATCAGCCAACGAATCAGCCCTCAGACCGGCATTCAGGGTCAGAGGATAAAAGAGATTGGGGTTGCGCCTGGACTCTGCCGAAATCTTGACCCGGCGCGTCAGATCAACACACTCCAGCCCTTCATAGAAGATTTTTGGGTACTTCGCAAAAAGCCTATCCATTACCTACCTTATATTATCAAGAAAGCGTCTGTTTGCATCAAAGGCGTCTTCCGTTCGCTGATCAGTGTCACCTGGGAGATTCGAAAGATTTGGTGATGGCCTGTTCGGTTCGTCTGTCTCGATTCGGCGGCTTCTTTCTGCGGCTGAAGCTGTTACACCATCACCAGTCGGAATAGCACCGATCTCCTTGAAGTCGTTTTTCAGCCAGTATTCTAGTTCGAGAAGGTCAACTTGTATCTGGACACTCTCTGGGGGATTATCTGGTCGTTCCTGCTCTGCCGCATGATAGAATGATGGTACTCCTCCCGGAACGTAGTTTACTGACACACGAGTAATGACTGCGGGCTTGAACCTGAACAGATAACTATAATTCGGCCAGAAAGCACACTGAACAACAGACGGGAACGAGAAGACCGATCCCCCCCATTCTAATCCCGGAGCCGATGCGTTATTAAGAAGGCGGATAATTCTCTGGATCATTACTGATTCGTCGTAATTTTTAGGAACGAGATGCCATGAGAAAGAATGCTGCTTATAGTTAGGACCTTTTAACAAGATGGTGACGAACTGATTAGGGGAATATCCGAAAGCCTGGATCGTTTGGAGAGTATCAGCAGTAACACCAGCAGCGGCGGCTTGTGCGCCTGCGAGTAGATTTCCACCTAGACCACTAAGGGCGGCTGCACTGGTTCCTATAGCAGACTGCCCACCTCCCAAATTATTCACCGCGCTCTGAAATAACGCCTCTGCTTTACCAAAATTCTGATTCAGAAAATTGCCGTATAATGGGTTAAAAGGGGTCTCGGTATAAGAGATTGCGTGGTTGTCCTGGATGTTGAGAGGGACGGGTAGTAGAATCTGTGTTTCGGTATTCAACGTCGCCTGAACGTCTAGCAGGGAGAGACGTTTATAAGCCTGGAATGACATCACGAAGAAGAATTTGGCTGTGTCAATGGGGAATCTAAGCATTTCGAGGGATGATTGTTCGGCTTGATACTGAGAGATATTCTGAACCACACTGTCTGAACCATGACTGCTGGCTGGTAAATTTGAACCAGACAACAACCCACCGACATTCTGTGGCAGGGCGTCTGAAAGTCCTGTAATTATGTTTGGGTTTAGATCGGCCAACTCGTTATCCTGCTTCCTAAATAGATGGGTGTGAACTGCTCTTTTCTATTTATAAGTCGGATTCGAGGTGGTATGTGACTAGACCTTTAGGAAGCAAGAACAAGAATCCCTATCCTCGTAGTGAAAAAGTGCTAATTCGCCTAGCCGCTTCATCCAAACTTCTTGTGGAATATGGCAAAAAGAACGGTCATCCAGGCAGATTAAATGGTGCCAAAAACAAGAATCCCTATCCTCGTAGTGAAAAGGTACTGGCTCGCATAGCCGTTTCATCCAAACGTATGATGGAATATAACAAAGAGAATGGTAATCCGTTTGCTGACAAGACACATTCGGAAGAATCAAGAAAAAGTATGAGTGAGACCCGTAAGAAGGGATATGAAGATGGTTCAATAGTCCATCCACGAGGCATGTTGGGAAAGCACCCAATAAGAAAATCTCCATCTGAAGAAACAAGGCAGAAGATATCAGAAGGGGTAACACGATATCAAGTAGAAAACGGAGTAAAGCCAACAATGGCATATCGTGGAAAATTTAAACCACTCAATCCATCCAAGTACGATGGTGATGTAAACAACGTAATTTATAGAAGCCAATGGGAACTCAAATTTCTAATGGAGTTGGACCAAAACCCGAAGATTCTCTCATATTCGTCAGAAGAGACAATCATCCCCTACACATCACCCAAAGACAATAGACTTCATAGGTATTACCCTGACATGAAATATACTACCAAGGAAAATGGAAACCTCAAGACATACATTGTGGAGATAAAACCTTTCGCTCAAACTCAACCACCGAAGAAAAAATCTGGTAAGAGATATATTAGAGAGGTTGTGACTTACGGCGTTAACCAAGCCAAGTTCGAGGCAGCCAAGAGATACTGCGATAGACATGGATACGAGTTTAAAGTTTTAACGGAACGGGAATTAAAAACATTCTAAAGGACAACGATTAATGCCAGCAGGTTTACTGGGTCTCAAATTTAACAAGCTACTTACGAAGGTGATGCGTAGTGCCTCAGATTTCAAACGCGGAACTATAAACGCAGTCGAATGGCTACAGAAACAAGCCAGACAAATGAAGGTAGCGGATCAGCAGATATTCACGGCACAGGCTTTCGATGGACGCAAACATACCCTTATCCCTGTCTCTGCTCTTGGGCCTCTACAAATTGGTCGAATGGTTCTGTTCCAGTATCAAGCCTTGGATGAAGACAAAAGACTACCCTACTGGGATGCTTTGCCGCTGATATTTCCAATAGAGTTCAACCTAAAGAGCAAGAACGGACGGGCTTTCTATGGCCTCAACGTGCATTATCTCCCACTCGATTTGCGGGCCAGACTCCTAGATGCACTCTATCTTGAATACAGACATGGACATTTAGACCCGAAGAAAAGAATACAGATTGATTATGACATACTGAAAAGCACAGAAAAACTCAAAGGATTCAAACCATGCTTCAAGAAATACCTCTATTCTCGGGTCCGCAGTAAGTTCAACATAATTCCTCCGCTAGACAAGGACGGGAAGGACCTTTGGGCTTATACCCTATTTCTCCCACTGCAACAATGGCAGAAGGGTGGAACCAAATCCAAAGTTTATGCAGATTCAAGAAGAAGGATCAGAGGTAGGTAAAAGTGGCAGAACACAGAACAACAAAAGCTGGCTCATTTAATGCTGCTGACTTTAGGAGCATTCTTGGCCGGGGTGCAGGTGTCGCAGAGCCCAATAAATTTAGGGTGCGGTTCTTTCTTCCTGCCGGTATTAATGGTACTGTCCCATCACAGGGAACAGGGGCTAGTGAAGAAAACCATACGTCAAAATCAGGAGACGACAAGGAGACCATTCGTTACCTTGAATTCTGGGCTCATTCTACCTCTCTCCCTGCATTCGGACTTATGGCGCAACCTGCCAGACGCTATGGATACGGGGCTGCGGAAAGACGACCATTTGCCCCTGTCTATACCGATGTCCAGGTCCAGTTCATTGCTGATGATCATGGGGATAACTGGAAACTTTTCTACGATTGGACGAACATGATCTTCAATACGAGGGCACACGAAGGAATGAGTTCGACAACAGGGGCAGTCAAGATGAACGGTGGCCCCTTTGAACTCTTCTATGAACCCTATGAATTAGCTTACAGAACGGAATATCTCACTGATGTACAAATACACACATTTGCTAAAACCGGCCAACAAAATATGCATGTCGTCTTGCGCGAAGCCTTCCCAGTCTCTATGGGTGGGGTATCTCTAAACTGGGCAGACAACAACTCGTTCATGAGCTTGCCTGTGACCTTTGCTTACACTGATCTACAATTTCGCTTTGGGAGTCACATTCCAGAGTAATGAACATTCGGAGTAAAACCTATGATTTGTGTAGCCTCGCGGACCCAAAAATTGCGTTCTGGTTTCAATTTCTACCCTCTGAAAGAGTGGCATTATGCAATCGGATTCCGCTTTCTTTGGCAGCATAAATCAAACTGCTATGTCTACTGGTGCAAGTTCAAACCATGTGACCGGAAGTTCTTTTTTCACAGATGGATTATACCAAACATGATGTTGATCTACTGCAATAGAATCCTTGAAGTGATTCGCAATACATAGGAGAGAATACAATATGCTACCTAAAATTAACCACCCTACACACGAAGTTGAAATTCCCTCGACCAAAGAGAAGATCAGAATTCGTCCGATGTTGGTGCGGGAAGAAAAAATCCTACTCACTGCCAAAGAGGGAAAAGCAGATAACGAGATATACATTGCAATTCGTGATGTCATCCGTAACTGCGTAGTAGGGGAACAACATTCTGCCGTTCTGAATAAACTAACCACCTTTGATGTCGAATATCTGTTCCTGAAGGTAAGGGCAGCAAGTGTAGGAAACAGCGTGGAGTTGCTTTATACGGATTCTGATGATGTCGTGAAAGAAGCCACTGAAGAAGGTCTGGTTTTGACCCCAGCGGAATACAAGGAGCACAAATTTACAGTTGACCTCAATAAAGTGACAGTGAAGTATCCAGAAAAAACGAATGACAAAGTGACTCTGGATGGCGATAAGTTTGTGACCCTCAAATATCCGCCTGCCTCCACATATGAGAGTGAGGCGTTTTCGAATGATGAGACAAAGCCGGAAGACCTGTTTGACGAGTTTATCATCAACGCCCTTGATAAATATTGGGAGGGAGATAAAGCTGTTTCCTTCCAAGATCACACTCCAGCCGACATCAAGGAGTTTTTGAATAACCTGGACATCAAAACGTATAGCAAAATAAAGGAGTTCGTATCAAATCTTCCGACACTGTATTATGAGATCAAGTACAAGAACACGAAAGGGGAAGAGAAGACCCTTAAATTGACGAGTTTGTTTGATTTTTTTATGTTCTGATGGCTGGACACACTCTACTGAGCTACTACAAAACACTATTCGGTCTCGTTCATCATCACAAGTACAGCATCACAGACCTGGAAAACTTAATGGTCTATGAACTGGATTTCTATCTTGACCTTCTCACTGACGATTCGAAAAGACAAGAAGACGCCATACAAACAAAAGGGGGAATACCAATTAGCTAATGGCATGGGGACTGTTAAAAATTCTGGGCGGGGCGAAACTCCTTGATATCGTTGGTGACGCGCTGAAAGATGCTGCCGTAGCCGAGGCAAAGGATATCAAGCATAAGACCACCAATGCAATTAGACCAGCCGACCCCCACGGATACCTATCTCATCATCTAGGCGGCATCACAAAACACAGAGAACATTCCGAAGGCAAGAGTTCGATCAGAGGTGAGCCGTCCAGGTCAAGTATGGGATCGAAGAAGAACGAGGCTATCAAGTTCAATGTTGAGGATGACAAGAAGCAGATAAGCGAGATACTACGTCCGAGCAAACTTCCCATCTCTGATGCAGGGAAACGTGCGGCAGAACATATTAAGAGAGAATCATTAAAGCTCGTTGATGTCACTAAATTCTCCCCCGAAGTCCAATCCAATTTCAGGATCATCTCTCGCCAGATTGATATTCTCACTACTGTCGTTAGTAACTTAACTGATGTCGGTGCGTTTGAAAAGGTCATTAATGAGAGGATTCGAAAGACCTCCGAACTTTCCATCACCAAACAGTCCAAACTCACCCAGCTTGTTGATCGCAGGGTTTCTGGTCTCGAAGATTCATTTGCAACCTTCGATGATAAGCTGACTCACCATGACACGCAGATTGATGAGAACAAGGCAGCCGTCGCAAGCCTCAGACTCCTCCTAAACGAAGCAAACCGCCAAAAAAAAGGTAATCAATCAGCATTTTCACGTCCCAAGCCAATAGAAAAAACGGGCGGGGGTGATGACGATGGTGATGATGGTCTGTTTGGAAAACTTGGTCTAGCCTATCTTGGCTATAAAGGGGCTAAGGGAGCAGGCAAACTACTCAAAGGAGCAGGCAGACTAGCTTTAAGTGGCCCTGGTGCTCTCATTGGGGGATTGTTGGCATGGCACTATCTGCTGAGTGAAAAAGGTATTGACGACGATATCTTAAACAGCTTCAAGCTTCTTTTTAAGGGACCCAAAGGACATACCGATGCCCTCAGAAAGAAACTAGAAAAGAGTCTCGAAGGAAACGAGCAGAAAACAGACAAATCCATTCCCGTCCGTAGAATTGGTGCCGCTCAGAAAATTGTCCTTGAAGCTCCTATTATCGAAATCAGGACCGATGATCTGCGTGTCATTGGTGCAACAAAGGTAACAACGGGAGGAGTGGGGCACAGTGGAGGCAGAGCACTTTCAGGATCGACAGTAGCTCCAAATGCACCCCCCTTCAATCCCCCAGACAAGCCGTGGGGACCAAATATGCTGGGAAGGGGTATCAGGGGGTCAAGCGGTAGAAGCAGCGGCAGTGGACGTTCTAGTGGCTCTGGAAGCGATTATACCCCATACACCCCGGCACCACCAAAAGCGGCTCCTACACCACCCGCAGGATCAGGTGGGGCAATGGATGCTATACGAGGGACATCTTCGCTTCCTGAACAGCATATCAGAGGACAATCACAAGTAGGCGGTTTGAGTGGTCAGCAATATGCTTCAACCTCATTAACTGCTGCTGGATTTGCTCCACCTACTATGTATGCTGGGTTAGGTGGGGCTTTTAGTAGGCGACCCAGAGAGGCACCATTCGGCGAAGAGGCAAGGCGGCGGGCTGATAAACCAGACGTTGGTAGTTTTTCCCCTTGGCTTCTACCACAAAAAGAAAGCAGAGGCTTTTTGGATGTCGAAACACGCATTCACGAATGGAGCAAAAACAGTATGTGGCAGGGTGTCGCTGGAGGATATCGTCAACCCAGAGGCACAAGACAACAAGACCAAGACGGACCTGATGGGGCTGGTAGTCGTTCTCGTCATTTCAATCCTAATGCTCGCCCCAAAGTTGTAGGGCGTGATACTGGACAAGCACCACGCTCATTCAAACCACCACTAACCGCAGCAGACCAGCAAAAAGATGATCTCAAAGGTGGACCAGGGACTATTGGCGGTACTGCTCCTAGTTCGCGGTTCTTTCCGGGAGGCGCAACCAGAAGCTTAACTCGTCATACTCCTGGTTTGGGGGCTCCGGCTTTAACGAGGGGTAGTTTAACATCAGAGGGTGGTTATCATTTTCCTATGCGATCTGGGACGATGGCATTAAAAGGCCCCGATCAATGGCACGGTGTTACATCTCAAAGAGGCAGTGCGCGAGGATATCTACATCAAGGTGTTGATCTTTATGCTTCAGACCCAAAAACTGGAGAACTTGGAATAGGAGATAACGCACCTTTGTTTGCGCCGGATGATGGGGTAATCAGTCTTGTTGCTTCGAATAGGGGTGCAGCCGGTAACATGATTGAGATTAGAGGCAAAGATGGTATAAGACATAGATTTTTACATACATCTGGGGCAGGAATTAACCCAGCTACCAAAAAACCATTCAAGAAGGGCGACAAAGTAAAAAGAGGACAGACCGTCACTACTATCGCGGGCTCTGGTACGGAATCAGGTCGCATATGGCAGAACACGCTAAAACAATTTAAGGGTGATCAGCAAAAAGCAAGAGAACACCTTACCAAAAAAGGAGGATGGGAGGGTCATAACCTACCTCATCTTCATTATGAAGTGCTAGATAAAAAAGGAAACAAAGTTGATCCTGGTCGTTTCTATCCTGAATTTGCAAGACAGAGCAACAAAAGAGGTGTAACAGCTAAAAAGAGACAACGATTTGGGATAGGAGGTGACGGGCAAGTAAAAGTAGCCAAGGGTGAGTTCGACTGGGGAATAACAAAAGGAACGGTCTCTAAAGATCGTCTTAACACCTTCTTAATTGACAAGATTCGTGTTTCGGGATTGAATGGTTATGTTCCCAAAGATGGTAAAGATTTTGGTATAGTAGATGGAACGCCAGAAGAATGGGCTAGATTGATGACTGAGCTGGCCGACGATGAATCAAGTTATAGAACCAAAGAACATGGTGATAGAGGAAAATTCAACGGGGGTAGTCGTGGCCTCTTCCAACTCTCTAGGGATGATTCTACCAATTATGGTTTGAATGATGGCAAACCGTTCACTCTTGATCAATTAGAAGACCCCTCTACTAATGCTTCTGCTGCCGTGGCGATTATGGAGAAACGTGTTAAAAAGAATGATAAAATTTTTGGTGCAGAAAACGCTGGAAAATATTGGGGGCCTCTACAAAGAAAAGCTCAGACAGCTCGTATCCAAGCAAGAATTGCTCGAACTTCATTGGCGGTTACTATACCACCATCACCACAACGAAAACCTAGTATCGGTGCAGGTGGGGCGAGAGAAACTTTTCCTGGGAGTGGCGTGTGGCTGGGCGGGGATGACTTTACAGACCCAAATGCTGGTATCAGAACACTTGATTCTGCAACAGGCGGCGGGCTTCCATTAAGCGGCGAATTTTCAGATATTAGTCCATCAGGAATAGGTGGTGTTGATGATCCAGATGGGATTCCGGGGATTAGAGCATCAGGAATCCAAGGTGTTAGTTTGGGAGATGATGGTCTCTCAGATATTGGACCTGACGGGGAAATAATATCGCAAGACGTTATTGGTGGGACCAGAGAAATAGGTGGTGTAAATGTGACAACTAAGCCTATTGGTTCTCAATTGCCAGGACAGCGTTCAGATATAGGCCCTACACGGACAATTTCTACCATTGGCGCACCTTCTCGAACTTTGTCGGCTGTGGGTGCTCCTCCTAGTTTGTCATCTGTATCTCCAGCAGCATTACCTTTCTCGTCTGCTAAACTACCTTCAGTCCCATCACGGTCGGCAACAACGCCAGCCCTTCCACAAATGAAACCTCCTTCTGCTGGACAAGGAATCAAACCGTCAGCCATCAAACCGCACAAGCCTCGGATCACTTCTCAAATAACTGAGA
>SDBT01011436.1_pt1 | contig 14282 bp, 25 predicted proteins | sample 2277101 | NCBI WGS metagenome assembly SDBT01 (sample SAMN10404973, study PRJNA504765) | marine sediment metagenome | isolation source: marine sediment core GS10_PC15, 103 cmbsf | place: Arctic Ocean: Southern Knipovich Ridge | collected 2010 | reverse complement strand
CCAATGACGCTTCTATCCCATAGGAAAGTCACCACCACGTGGCAGTTCACGTGCAACAGGTGTCACGTGCTCAACGAACGTCAGACGGATAACCCGCCCCTGACGTGGACGATCATCTCCGAGGCCGTACACCTGTGCTTCGACTGTACCCTGAACTGGGAACGTTTCAAGAGAGGCGAGTCACTCCAAAGCGCCATCATCACTCGCAAGAGGAACGATGACAAGAAGATCGCTGAGGACAAACTCTCCATCAAGGACATCTACGATCGAATAGCGGACATGGTACCATCGCTCGACCCGACGATCGACCCACTGGTACGCCCCCTGACCGACCACGAAACACGAGTCGAACGCCTGAAGTACAAGACATCCCAAAAGCCATACTTCGGCATCACCGACCTGCACAAGTCGTAGACCATACAAGCCCTGAATGGCGCAGGGTGATAACAGTTGGGCCGTTAAGAGACTGAAGCGGTCATTAAATGCAGCGCAAGAAAAGTCACCAATAAGCGTGCGAGTACTAGGCTCAAGAATCGTGTACGGGAAATGGCTTTGACGCGCATCCTAGTTCTGTACTGCTGGGTGGGGACTTCATGACCCCACCCAGCGCCATAACACGGGAGGTAACATGACAGAAGACATCAGGATTCCAGAAGGATTCAATCCTGACGAGGATGAGGAGTTTGGAAAGTTCTACAAAGAGGAATTTGTTCAACTTCTCGCACACGTCACCCATGAATGGAACATCTCACTTCAGGTATCCGTGCCACTTGAAGTAGGCCAAACCATCCTCGATTCAGCGCGCAGCATCAGTATCGAACACGCAACCAAGGAAGCACAAGGATACATAGATGACCTCGCTACTGTCGCGGATTTCTTCATCGATGAGATCAATGCGGCGAAGAGAGTCCTCCAACTTGACGGCTTCGACGTCTCCGTCCGAATTCGAAAGGCAGACTCTCCGCGACCTCACGCTTGAGATCGAGAACTACTACGTGTACGGGCTCATCAAATGTGACCTCCGCAACAAACTGCTCAAGAACATCCGTGTCCGACAACTGGACATGCTGAACGAGGTACGCTATGGCTGTAAATAGATCACCCATAATCGCAGCATCGACCACAGACGCCATCTTCAGCACCCCTCAAGATGAAGAACTTCGGATACTACTACTCGAAGCCTTCAGGACCTTCGACGTCAACAACCGGTGGAACACCGGCATAGAGGAGGACGTCGCGGGCATCAGACACACATTCGACAGTCTCAAAGCCGCTCTTGAGGAACTCACAAATGCAGAAACGGAGTAACGCGTATCAGGCGATCATCAGTACCACGCTAGAGCATCTCTCTAGCGGCATCGCCTACGGTGAACTCGTCCGCCGAGTCGCGTTCTACGTCGATCCTGACAGAGCCGCAGCCTATCGGCTAGGCAGACTACGAAGGACGCCACATGAAACTGACGCCGAAACCACAGCCAAAGGACAGCACGAACTCGCCCGGAAGTACATCGACTCCGCCCATCGCCAAGGACTCATACTCTACGGCGATGCCACGGACGAAACCCAAGCAGACGCGACCGGTATTGATTACCAACGCTACGTATTCTGGCGTCGATTCGCAAGGAATGGCGGAAGATACAGCACACCAGAAGCAGGAGAAGAACTCCGACGCCACCAGAACTTCCTGCGCACTTATATCGACTACACACCTGACACCTGAAGAGACTCAAGAACTCTTCAACGCAGGACTCCTGCTAGCCCAGATGACATGGCTACACCTCTACTCAGATTGCATGCCTTTCCGGGCTGGCGTCGAAAGTGGAGAGGGGGTTGTAGACGAGGTGGGAACCAAAGATGACTTTGAAAAGGTCATTCTGTACAAGGCAGTGGGCAAAGTAAACGGAAAACCCATCATGGCCGACATGAGTGACCTCTCCCACCTCATGATCTTCGTAGGAGCAGCAGCGAAAGACCTCTATAGACGCGGCGTGATGAGATAGGAGAGGGAGTCTCAACACAGAACGCGTCCCGCTACCCAGCCGTCGCTGATGCGTAGCGGGATAAACAAGGAAGAGTCTGATCTCATCCATTGGTAGAACGACTTGTGAGTGACGATGGGCAGCCTTGTTTATCCCGGTGCGCACCAGCACCGAATCTAGGAAAGGAGTACCAGTACCAAATGGATACCGCACGTCTCGTGTCGGGTTACAACGAGTTCGATTCGTCTGACCTCGTTGGCCTGTCTGTCGCTAGCATCCGTAGCCGCTACGGCAGCACGTTCAACATCCCTGACGGTGCACGCGCCACGATCAGTGGTGTTGCAGCCGCCGAGGATGCAACCCTCGTGGCAGGTGATGAGATCGTCTTTGACGCTCCCACCGGCTCAAAGGGCTAGATTCGGCCCACTGCCCCTTCCCCAAGGCGGGGGAGGGGCTTTTTTCTGTAGCAGGAGTAGTAAGTGTCTACCACCCGATACATAATCGAGGGGAACCTCGTCACGACCGAGACTATCCAGCGAGGAGTGTCCATCCCTCTTGACGATCTGCTGGAAAACCTCACAGCGTACCAGCCCCTCGAACTCGGACAAGTACCGAGCAACCTCAAGGCTATCAGGATCAGCCCACGAGGTGACAGAGAACTCGAAGCACGACTCATCGTCGGGCACGACCCCACCAAACGCCACATCAACTACAAGCCCTCGCAGGCATCTGCCACAGGAACAGCCACGCCATACCACCTTCAGTTGCCGTACACCCTATTCTGGATTCAACTGAACGCCGCTCGAACTTTCTCGACTGACACAGAACGCCTAGTTTGGGTTGCTAACAGTTGGGGCCACCTGTGGTCCAACGGTCCCTACAGGGGATGGGACACACCAGCATGGAAACCCCGATTCCCGAACATCTTCGGTGATTCCCGCATCTGCTTCGGTGGAGTGCGACAAGACGCGAACCAGTCTCTCGGACACTTCGTAGACGCCAGCATCAATGGCTTCTGGACGTCCGAATTCAATCGTGACCTTGGATGGGAAGGCCCCAACATGATGTCACCCGCTGAATGGGCGAGGTCAGAGACATCGTGGGAAGAGTGGAGTCTTTGGACGGACCACGCAGCCACCTCCATCAGAGAATGGTTCACCCCGTTCAACGCGAACTTCGAGTGGAACGAGCCAGTACCGCAGGACGCGGGACAACGCATCCCTGCCATGAACACGTTCCCAACCTTCAACAACCTTGAGACTTGGCTTGGCAACCTGACCATCGAGCAGCGCGAGCGACTGATCTACACAGTAGGCCACGCAGTGGACGCGGACGAGTGATAACCACAGTAGAGGAACGTATTCGTCGCGCCATAGAAGACGCTACCTACCAAGACGCGGGAACAGTTCTCAACACCAACTTCCGCAAGACACACCTGACTAACGGCAACGAAGGTCGCGAGTCTCTGGGTGGACGAGCCTTCATGGCTATCACCCGTGAAGAACAACTCCCAGAACAAAAAGTGGACTTCGATGAGGCCGCTAAACCCAACGACCGATGGACGACCTTGGTCGATAACGCGGAGACAAACCTACGATGAAGCCCATGGACATCATCATCCCAGAGTCCTTGGAGGACGCACCTCATGATGCAGTGCCGTACTTCATCGGCGCCAAGGACGGGTGGTGGAAGAACATCCCCACTCTCTTCGGCGTAGCACAGACACAGATGGCAGAGGGACCACCCCAGTTGATAGAGTGGAAGCCAACCTTCCTTCTGAACGAGGTCAAGTTGCCCGGATGGGTCCTGTTGCAAGCACACGACTTCTTCAGGACCATCTTCGACAAGCAGACGACTGAGTCCTCAGTCTACATCCTGTACAACCGGGTGGACAAGGAGTTCAAACTATTCGCACCAGAACAATACGTGGGACTGTCATCGGTCAACCACAAGTTGGACAGGGAGAAACTGCCCAAGGGCTTCACACCCGTTGGTACCATCCATTCACACTGCAACTTCGGCGCTTTCCACAGTGGCACCGATACGAACGACATGTCGAAGATGCCGGGACTCCACATCACTATCGGACACGTCGATCACGACGACCCGGAAATGGTTTTCGCGCTTTCGATGGGGGACCAGTCGTTCGACATCGCACGTGACGGCATCATCGATGAGTCACAGGTGAAGAACAAGTTCGGCTACGATACGATGCCCCCGTTCTGGCCGAACTTCGTACACACCGGCACCGCACCATGGGGTACAAACGGTCAGATCGCGGATCACGTGAATCACAAGGTCTGGAAGAAGTACCTTCCACCGTCCTTAGACAGCCATGTGGGATTCGACATGGCCGGACGTGGCGCAGGCCACCTGCTACCGTACGAGTCGAGTGTCGCAACTTCCGCTTCAAGTCAACTCATGAAGAACTGGGACCAGCGAGCGTGGAACTGGGAAACCGACCCCGGTGAGTTGTCTACCGACGACCGTCAGTGGTACGACGCAGGCACGGAGGGCGAGTACGAGGGCGATGATGCACATGGCTCTGACCCCGACCCGTTCAAACGCTACTCGGACATCGTGGAACAGGCGTGCGACGAGATGGACGAACTCGTCTCATGGCTCAATGCTTGGGGCTTCGTCACCTCCTACAACCTTACCTACAACCGCACGAAAGCAACAGAGCAAGACAACGCTCTGAGAGAGAAGAGGATGTCTGATGTCACTGGAACTGCTTAACCTCAACGGTCCCGAGCAGACCGAAGCGACGGGTATGACACCCCCGCTCATGCGAGCCATCTGTCACGTTGGCTTCGCTGTTGGCCTTGGGGACCGTGCCGAAGACAACGACTGGGACGTAGTCAACGCCCTGATCGTTGTCGAGATCGATGAGGCCAAACGGCATCTTGGTCCGTCAGGTGTCAGTTCCATATCAGATGGCAACCCATACATCCCGGCAAGCGCCATCAGCGCAGTAACACTTCTCTACGACCAATTCAGCGAGTTGGTGGGTAGCCTTCCCGATATGGACCGGGAAGCAGTCTTCGCCGACCTCAAAGTACTCGCTGAGAACTGCGCGTACATCGCCGCCATGTTGGAACGGTTCGTTACGGGCAACCAAGCGGATGAGGGCCGTAACCCATAGTGATTCCAACGCCAGCAACGAACAGGAAATGCGCTCAGGGTGAATGCGAACACCCTGAGTGCATCGAACTGTTCCATAAATATCCAACGCTCAGCATCCCACAGGACTTCGATGAAAGGGCAGAATGGCGGAAGACACAGATAGAAAAGTGGATTCCGTGGTCGGACGGAAACCTGTTCTCAAACTGGACCTTGGAAGAAGGAAGGTGCGACCACTGCCAGAATCTCAGTCTGGTGATAGCCAACACTTACGCACCGCAGTTGAGTCTATGCTTAGACCTGTGCCTAGCAACGGGAGTGGAGGACTATCCGACCGGGACCCCATTAGCAGTCAAGCCCAGAGCGATGCTAGCCGAACTATCCACATCGCCATCGTCATCCCTGATATCTCAATATTCCGGGCGATTAGATCGAGCGTTTCCATCATCAAACCCACCGACCTTGATCGAGAAGTTATCGTCCACTGCCTCCTCGCCAAAAAAGACCAAGACGATGAATCCAACGTCTACGCCTTCGCCCTTACCGAACTTGGTCTTATCGACCCTGCCGTCGCGGGCCTCTCATACCCGGAGCAGTTCGAACTCGGTTGGTCAAGTTCTAACGCCCCAATCAATAGAGGACCACTACAATGAGTCTACATGAAAGGATACCGACACCTCACTTAGCCCCACACTGGCAGGGAACCGCCACGGCTGAGGAACAAGTCCTCGATGACGAGGCAGTAGACGAGGACGCAGGAGAATGTCCCTACGAAGGCTGCGGGAGTCGTTCATGGTCAGCAATCGTATACGGTCGGTATAGCCAACGAGCATTCTACTCATTCGGTGAAGGAGTTCGGTACACAGACTACGATGACATAGAAACCGAAGGGATAGAGTCCAACGACCACTGGGACTGTGAGAACGGACACGACGCATCCCCGACCATCACAGAGATGCTAGAGCAGGTGATATGAGGCAATACGTAGTAGTAGGCGCAGGTGGCACAGCGTCACACCTGATACACGCCCTAGTCCTGTACGCTCAGTCCCAAGGCACACACAAGATTCACGTCTGGGACGCAGACACAGTAGAGGAAAAGAACCTTGAACGCCAACTCTTCTTCCCCTTCGAAGTCGGTCGCCATAAGGCAGAAGCCTTTGGGAATCGATGGCCTGATGACATTGCTTCCCATCTTGAGTATGTGGGAGCGGACAACATCACCAGAGTTGTCAAAGATGGCGACACTGTGTTCATCTGCGCTGACAACATGGCTGTCCGTAGGGTCATTAACGACCACGCAAAGACGTTGGATACGGTTGTTGTCATCAATGGGGGCAATGAACACCACACCGGGTCTGTACAACTCTATCCGCGTAGCGATGGCTCCGCAACCGCCCCAGCGTTGGACTTCGGCTCACCCGAATTCGACGCGGACAATGATGAACTAGACCTCTCAGAACTGAGTTGCGCCGAGATCGCGATTCTACCGGGAGGCGAACAAGCGATGGTGGCTAACCAGACGGTCGCAGCCTTTATGATGGCTGCACTCTGGCGCCATGACAACAACCACCATCTGACAGGGGATGCGCTCCCGAGAACATGGACGAAACTGACCTTCGACCACGAAGAGGGTCTAGTCCAGACCTCGGATGTACGCATGTTGAAAGGATGGTCTGATGCAAGTTGAGGTAATTTTGGGCATAGGTGGGTTGCTACTGTACAGCGCCGCGATCTGGGCATTGGGATGGCACTACGGAGGACGCTCCTTCCGTGACCGCAACCGCAAGTTCCTCAAGACCATGAAGGAATTCAACAAGACAAGAGACCCCAAAAGCCAATGGTGGAAGGGATATCAGGAGGGCATCGCATCAACACTCGACGCCTTCGACCGCTTCCTCGACCAGTTCAGGGTGAGTGACGATGAGCCTACATGACACGCTCATAGCCAACGTGCTCTACGTGTACCGATGGTACAACGCGTTCAACGCTCGTGCAGGGCGAGCACACCTGTTCAAGGTCCCACTCGTCAGAAAGAGATGGGTCTACATCTCAGAGTACGACCGCAATGACATGGATGCTCGGAGAATGACAGAGTTCATCACCCGTCAAAACGAGCGCAACCTGTGGGCATTCCCACGCTACTTCCGAGAAACCGAGTTCATGGCACCATTCATACGTCAATGTGAGCGACCCCAAGACGCAGTGGAATGGGAGTCGCATCCAGATTGGCGCGACGTACACCTGTGGGACCATCGTCCCCCGCGTAACTGGTGTGAGTACTGCTGGACTGTCATGACAAACCTATCGGATAGTGTTATCATGCCAATCCCAGCCAGAAATCAGAGCAACTCCGCTCCGAGCATGTTCGTAGGACAAACTATTGACCAGTGGATGCTAGAATCAGCAGGCTGGACGAGCGATGGAGGAAGAGGGCTAGTGCCACTGTGAAAACCCCGTACCTAGCCCTCAAACCAAAGGAGGTCAACACCTCAGACGAGGAAGAGAAGGAGCCACACTTCTCCTACTCCCAGATGAACATGTTCCAGCGCTGCCCCAAGCAGTACGAGTACAGGTACATCAAAGGATTGAAGATTCCGCCCAACATCAGCATGAACAGTGGCAAGGCGATCCACGAGGCACTCGAATACAATGCCTTGTGGAAGATGCGGACTCAAGAGGACATCCCCATGGGTGACCTCCTAGACCTGAGTTCAGACTCACACGACAAGTACATGGGCCAAGTGGAGGACCTCGACAAAGCCAAGGCAGGAGTCAACAAGGATGAGAACCAAGGCATTGTCACTCTTTACCGCCGCACACAAGCACCTCACATCACTCCGATCGCAGCGGAACGCTCGTTCCGAATCGAACTACCTGAAGATGACGGCGGGAACTACATGCCAGTCATCGGGTATATCGATAGCCTCGCTGAAGTACCTGACACTAGACCCGGACCGCCCGGTGGTCGTGTTATAGCACTCGAAGACTACAAGCGGGTGAGTAGGAAGAAGCAACAAGCAGAGGTAGACCTGTCTCCACAGTTGACACTGTACGACTACGTGTACAACTTGGAGGTCGGCCAGCCAGTAGATGTGATAGGCTTCAGGCAACTAGGCTTCCTCAAAAAAGAGGGACCCTACTCCATCCCGATGTACAGACAGCACCAGAAACCAGCGGCTAGAGAAAACCGGTGGCGTCGAGTGCTCAATCAGATGAAGGGCATCCAGAAAGCCATCAAGGATGAGAACTTCATACCAGTAGACAACCCACAAATCTGCGGATGGTGTGGGTACAAGAGCATCTGTCAAGATGCCGTAGAGGAGTAGTAATGGTTGAACCAAGCGCACAGGAAGTCTCGTTCAAGGAAGCGATCCTTGACATGGGCCGTCTGTTTAAGCAGATGAAGCGAGAGAACGGCATCCCCCCAAGCGTCACCATGGACATCGTCCGCTTGCAGATGTTGTACATGCAGCAACATCAGGAACCCCAGAACGTCAACAAGCCTCTTGACCCGAACTCGAATATCGATGAGGTTATCGAAGGTGACCTGATCGTCGGAGAGCCTGACGAGAACGAAGAGACGGACACGGAACAGCCCGAGGCAGTGTACACACCTACACTGAGCGTGGTCCCGGACCCAGAAGAGGACGAAGATGACGAGTGAGATGGCGGTGTCACCGCTTAGTCCAGAAGAGATTAGTGCGATCCTTGCTGGGGCCGGTGCCATCGATGAAGAGATGGAACAGTTCTACCGCATCAAGGTAGACGGCACCAACTTTGTCTCCGATGATGACATCTGGATGACCAACCCCAAGACCAACGAGCCAGCCTTCACTGCTCGCCTGCTCGCACCACCCGTCCAGTACCAGTCGAAGTGGTTCGACACAGAGGACTCCATCAAGGCCGACCGTCCTGAGATGGCGAACAAATTCTGCAAGTCACACTACGACAACCCGCAGGAGAACAAGGAATTCGGCACCAACGGTGCATCGTGTCGCGCCTGCATCTTCAACCCATGGGGTGACGCGGGTTTCAAGTGCTCATGGAAGGGCGACGTTCAGTTCCAGATAGTCCCAGACAGTGGCGAAATGGTCGGGGACGAGACAGTCTGGACCATCACACTCTCGACCACCGGCATGATCGAGTGGCGAGGTACCAAGAAGAACAGGACAGGTGGAACGGCAACGGACAAGAACTTCATGCACCGTCTCGCCGAACTGTCGCTCACCCTCGCCCCTGAGTGGGGCTTGGAGCCAGCAGCAGCCGTCATCGCAGGGCTCACGTCCCTGAACGGTGGTGGTGTAGCCGCTGAGTTCCGTGCTATCCGCGTGACCAACGAGTCAAGTGGTAACACGTGGTCTGTCCCGTCACTCGACCCAGTTCACATCGAACTGTTGTCGAATGACACAGAGCAGATAGAGAGTGGCGCCTAGCGGCATCGTCCTAGTCTTGGACCCCGATGAAGCGGGGCAAAGAGCAGCAGAGAAGACAGGTTCATACCTTCTCGACCTCTTCGGAGACTGGGGCGAGCCCCGGTTTCCTGATGAGCCAACGTCGCAGGTGATCGCTACTATCCAGCGAGCCTGCGATGATCTGGCCGAAGAGATACAAGCACTCGACACTCTCGGTGGGGATAGTCTAACCCGGAGTGAGATGAGGATTGTCCTCTTCGACTACATGACTGAACTGCTACGTGATGAGCGTGTCACCCTATATACCAAGTGCCACACGGCAGAAGAGTTTGAACATGCCACCATCATCGAATCTACACCGATCGTTGACACCACCGAACACATCGATTACGCGGCTATTAAGAGAAACGTGGATATCGTGGCCTATATCGAACGAGACGGGCCTCTTCATAAGAGTGGTCGAACTTACAGGGGAAAGTGTACCCTCCCCGGCCACGATGGCGAGCGAACACCCTCCATGTATGTGTATCCAGATACTAGTTCCTTCTACTGCTTTGGGTGTAACCGTGGGGGTGACGTTATCGACTACGCCAAACTGCACGGACTGTCTGCTCGGGAGATTGTATGAAACTAGCGAGCCGTCCAGACGTATCAATTGAGGGCATCCTCAAGGCAGAGGACGCGATAGCAGCCAACGAGTCCAACCAACCGACCGCTGCCGAAGACCTCATCGCATCCCTACAGAGCGTAGCCCTCACCACACTACACCCCGGCATGGACTACGTGCACAACAAGTTGTGGCTCACCTTCCCGCGCAGCCGAATGGTCCTAGCGAAGAAAGGCAAGGGCAAAGACGCACCCATGGTTCCCAAACAGGAGTGGCACGCGTTGTGTCTCAACACCGATGGCGAACTCTTTCCGTATGACGAAGAGTCATTGTTTGATAGAGGTTACCACATGCCCGACAGTTACATGCTATACAAGGAGGGCTGGGAAGGGACGACCCCCTTCGAGTTCGCGAAAGGCAACGTCCCCCAGCCCGACTCCTTCGAACTATACATGCGTGTGCGCATGGTCTACGAAAAGTACATCGAGTTCGCAGACGAAGAGATGTATGACATCATCACCTCATGGGTGATGGCATCGTATGTCTACATGGTGTTCGACAACTTCGCCTACCTCCACTTCAACGGCACCGCAGCGTCAGGCAAGAGCCAGAACCTCCGCATCCTACAAGCCATCGGTTACAACGGCCAGTGGACCACCAACATGACAGCCGCATCACTGTTCCGTGGCATCTCCAACCACCCCGGAGTGTACTGTATCGATGAGGCAGAAAGTTTTAGAGATGAACGAGGACAAGAACTCCGAACCATCCTCCGCAACGGCTACAAGAAGGGGATGGATGTCAAGAGACTTCATGGCAAGAGCGATGGCACATATGAGGAGCATTCGTTCAACACCTACGGACCCAAGGCCCTCGCCAGCATCAACGCTCTCGATGACACAACCTCCCAGAGGGCAATCGTTGTTGCAATGCGACCCGCCTACCGAGACATCCCCTACTTCGACCAAGACCACTCCGACTGGACTGCACTACGCAATGACCTATACGTCTGGGGGTTGTACAATGCACAAGCGATCCACACCGAGTGGATGCGCTGGAATAGCCGCGATCGAACTCTCATCAACCGGGCTTGGGAAGTCTCTGCTTGTATTGTTGTCACATCCGACTACATTCATGGCGATATTGTCTCTGGAAGTGTTGTCAAATATCTTGAGGGATACTTTGAGTCAGTGCGACAACAGCAAGACGCTAATGACCTCATTCGCACCTTGGCAACAGCACTTCCAGCGGTTATCAACTTCATCCCGCCGCGAGATGATTGGTGGTACCCCCTCTCTGACATACGAGACAAACTCCTCGACATCACAGATCAGGATGTCAGTGAGAAGATCACGACACGAAGCATCCAGCGGTGGCTCAAACCTCTCGGACTTAGCACGATACGAAAGGCCAAGGGGGGCAAGCAGATACAACTACTAGAAGATGAAATCCGTGGTATCATAAGGGACCGCCGCATCGAACCACTAACTGAAGACGTAGCGTGGCTAGCAGGCAAGGTAGACTACGCAACCGAAGACAAACGCACGACCATCCAAGAGACACTGGACGTATGGGGAGACGATGATGACACTTGACGTACCTACACTTAAGGACCTCGAAGAGGCCATCAAGAACCAAGCAGACGCCATCGAGTCCGTCTGTATCCAAGTCGAAGAGGGAGGCATGGCCAAGGAATACGCCGAAGAGATCGCCTACCTCATCTGGACAGAACTAGGCAACGTACGATGACTATACTCTGGGACAACCCAAGACCGGACGGGTACTGGCCCGGTACACCTACTCAATGGAGGGAGCCGAGCGTTGATGATTGCACATGGTACGCCACCGAGTTCCTCTTCGAGAGGGCAAGCAGTACTCACCTGTCTATGCACCCGACACGTGAGATCAGGGAACACTCTTCCGACAAAGTCGGAGGAACACCCCTCGCCGTCGCGCTTCGAGATACACTGCGTCTCTGGCCTACATCTGAACAAGTTACGTACCGCTATGGCGCGTACTCAGGACGTTATATCTCTGAGGCCCTGCGACACGGTGCAGGTATTCTCTGGGGAGGAGACTACGAACAACTGCCTAAACATTATCGACGTTGGACAAACAACGACAACTTCGACCATGCTTTCGCTTCACTTACACTGAACAAGAGCCCCGGAGGAGAAGACCGCACCTTCCTTTACGACCCGCTCGGTGGAGGACCACAGCGAGAGTTCTATGACGGTGAGTGGATCACACTAGAGGCTCTCTTCAAGTTCAATTGGCAAGCCAACGCAAGCACATACTACGTGGGAATCGTAGAGAACAAGGGGAAGTATCGAATGCAATCACTACATCTACCGATCACAGAGGAGCCGGATAGGGTGGTAACGGTGCGGCGCGGCGGCGCTGCGCGCGCTGCTCCGCGTTACACGGCTGACCCGGTGCGGAAGTTCTGGAACGAAGACAAACGGTGGCGCCTGCTCGGTAAAGTCACTGGCGGGTGGCACATCGTCCTGTGGAAAGTGGGCGACAACCACTGGGAGTACGGCTACGTCTTCAAGGATGACATCCTTACGAACGAGGGGGTCGTTATCGCAGGCCCGGTAGAGTCTGACCCGGACGAGAGCGAAGCAATCGCAGAGTTGCACGCTAGACTTCAAACCGCCAACAAAAGCATCATCGCACTCAAGGATGACAAGCTGGCGCTCATAAATACGAACTACGCGCAGGGCCAACTCCTCAAGACATACGAGGAGGTGGTCCCCCGAGTCAGGGACGACCTCGCCACACTGCCCTAATGTCCAAGGCCATGCTCACCCGTCTGACCAACGTGTTCCCGCACAACATCCATCCCATGCCACTAGCGTTCGCATGGAATGGAGTAGTGTGGGAGTGCGACGTTCAGGTAAGGACAGAGAATGGCATGGACATCGACGGCTTCGCTCGCTCGGAGGACATGGAACAGGCATTCCACAAGGCGTTCCAGAGAACAGTCAAGTCAAAGACAATGTATGAAAGGATGGGTTATGTCCCTAACTAGGTTCCAAAGCACCGTCGTTGATACACTCCAAGGACTCATCGAAGAAGGACTCGTTGAAGTAGTCCGTGACGAGGATCAGGCCCCCCCGGCAGACGACCGAGACTGGGACAGCATCCCCGTCGAGGATTACCCCTCCGATGAGGACGTCCAGCCAGTACAGATGACTGACGCGGAGGCCATCAGGCACTTCGTCAACGGTTCAGCGGTCAGTGCCTAACAAGAACTACGAACGAGGCCGCGCCAGCGAATACAAGTGTCAGCGCGACCTCGAAACGGAGGGCTACCAGACCACCCGTACTGCCGGGTCACACGGGGCAGCAGATGTTATAGCGTGGAACACCCATCACATGAGGTTTATCCAGTGCAAGACAACCGTGGGGAAAGTAACTACGTCCGCGAATTCGTATCCCGCAGACAGGAAGAAATTAGCCGCGATTCTGTTACCGCCACATGGACAAGCCGAGATGTGGGTGCGCAAGATAGGCCAGAGGGGGTGGGCGATACAGGAGATACTCCACGCCGCATGAGGGGACTCCATGGTGCCATCAAAACATGGATAGCACTCAGCCAGACAGCCACCAGCAACGCGTTCACTGTCACACACAACAACACACTCGTCTCCATCCAAGTAGGCGGCGGCGTCCGAGCAACCGAAGTCAAGTTCTGTCCAGAGACAGGCGAAATAGTAGTCATGACTCGACCGAACACACCAGCCCCCAACAACTCCCGGTACACCGTCCCTGAAAACATCGTCACTATCGTTGACGATATACTGGCAACTGACACAGACGTACTAGACGACCCGTGGGACGCCCGTGTCACCTCACGACATCGAGGACTTGTTCCTCCCGTGACACAGACGTACACCCCCATCACCATCCCAGTTCCAGCAGGCACTAGGATAACTGACCCCATGCTCTCGACCATCCGCACCTGATGGGCCTGCACATAGCCTTTCAAATCCGCCCTGCATGGTGGCAGTGGCGGGACGACTTCCTCATCTCATGTAGCACTCAGATAGGTCGAGAAGTCATTGCTACAGACACCACAAACATCATCGAACACGCCGCTGAACGCAACAGGGCCATGCTGACAGCAGACATCCTCCGATACGGATGGACAGGC
>SDBT01011435.1_pt1 | contig 14283 bp, 9 predicted proteins | sample 2277101 | NCBI WGS metagenome assembly SDBT01 (sample SAMN10404973, study PRJNA504765) | marine sediment metagenome | isolation source: marine sediment core GS10_PC15, 103 cmbsf | place: Arctic Ocean: Southern Knipovich Ridge | collected 2010 | reverse complement strand
GAGGGCGTGTTCGTCAACCCCGTTGTGCCGCCCGCCGTCGGCCCCAACGATGCCCTCCTGCGCGTCAGCCTCATGGCCACGCACACCGACGAGCAGATCGCCTTCTCCCTCGGGAAGGTCAGGAAGGCCGGGCAGGAACTCGCCGTCATCTAGGGCCCGTCCGGGTCGGCGCCCCCGCAACCACCAGGGACGGAAGGGGACCGATGAGCATAGCGGTCGCCGAGACCACGTCCCCGCGCCGGATGCGCCGTTTCATCCGGCTGCCGCTGCAACTCTACGCGGACGACCCCCTCTTCGTGCCGCACCTGCTGATGGAGCGGCGCCAGTTCTTCGACCCTCGGCGCAACCCCCTGTTCGCCTTCACGGACGTGGCCTATTTCCTGGCCACTGACGGCGCCGGTCGCACCGTGGGGCGCGTGAGCGCGCACGTCAACAAGAGGCACAACGAGTTCGCCGGCGACCGGTGCGGCTTCTTCGGCTTCTTCGAGTGCGTGGATGATCCGGCTGCCGCCCGGGCGCTCCTGGGCGCCGCCGAGGACTGGCTGCGGGACAGGGGCATGACGGCCGTGCGGGGGCCGCTCAGCTTCTCCACTAATGAGGAGTGCGGCCTGCTGGTCGAGGGATTCGACCGGCCCCCGGCCTTTATGATGCCTTACACGAAGCGCTACTACCCCGAGCTGCTCGCCGGCCTCGGCTACGCTAAGGCGAGGGACCTGCTGGCCTATGAATACGACTGCGGCGGGGTGGTGCCACCTTACATCGAGCGCTTCGCCAAGCGCGCTGCCGCCCGCACACCCGTCAAGGTCAGGCCGCTCGACATGGGCGACTACCAGGCCGACGTCGCGCGGGCCTTCTCCGTCTATAATAAGGCGTGGGAGCGCAACTGGGGTTTCGTGCCGATGACGCCCGACCAGTTCGTCCACATGGCTCGCGAGATGAAGCCCCTGGTGCTGCCCGACCTGGCCCTGATCGCCGAGATCGACGGCGAGCCGGTCGGGTTCTCGCTGGCGCTGCCGGACCTGAACCCCGTGCTCCGGCGGATGAAGGGCCGGCTGTTGCCCCTCGGCTTCCTGCGGCTGCTGGGGGCGCGGCGGCGCGCGGCGAGCCTGCGCGTGCTGACGATGGGTGTCGTCAAGGCGCACCGGCGGCGCGGCATCGAGATGCTGCTGATCTACCACACGTTCCTGAACGGCATCCGGCGCGACTGCCTGCGAGGGGAGTTCTCCTGGGTGCTGGCGGATAACGTCCTGCTCTGCCGCGCGCTCGAGCGCTTCGGCGCAGAGCGCACCAAGACCTATCGCATATACGAGAAAGAGCTGTGAGGGTACTGCTCACCGGCGCCAACGGCTTCGTGGGAAGCCACATCCTGGACCGGCTGCTCGACGCCGGGCACGAGGTGGCCGTCACCTTGCGCCCGACCAGCGACACGTCCCAGATCGACGGCTGCCTGCCCGACGTCGAGGTCCGGTATGCCTCGCTGGACTCGACCGAGTCGCTCCGGGCGGCGTGTGCGGGCGTGGCCGTGGTCGTCCACTGCGCCGGCAAGACGAAGGCGCTCAGGACACGCGAGTACTACGAGGTCAACGGCGAGGGTACGCGCCGGTTGCTGGAAGCGTGCCAGACCGCTGCCGGGCCGCCGGCCCGGTTCGTGCTCATCTCCAGCCTGGCCGTCACCGGGCCGGGCACTGTGGAGGCGCCGGCCCGCGAGGACGCCGAGCCGAATCCCGTCTCGCACTACGGCCGCAGCAAGATGCTTGGCGAGACCTACGTGCGCGAGCTGTGTCGCATCCCTTACACGGTGCTGCGTCCGGCGGCCGTCTACGGCCCCCGCGACCGCGACTTCCTGACGGCGTTCCGCGTGGCGGGCGGCCGCATCGTGCCGCTCATCAGCGGGGGGCGGCAACCGGTCAGCCTGATTCACGTCGAGGACGTGGCCCGCGCGGTGGAGGGGTGCCTGGCGGCAGCGGGCGCGGCGGGGCGGACCTACCACCTGGCCCATCCGCAGCCCACCACCCAGAAGGCACTGCTCGGCACGATGGCGGAGGCCATGGATAACCGGCCGATCTGCATCCCCATACCGTCGCTCGCCCTGTACCCGCTGCTGGCCCTCAGGCAGGCGTGGGACCGCGTCCTGCGGCGCCCCGGCATCCTGAACCTGCAGAAGGTCCCCGAGTATCGCGCCTCGGGATGGGTCTGCTCCACCGAACGCGCCACCAGCGAACTGGCCTTCACCGCGCAGACGCCCCTGGAGCAGGGCATCGCCCGGACCCTCGAATGGTACCGCGACCATGGCTGGCTCTGAGCATCGTCCTCGCCCGATCCTCGATCGAACGGCAGTGCCTAGTGGAGTGTTCAGCGAACGGTACTGTAGTCTTGTGCACAACGACGCTCGGCTAGACACCAGGACTGAGCCCCTGACAACCCACTGGGAACCAGCCACCGACAACTGACAACCGACAACTGACAACAACCGAGGACGAGGACCCTCCTTCGCTGAAGCTACGGAGGGCAGGCGAGGGCCGCTCGCTTAGCTCACTGAGGACGAGCACGACCGTGGCAGCACGAGTCCAAGGCTTGGTCCTTAAGAGCCCACTAGCCGGCACCTGAGCTTCCCCACATGCGCCACTACAAACTCATCGACTACCTGACCCAGGGCTACGTCGCCCTTGTCGGCCTGCTCGTGGTGCTCTTCCACAACGAGACGGTCCAGCACTGGCAACTCCGCGTAGTGGGGCACGTCGTCGTCATGGCGGCCTGCCATGTGCTCATCGTGCAGGGCAGCATGCGGCGCGGGCGCTTCATCCGACTGCTGCGGGCCTTCTACCCCATCGTCCTCTACGGCCTGTTCTACACCGAGGTCCACGACCTGGACCGCATGTTCCTGTCCGCCGGCTTCGACGGGTGGGTCATCGACCTGGACCAGCGCCTCTTCGGCCGGCAGCCCTGCCGCACCCTCATGGCGCGATTCCCGCAGGTCTGGGTGAGCGAGGTCTTCTACCTGTTCTACTTCACCTACTACGCCATGGTGGGCGGCGTCGGCTTCGGGCTCTATTACAAGCGGCGGGAGCAGTTCTGCCGCTACGTCACCGTCGTGAGCTTCATCTTCTACCTCTGCTACCTGATCTACATCATCCTTCCGGTCAGCGGGCCCTACGGGACGACGAGCGGGGCGACCTTCACGGGCGCGCTGGCATCGGTCGGCCCGCGCGAGATACCGGCGGCGATCCGGGCCGGCCCGTTCTACAAGGTAATGGCCGTCATCTACCTGGCCGTTGATCCCGAGGGCGGGGCCGCCTTCCCCAGCAGCCACGTGGCTGTGGCCGTGGCCACGCTCTGGTTCACGTGGCACTACCTGAAGCGGGCGCGTTGGCTGCACCTGGTGGCCGTCGCCATGCTCTGCCTGTCCACCGTCTACTGCGGCTACCACTACGCCGCAGACGTGCTGGCCGGCCTGGCGATGGCTGCAGTGACGATACCGGTCGGCATGTGGCTGCACCGTTGGTGCCGCGGCGGGGAAGGGGACGATACGTGCTTCGCCCGAATGCCGGAGGGATGTCCAGAGTAGGACGACGCGGCTACAGCGCCGCCCACATCCCATCGAAGATCAAGTGCGGCTCGTGCCGGGGCTCTAGTTCGCTCAGCGCCGGCAGCAGCAGGGGGGCGTCCGACCCCGTGCAGACCACCGTTGCCGCCTCGCACCCCGGCAGCGCGTGGTAGCGGCGCGCAAGCGCCAGCACCCCGCCCGCGCACGACCAGTAGATGCCCGCCAGCAGCGCCTGGGGCGTGTCCTGGCCGGGGACCTCGCCCGGCACCGCCGGCTTCACTGCCGGCAGCAGCGCCGTCTCGGTGTGGAGCGCCCGGGCGGACAGCCCAAGCCCCGGCGCAATCGCGCCGCCCGCGAACGCCCCGTCGGCATCCACCAGGTCGACGGTGACGGCCGTCCCCGCCGAGACCACTACGCATGGCGCCCCAACAGACTCCAGCGCGCCCAGCGCAAGCAGCAGCCGGTCCACGCCAACCGCGTCCGGCTCGTCCACCTTGGCCGGCATCGGCACCGGCAGTTGGCGCCCGAAGAACTCCGCGCCCGGCAGCAAGGCCGTCACTGCCCCGTCCGCCTGCGGGCAGACGGACGACACCACGCAGCGGTCCGCCCCTTCGGCGGTCCACGCAGCCGCCAGCCGTGCCTTGAGCCCCGGCACCGGCCGCGTCGGCACCCGCAGCACCACGTCCCACCCGTGTTCCGAGCGCACCGCGGCCTTCACCGTGGAATTCCCCACATCCACGGCCAGCAGCGGCCCGGCACTCAGCGCAATCTCAGCCATGGCAGGAGTATAGCACACCTCGCCGGCGTGGCGCAGCCGTCCCCGGCTGCCGTAAGGGCACGGCTCGTCCGCTTGCCTCAAACTGTGCCCGCCTCCTTGACAGCGCACGGTAGGACGCCGAAGATGTGCCCGCGGGACGGCAGCAAGGCGTTGGGCAAGGGAGCAGGCGGATGGCGGGGCCATACGAACTGAAGGACCGGCGCAAGGAGCTGTTCGGCCGGTCCGGCCACATCGCCGCCCTGGTCAAGCGCGCCGGGTCGAAGGGCCTGACCGCCGTAGCCGCCCGCCCGCTTATGGGCAAGACGTGGACGCTCCAGGAACTCGGCCGCACGCTGTGGGAAGAGCACGGCTACCTGGTCGGCTACCACGAGTGCACGGGGCCGACCACTGACCTGTTCCTGCGCGCCGTCGCCGACCTCTACGCCCGCTGGCTTGCGTCGGCCACGTACCGGAAGCAAGCCAAGAGCCTGTGGCGACGGCACAAGGGTTCGGCGATCACCGGCCTGGGCCAGGCCGTGGGCACGGTCGTGGCTGCCTTCGAGTCGGCCTTCGCGCCGTGGCGCTTCCGGTCGGGCAAGGTCGGCGGACTCGTGAGCAAGGCTTTCGACGGACTGGCCGGAGCAAACCGCGACCTTACGAGTGGCGGCCAGGAGCTCCCGCAGCTCAGCTACGATCAGGCCCGCGATCTGGTGAAGCTGGTCGCAGCCCTCTCAGACAAGCCCATAGTCCTGATCCTGGACGCGTGGGAGCAGTCGGAATTGCTCAAGTCCGAGTACAGGATGCTGCAAGGTTTCGTCGGCCACCTCGACGATTGGCCGAGGTGCCACATCTTCGCTGGCCTGCGCCTTGAAGCCCCCGCGCACGGATTCGCCGCTGATCTGGCCGCATCACGCTCCGAGGCGAAGATTTTCCCGCTCGATGCGATGGACTTGGCGGACGTGGCGGAGCGTCAGCGCATGCTGAACTGCCTGCGGGAGCGGGTCATGGCGACTCGCGATGTCGACGACGACAAGATCATCGGCATGGTGGCGGGCTTCCCGGGCGTGCTCAACTACTGGATGAGCGATGGTAACCGGCAGGCCATGGCGGACACTAACGATCTGCAGAGCATAGCTGCCGAGGCCCAGGCTTACCGCTACCGTGAGTTCGAAGAGCTCCTTGCGGGCCTGTCGGACGGCAACCTGACGCTGGCCCTGCGTCTCGCCCTGTTCCCCCGTCTGGACGAGTTCGGATGGCGCGCATTCAGGGCGATCCTACTTCACGATCTCGATGAGTCTCTCATCCACGAACTGAGCATTCGGCAGGTGCTCGCGGGGCGGGAGTTCCCGACGTTCGGTCATGAGACCCGGCACGCGGCTGCCCAGCGGTGGTTCGTGACTCACAACAGGTATGGGACCCTCGTGCGCGAGGAAGCTGAGAATCTGATCTTCCGCCTCGGCGCTGGTGTCCATAGCCTTGCCGAGGAGACGAGGCCCCTGTCAGCGGCCATAGTGGCCATGGTGCCATTGGCGGCCGAACTCGGCCTCGGCGACGAGATAGGAGCGATCCAGTGCGCTGCCATGTCTCTGTTCCCTGACATCCCCCCGCCCGACTCCTCGCTGCTGCTCAAGGGGGCACGGCCCGCTGTGGCACGTGACCCGCAGGTGTCGACGCTCATAGCCATGGCCCTTGTCAACACGCACGCCGACGCTAAGAACGAAGGGGACCTCAAGCGTCGGGACTCGTTGCTGGATGAGCTTCGTGCCCTGTCCTCAGGGCATTCGGAGGACGCGGCGGTGCGAGAGCGTTTGGCGGGGGGCCTCTTCAACACGCTGAACCACGCCAAGGACGAAGGGGACCTGCGGCGCCGGGACTCTTTGCTGGATGAGCTTCGTGCCCTGTCCTCCGGGCATCCCGAGGACGCGGCGGCGCGGGAAAAGTTGGCGATGGGCCTGTTCAACACGCTGAACCATGCCAAGCGCGAAGACGACCTGCCGCGCCGGGACTCTCTGCTGGATGAGCTTCGTGCCCTGTCCTCCGGGCATCCCGAGGACGCGGCGGTACGGCAGCAGCTGGCGATGGGCCTTTCCAACACGCTGGTCGACGCCAAGGACGAAGAGGACCTGCCGCGCCGGGACTCTTTGCTGGACGAGCTTCGGGCCCTGTCGTCCGCGCACCCGGATGACGCGGCCGTGCGGGAGCGTCTAGCCATGGGCCTCTTCAACACGCTGTACCACGCCAAGGACGAAGGCAACCTGGAGCGGCGGCCTGCACTGATTGTCGAACTCGGTGACGTCCTCGCAGCGCTTTCGCCCGAGAACGAGATCCGTCTGGACGTCGAGCGACGCCTGGCGGTCATGTTCGACGAAGACGCCGAGCCAACGGCCTGACCGCCCCGTTTCTGCCCCCGCCGCCGGCCCTGACGCCCGGTCCCCAGGCGCGGGGGCCTGAGCCACACCGGGGCCCGTGCGCTTCAACGTTGGCCGCGCTCCTGCTATAATCACCGGGCGCTTGCCTGCCACGCTTTCCTTCCGCTAGGACGGGACCACCCTATGGCCAAGGAACGCTACAATCCCGACCACGTCGAACCGCATTGGCGCCAATACTGGGAAGGCGTCCGGCTCTTCAACTGCGACCTGGACGACGCCGCGCCGAAGTTCTACTGCCTGACCATGTTCCCTTACCCATCGGCCGGCCTGCACGTGGGGCACGGGCGCAACTACATCCTGGGCGACGTCGTCGCGCGCTACAAGACCATGCAGGGCTTCAACGTCCTGCACCCCATGGGGTGGGACGCGTTCGGGCTGCCCGCCGAGAACGCAGCCATCAGGCGCAACCTGCACCCCCGCGACTCGGTCGCCAACAACGTCGAGGTCATGAAGCGCCAGTTCGACATGCTCGGCATCGGCTACGACTGGGAACGCGAGATCAACACCAGCGAGCCGGGGTATTACAGGTGGACGCAGTGGGTCTTCCTGCAGCTCTACAAGCGCGGGCTCGCCTACCGCCGCGACGCGCCCGTCAACTGGTGCCCGAGCTGCCAGACCGGCCTGGCCAACGAAGAGGTCGTCCAGGGCCTCTGCGAGCGCTGCGACACCGAGGTCGTCACCAAGGACCTGCCGCAGTGGTTCTTCAAGATCACCGACTACTCGCAGCGCCTGCTCGACGACCTGGAGCTGCTGGAGAAGTGGCCCGAGCGCGTGCGCACGATGCAGGCCAACTGGATCGGCCGCAGCGAGGGCGCGCTGGTCTACTTCAAGGTTGCCGGCCCCGAGGGGGCCGCACATGCGGGCGAGCTGATGCCGTGTTTCACCACGCGGCCCGACACGCTCTGGGGCGTCACGTTCATGAGCCTGGCCCCCGAGCACCCCGTCATCCCCGACCTGGTCGCGGGCACCGAGTACGAGGAGGAGGTGCTGGGCTTCGCCGGCGACGCCGTCGAGCAGAACCAGGCCGCCCGCGGCTCGGAGGCGGTGGAAAAGGAAGGCGTCTTCACCGGCCGATACGTCATCAATCCCGTCAACGGCGAGCAGGTCCCGCTCTGGGTGGCCAACTACGCGCTGATGGAATACGGCACGGGCGCCGTGATGGCCGTGCCCGCCCACGACCAGCGCGACTTCGAGTTCGCCAAGAAGTACGACCTCGACATCAGGGTCGTCATCCAGCCGCCTGAGGGCGCCATCTCGGCCGAGACAATGACGGAGGCCTACGAGTTCGCCGGCACCATGACCGACAGCGGCCCCTTCGACGGCACGGCGGTGCCGGCGGGCATCCACCAGGTGGTCGAGCACTTGGCCGCCAACGACATGGGCGAGGCGGACGTCAACTTCCGCCTGCGCGACTGGCTCATCAGCCGCCAGCGCTACTGGGTTGCGCCGATCCCCGTGGTGCACTGCCCCGCGTGCGGCACCGTGCCCGTGCCGGAGGACCAGTTGCCGGTGGTGCTGCCGGACGCGGTGGACTTCACGCCGCGCGGCAAGAGCCCGCTGGCGTTCGTTGAGGAGTTCGTCAAGACGACCTGCCCCGAGTGCGGCGCCGACGCCGAGCGCGAGACGGACACCATCGCTCAGTGGCTCTGCTCGTGCTGGTACTTCTTGCGCTACATCACGCCGGGCGATGCGGAGAAGCCATACGACCGCGGCGACGTCGACAAGTGGCTGCCCGTCGACCTCTACATCGGCGGCGTCGAACACGCCGTGCTGCACCTGCTCTACACGCGCTTCGTCGTGAAGGTGCTGGCGGATGCGGGAGACGTCGACTTCGCCGAGCCGTTCACGGCGCTCTTCACGCAGGGGATGATCTGCAAGCAGAGCTACATCTGCACGCGCTGCTCCAAGATCGTCAGCGACGACAAGGACGTGCGCGAGCCCTGCACGTGCTACGTCGGCGCGGGCCTGCGCGAGCGCATCGAGCAGGGCATCGAGGTGACCGCGACCCTGGAGAAGATGAGCAAGTCGAAAGGCAACGGCGTGCCCGTCGAGGACGCTATCCCCACGTACGGCGCGGACACCGTGCGCCTCTACACGCTGGCTATCGGCCCGCCGGAGAGGGACGCCGAGTGGCAGGACAGCGGCATCGTGGGATACAGCCGATTCCTGAACCGCCTTTGGGACCTGATCGTCGCGCACGAGGCGGGCTTCAAGGCCGTGCCGACGTCACCGCCGGACGTGGCAGCACTCAGCGGCGACTGGGAGCGAGTCTTCCGGCTCGTCCACGCAACGATCAAGCACGTCACCGACGACATCGAGGGCCGCTGGCACTTCAACACGGCCATCGCGTCGGTGATCTCGCTGGTCAACGAGGTGCTGAGGCTGCCGCTGCTGGGCGCCTATGTGGGCACGGAGACGGAGGAGGAGCTGCGCAACTTCGCCGTGTTCCGGTTTGCGATGTCGCGCACCGTGCAGCTTCTGGCGCCGTTCGTGCCGCACGTCGCCGAGGAGCTGTGGACGCGCCTGGGCAACCCGCCCAGCATCTTCCGGCAGGGCTGGCCCGAGTATGACGCGGAACTGGCGAAGGCCGACGAGGTCGAGTTGCCCGTGCAGGTGAACGGCAAGGTGCGCGACCGGCTGGTGGTGCCGCGCGACGAGGCGGCGGACGTGGTCAAGGAGCAGGCCCTGGCGCTCCCGAACGTGCGGCGCTACCTGGAGGGCAAGGAGCTCAAGAAGATCGTTGTGGTGCCGAACCGCATCGTCAACATCGTGGCGCGGTAGAGATGGCCGCACGAGGAGACGGACTTGGACCACGCGACCATTGAGGCGATGGCGGGCCGGTTCGAGGAGGCGTTCGGCGACCGCGAGGGACTGCTCTGCTCGCGCGCGCCGGGACGCGTCAACCTGATCGGCGAACACACGGACTACAACGGCGGCTTCGTGATGCCGATGGCCATCGACCGCGAGACGTGCGTCCTGTTTCGCGCGGTCGACGACGGCCCGGTGCGGCTATGGGCCGAGACCTTCGGCGAGTGGGACGAGTTCGACCTGGACGCCGTCGAGCGCAACGAGCAGCAGGCGTGGGCCAACTACCTGCGCGGCACCGCGTGGTCCCTCCAGGACGCCGGACACAGCCTGAAGCCGATCGAAGGCGTCGTCTTCGGTGACGTGCCGCTCGGGGCGGGGCTCAGCTCGTCGGCCTCCGTCGAGGTCGCCGCCGCGCGCGCCTACCTGGCGGCTGCCGGATTGGAGGTCGACGCGACGGACCTGGCGCTCCTCTGCCAGCGTGCCGAGAACGAGTTCGTCGGCGTCAACTGCGGCATCATGGACCAGTTCATCAGCGTCCACGCCCGCGCCGACCACGCCCTGGTCCTCGACTGCCGGTCGCTGGCGCACGAGCTGGTCCCGCTCGACGCGTCCGCCGTGCGCATCGTCGTCGCCAACACGATGGTCCACCACGAGCTGGGCAGCTCTGCCTACAACCAGCGTCGGGCCCGGTGCGAGGCGGCGGCCGTCACCCTCAGCGGCGCGGCCGGCGGCGGAATCGATCAGCTTCGCGACGTGACGCCCGAGCTGCTGGCCGAGCACGCCGACGCGCTGGACGAGGTCTCCCTGAAGCGTGCCCGCCACGTCGTCGGCGAGGACGCCCGCACCGAACGCGGCGCCCGGGCGCTCAAGGGCGGCGACTACGCGATGTTCGGCCGGCTGATGAACGAGTCGCACGAGAGCCTGCGCGACGACTACGAGGTGAGCTGCCAGGAGTTGGACGTCATGGTCGAGCTGGCCCGCGCTCAGGACGGCGTGCTCGGGGCGCGCATGGTGGGCGGCGGCTTCGGCGGCTGCACGGTGAACCTTGTCGAGGGCGACGCGGCCGAGCGCGTGATGGAGGCCGTGGCGAAAGGCTACGAGGCGGAGACGGGCATCAAGCCGGACGTCTACCAGTTCGCTGCCGTAGGCGGAGCGCGCGTGGAGAAAGTGTAGGGGACGACTACCGGCAGGAGCGAATGGCCTCGAGGATCTCCCGATACTGCCGCTCGACGGTGTGCCCCTCGGCAGCGGCACGGGCGGCCCGCGACGCCTGCTCCAGGTAGCCCTCGTCCACGTACTCCTCGAAGAAACCGGCCAACTGCGCCGCGTCCGACGGGTCCGCCGCGAAGAAGCCGCTCACGCCGCCCTCGACCAACTCGTGCGACCCCGCGTGCACCGACGTGATGGCCGGCAGCCCGCACGCCATGCCCTCCAGCACCACGAACCCGAACGTGTCGAAGTAGCTGGGCATCACCACCACGTCCGCCGCGCCGTAGTAGGGCTCCGGCCGGGCCGGTCCCGTGAAGCGCATCACGTCCTGCGCACCGCACTTCGCCGCGAAGCGCATGGCTCGGCCCTGCGGACCCTTGCCGACCACGATGCCCAAGACCGGTCGCGCCACGCCCTTGCGCGCCAGCAGTCCGAGCGTCTCGATGAAGGGGTAGAGCCCCTTGCGGCGCCAGTCGTTGCCGACGAACACGCCGACCAGCGCATCGTCCGGGATGCCGAGTTCGGCGCGGACGCGTGCCCGGTGCTCCGCCTTGAGCGCGGGGGTGAACCGCTCCACGTCGGCGCCGTTGTGCACGACGGTCACGCGGTCCGCCACGTGCGGGTAGTAGCGCGCAATCTGGTCGGCGACCATGTGGGAGTTTGCGATGATGCAGCGCAGGTCGGGGTTGGCGTAGATGCCGTCATCGACGCGGATGCGCAGCCGCTCGCGGATGCTGAGGGCGCGGGACACTCGGTTGCCGGCGGCGGCGAGCAGTCCCTGGTAGCTCTTCTGTCGCTGCTTGACGTACTCGCGCTGGACGCCGCCGCCCGGCCGGACGACCTGCGCCCCCCAGCACTTCTGGTCGCTGAACGTCAGGTCCGCGTCGTCGACCGCCAGCGCCTTCGCCGACGCCCGGGCCAGGGCGTAGTCGCGGAACGCGCGCGGGACCGGCGGCAGCTTCAGCCGGACCACCTCGACGCCCGGCGCGTCGTCGGCCTGCGCGGCCAGCACCCGCACCTGGTGCCCGTCCGCCGCCAGCGCGCCGACGAAGCCGTCCAGGAATGTCTCGGCTCCGCCGCTGCGGCGGAACTGCTTGCAGGCGATTGTTATCTTCATGGGCGGCCCAGAGCAGGGGAGGGGCACGCGGGGATTCTACCGGGGGCCGAGCCGACGCCGCAAGGCACCTTCTTGTGTCTCGGTTGCATCCGGCCTGCGCGGTGGCTATCATTCCGGCAGCTTGCCGGCCCGTGACCCCACAAGGAACAAGGTGACAATGCCTACCCGATTCCGACTTTCCGTGCTCGCAGCCGCTGTGGCCGTCCTGTGTGTGGGCGGATGCGTCTCACCTCGCGATGTGGCCGCCGAGCGGGGACACCCGAAGAAGCGGGTGTTCCGCGACGCAGTCGTGCCGCCGATCGCGCCCGGCGAAAGCCACTACTTTGCCGAGATCGACCGCGCCGGGGGGCAGAGCCTCTGCGTGCTGCGCCTGGCGCCCGCCGCCATCGTCAATAAGCAATACCACAAGCGGCAGGACCTGACGCTCACGATCATCCAGGGCCACGTCATCGTCCAGGTGGAGAAGACGCGCTACCTTGTCGGGCCGGCCGAGACGGTCCTGCTGCCCAAGCTGACGGCCTACGCCATCCTGCCCCGGGACGGCAGCGCCGAGGTGCTCGCAACGATGGTCTTCTCGCCCGGCTTCTCCGCCGCGGACACGGTGGTGGTCAAGTAGCGGGGCCGTCCATCGATGTCGGCCGGGCGCCTCGCGAGGCGCCCCTACGGGTCTCGGTCAGGTTCCTGCAGTCACCGTCAGCGTCTCGCCCGCCGGCACCGTGACGCCGCCCTCGAACGCCACCTCGAGCCGGCCGTCCGCGTGCGTGGCCGTGCAGACGACTGTCTCGCCACCGACCTCAGCCGTCACCGACGTCCCTTCCGTCCGCAGCCGCAGCGTGCTCAGCCGCTGCTCGCCGTGCAGCACCTCCAGCCGCGCCTCGAATGGGCCGTCGCCGGTCTTCTGGCTGTAGGTGCCCCACGCCGCGTCGTTCGACCAGAACGTCCGGAAGTCGTCCGCGTGCACCTTCGGGTCGAACTGCAGCAGCCCCTGCGGCGCGTTGCAGAAGTAGCCGCTGAGCGCGACGACCAGCCCCCAGCTCGCCATCGCACGCGCGTAGTGACTGCCGCACTCGAACTCGTCCCACGGGTTGCGCCGCACGCCGTCGTGGCGGTCGCGGGCGCCTTTCACTATGGCCAGCCCCTCGCGTACCATGCCCTCCATGATCATGTGGCTGGCCGCCTGATACTCGATGCCGGTCCAGACCTCGTCCGAATAGAGCGTCGGGATCAGCGGCCGATTGCCGTGCGGCCACGACGCCATCAGGAGGCCCGCCTCGTCGCCCAGTGCGTAGATGCGCATGGGGTTCGAGTGGTCGGCCAGGCTGGCGCGCCAGTTGTTGCGGAAGATGCTGGCGAGCGTGGTGCGCACGTTCTCCGGCTTGAAGACATAGCCCAGGTCGCAGATGGCCGCCAGCCACTGCCCCAGCAACTGGTCGCTCAGACAGCCCTCGCCGAACTGCTGGGTCGTCACCTTCTCCGGGTCGTAGATCTGGTAGTAGTATTCCCCGTTGAAGATCATCTCGTCCAGCTTAGCCGAGCCCTTCTCGAACAGGGCGCGATATTCGTCCGCCCGTTCACCCTCGCCCAGGTGGCGGGCCATCTCCTCGGCCGCGCGCAGGGCGCCCATGTAGAACGCGCCGCTCAGCGGGTTGGCGCCCTGGAACTCGATGTCATACGTGTTGTGCTGGACCCCGTCGATGACGCCGTCCTTGTCGGGGTCCCATTCCTCCCACGCGTAGGCGAGCGCCTTCTTGACCTGCGGCCAGATGGACTTGAGCCACGCGTCGTCGCCGCACAGCAGCCAGTCGCGGTAGGTCTTGATGACGCCGCCGAGCTGGCCGTCAACGGCCGCATGGAACCCCCAGCCGCTGGTCCCCAGCGGCAGCGCCAGCCGGAAGCACATCTGCCCGTCCGACTCGCGCAGGTTGTAGAGGTAGTCCACCGTGCGCATCGAGCGCTCCAGCGCGGGGAACAGGAAGGGCACCGCCTGCTGGTAGTTCCAGACGTGCGTGCACGATCCCTCGCAACAACCCGCCACGGGCGAACAGCCCTCGAACCCGTAGAACGTCCCGTCCGTGAGACGCAGGCAGGTGGCCGTCTTGAGGATGGCCATCTGGCTGGACACGGCGTCGAGGACGCAGGGTGGCAGCGTGCTCGAGAAGAGGGCGTCGTGGAACCGCATCGACAGGTCGCGCAGCCTGGCCTCCTTCTTGTGGAGCTTCCGGGCCACGTCGAGCGCGCTGTCGAACCGGCTTGCGTAATAATTCGGCCAGGTGACCCGGTTGCCGTTTCCGCCGCACCCCGGCGCATCGCAACGCGACGGCTCGCCCCAGTACTTCTCGAAGGTCGGGAAATACCACGTGATGTAAAACGTAAACGTCTTCGTTTGGCCGGGCTTTAGCCGGGCCCGGACCCCGAGATC
>SDBT01011434.1_pt1 | contig 14283 bp, 16 predicted proteins | sample 2277101 | NCBI WGS metagenome assembly SDBT01 (sample SAMN10404973, study PRJNA504765) | marine sediment metagenome | isolation source: marine sediment core GS10_PC15, 103 cmbsf | place: Arctic Ocean: Southern Knipovich Ridge | collected 2010 | reverse complement strand
GTGCTGATTACCTGGTTAGTGGAACCGGGGCAGGGCTTTAGGTCTGTGTTAGCCGGTGAGGCTATCATCCTGGCGCGCTTCATTGGTCTGTCCGCTGTAATGGGTGTGCTCCGCGAGGGGATCAGCGCCCAGCGGATCGTGGACAGCTTAAAAACGCTGCTCGACAAGTCCCGGTGGCACAGCCGCCGGGCAGAGGACCTGCTGCAGATCCTGCGGCTGATCCTGGTTTTTATTCCTCAGGTACGCCGGGAGTATGCCCGTCTGGAGCGCTTCAACCGGGCCCTCGGTTTTGCCCCGCCGGCCAACCTGGGGCAGAAGGTACGCTTTTACGGTGGTAACCTGCTCCCAGTCCTTTCGCGGTCGTTGGCCCGGGCCGATCAGCTGGGAGTGGTGATGGACCAGCGGGGATACGGCCGGGTGGTGCCCCGGGGGCAACTCACGCCGGTGCCGTTTCGGACCGCAGACACCGGCTGGACCCTGGCGATTCTGGTTTTGCTGGGCGGCGGCGGGTGGATACTTTAAACTTCAAGCTGGTAATTGAATATGACGGCACGGCTTTCAAGGGTTGGCAGTCGCAACCCAGCGACCGTACGGTGCAGGGCGAGTTGGAAGCGGCCCTGCAACGGGTCATCGGTGGGCAACGAGTGGTGGTGAACGGCGCCGGCCGCACCGACGCCGGGGTCCACGCCCGGGGCCAGGTGGCCAGCATCAAGCTGGAGACTAACCTGACGCCGAAACAGTTATGCGGGGCCATCAATAGTCAGCTGGCGGAGGATGTCCGGGTGCAGGCTGTGTCGCCGGCCGGGGATGATTTTCACGCCCGGTTTAGTGCCGCCGGGCGGCGGTACAGCTATGCCTTGGCCACCGACCACCCGGTAGTGGGTCGCCAATATGTCTGGCCGGTGCGCTTTACCATCGCTCCCGAGCTGTTGCACAGTTGTGCCGGCCTGGTGGAGGGGCGGCATGACTTCGAGGGGTTCGCCAAAGCTCAAGTGGCACAGGACTCCACCGACTGTGATGTGCACCTGTCCCAATGGGAGCAGCAGCCACGGAGGTTGGTGTACCATGTTGCCGCCGACCGGTTCCTGCACCATATGGTCCGGTTCCTGGTGGGCAGCATGGTGGAAGTGGCCCGGGGGCGGTTCACCCTCGAGCAGTTTGCCCGGCAGCTGGATAGGCGCTCCGGGGGGCTGGACGTCTATCGAGCACCGGCTCAGGGGCTGGTGCTGGAGGAGGTGCGGTATGACCGGGGATAGGGAACAATGGGGGGTAAGAATGGGAAGCGCAGGATGTTAGTGGCTCAGCGAACTTCCAATTCCGGCAGGAGCCTGGTTTGGGCCGCTTTAGTTTGGTTCCTGCCAGCCACATTGTTGCTGTCCCAGGTTCGGGAGAGCCTGGCCCGCAACCGGGAAACCGCCGTCACGCGGGCCATCGAATTGGTGAGTCCGGCGGTGGCGGGCATCAATGTGATCAAGCTCCAGAAAGGGCCCCGGCCCTACGGCCTGCTGTTCGACGAAACAATCTGGTCCACCATGTTTCCCGAGACCTACCGGCGAGTACAAAGCCTGGGGTCGGGACTGGTGTTGTCGTCTGACGGGTACGTTGTGACCAATGCCCATGTGGTGGATCACGCGGCGGAGGTGATCGTTACCTTGCCGGGCGGGGCGGAGTACGAGGTGCGCGACATTTTCCAGGACCCGCTCTCCGATATTGCCCTGTTAAAGATCGACGCTCACGACCTGCCGACGGTCAAGTTGGGTGACTCGGACGATTTGATGATCGGTGAATGGGCCGTGGCTCTGGGTAATCCCCTGGGCTTGTTCGACGTGAATATGCAGCCCACCGCCACCCTGGGAATTATCTCCGGGTTGCACATGGATTTCGGGCACAAAGAGCCGGGACGGGTGTACCAGAACATGATCCAGACCGACGCCTCCATCAACCCGGGCAACAGCGGTGGTCCGCTGGTGAATGCCGCCGGGGAGGTGATCGGCATCAACAGCTTTATATTCACTGAAAACGCCTATTCGGCCGGCTCCATAGGAATCGGCTTCGCAATTCCCATTAACCGGGTGCGGGAAATCGTGGAAGAGCTGAAGACCAAAGGCCGGGTGGACCGGGAAATCCGCACCGGTCTGATAGGACGCACCGTGGACCGCACCACCCAAGCCTACCTTGAACTGCCCTTCCGCAGAGGTTTCCTGATCACCGTGGTCAAGGGGGGCAGTTCCGGTGACAAAGCCGGCCTCATACCGGGGGACATTATACTGGAGACCAACGGCAGACCCGTTAATACCGGGGTGGATTTTCGCAATATTATAGAGGAAGACCTGCTGAAGGCCGGCGACGAGCTGCAGATGAAAATTTGGCGGGAGGGCGAGGAAATGGTCATAACCATGGAACTGGGCCGCTAGAAAACACCATGATCCCGCGGTATACTACACCGGAAATGGGCCGCCTGTGGAGCGACCGGCACAAGTATGAAACCTGGCTGCAGGTAGAGTTGGCCGTCTGCGAGACGCTGGCGGAGCGGGGGGAGATTCCCGCCAAGGCCCTGGCCAACATTAAGGCTAAGGCCGCCTTCAGTCCCGAGCGGGTTGCGGAAATCGAAGCCACCACCAGGCACGACGTGATTGCATTTTTAACCAACGTGGCCGAGGAGGTGGGTTCCGATTCACGCTTCATCCATCTGGGAATGACTTCTTCTGATCTGTTGGATACCTCCCTGGCCCTGTTATGCGTGGAAGCCGGAGAGCTGATCCGGGAGCAATTGCAGCGGGTGCATGGGCTGCTGCGCCAAAAGGCCCGGGAGCACAAATACACCTGGCAGATCGGCCGTACGCACGGGGTGCACGCCGAGCCGATCACCTTCGGGCTGAAGCTGGCCTTGTGGTCGGAGGAAATGGACCGCTCCCGGCGGCGCTGGGAGGGGGCCATGGCGGAGATAGCCGTGGGCAAACTTTCGGGTGCAGTGGGTATATTCGCTCACTTGCCGCCCGAGGTGGAGGAGCAGGTCTGCTCGCGGCTAGGACTAACGGCCGCCCCGGTGTCCAACCAGGTGGTGCAGCGGGACCGCCACGCCAGTTATCTTACGGCCCTGGCCCTGACGGGAGCCACCCTGGAGAAGATCGCCCTGGAGATCCGCCACCTGCAGCGCACGGAGGTGCGGGAGGTGGAGGAAGCGTTCGGGAAGGGACAAAAGGGGTCCTCGGCCATGCCTCACAAGCGCAACCCCATAGTCACGGAACAGATTTGCGGCCTGGCCCGCCTGCTGCGGACCAACGCCCTGGCGGCTATGGAAAACGTGGCCCTGTGGCATGAGCGGGATATTTCCCACTCCTCGGTGGAGCGGGTGATCATCCCCGATTCCACCACCCTGATGCATTACCTGCTGGGGAAGGCCGCCGACCTGTTGGAGGGGCTGGTGGTCTACCCCGAGCGGATGATGGCCAACCTGAAGTTGACTGGAGGCTTGATCTTCAGCCAGAAGGTGCTGTTGGCGCTGGTGGGTAAAGGCCTGACCCGGGAGCAGGCCTATGCCCTGGTGCAGCAGCCCGCCATGCAGGTCTGGGAGCGGGGGGGAGACTTCAAGCGGTTGTTGCAGGAAGACCGGGAAATTACCGGCAGACTGCCCGCGGAGGAATTGGAAGCCTGTTTCAACTATGATAATTTACAGGGGAGCGTAGACGCCATATTCAAGCGGATTGGCCTGGAATAAGCCCCGCCTGACAATATAAACTAGCGGTGAGATAATAATGAAAAAAGGACCAATGCTATACGAGGGCAAGGCCAAGCAGGTCTTTGCCACCGACGATCCTGATCTGCTGATCCAGCACTTCAAGGACGACGCCACCGCCTTCGACGGCACCAAGAAGTCCACCATTGCCTCAAAAGGGGTGGTGAACAACGCCATCTCGAGCCACATGTTTTCCCTGTTGGCGGAGAACGGTGTGCCCAACCACTTCGTGGAGAAACTGAGCGACCGGGAGATGCTGATCAAGGGGTTGAAGATGATCCCGGTGGAGGTGATTATGCGTAACGTGGCCGCCGGCAGCGTCTGCAAGCGTTACGGCATCGAGGAGGGCCGGGTGTTCGATCAGCCGATTTTGGAACTGTACTTTAAAAGCGATCCGCATCATGACCCCTTGATGAACGCCGAGCACGTGGTGCAGTTCGGCCTCTGTTCATTGGAGACCCTGGACGAAATCGGCGGCCATGCCCGGCGGATCAACGGGTTAATGCGGAAGTTCTTTGCCGGTATCAACGTCAACCTGGTGGACTTCAAGCTGGAGTTCGGACACTCGGGCGACCGGGTGCTGCTGGGGGACGAGATTTCCCCCGACACCTGCCGTTTCTGGGACCTGCAAACCGGGGAGAAGTTGGATAAGGACCGCTTCCGTTTCGACCTGGGCCGGGTGGAAGAGGTCTACCAGGAGATGCTCAGCCGGGTGACGGGAGGCTGAGATGGCGGTGGAGGGACGGATTATTCTCCTGCCGTTGCTGGCCATGTCGCTGGCGGTGAGTGTCTGGTTGCAGTTGGCGCCGCATCCGGTCCTGAAGGGACTGACCCTGCTGGGGTGGGTGCTGGTGCTGTTCTCGCTGATGTTTTTCCGCGACCCGCAACGGGAACCACCGCCGGACGCCCTGGCATTCCTGGCCCCAGCCGACGGCCGGGTAGTCCAGATCAAACCCATCGGCCGGGATGATCATATCGGTGGGGAGGCGCTGCAGATTTCAATTTTCCTGTCGCTGTTCAACGTGCACACTCAACGGGTTCCATTCGATGGGGAAGTGACCGCCACCGATTATCGGCCCGGGAGGTTCCTGGCGGCTTTCAACCAGCGGGCCAGTGCGGAAAATGAACAAGCGCTGTCATTTTTCAAGGCAAACAGCGGTAACTTCACTGTCAAGCAGATCGCCGGACTCCTGGCCCGCCGGGTGATCAGCTATATGCAACCCGGCCAACAGGTGCACCGAGGAGAACGTTTGGGTTTCATCCGCTTCGGCTCGCGGGTGGAGATCATCCTACCAGCGGACTTCGACCTGCGGGTCAAAGTGGGCGACCGGGTGAGCGGGACAACCAGTATTATCGGGTATTTTGCAGCATGAAGATTACCAGACCCAGGAAGAAGATCAGGCAACCCATCAAGAAGGATCACATCCCCAGCTTGTTCACGCTGATAAATATGTTTCTGGGATTTCTAGCAATTATCAGCATAGTCGAGGGATTTTACATCCGGGCAGCCTACCTGGTGATGGCGGCCGGCATTTTCGACGCCCTGGACGGCAAACTGGCCCGCTGGATCCATGCGCCTTCGGCGTTCGGGATGGAACTGGACTCATTGGCGGACCTGGTGTCGTTTTCCCTGGCTCCGTCGCTGATGATCTGGGCCATCTTTACCCGGGACCTGCACCCGGTGCTGGGGGCCGCGATCGCCGGGACGCCTCTCATTTTCGGGGCTTTGCGCCTAGCCCGTTTCAACGTGGACCAACACAGCCAGCCCAAGCCCTATTTCGAAGGGCTGCCGGCCCCCGTGGCGGCCTACGTCATTGTGGCGCTGGTGTTGTTTTATCAACCCCAGGAGGAAGTGAGCGCGGCCAAAGTGGTGTTGCCCATGGTGATGGTGGTCTCCTTCCTGATGGTCAGCCAGATCAGGTACACGAAAACACCGGCCCTCTCGTTGCGGGCCGGACCGGGGAACACCCTCTTCCTGTTGGGAATCATCGCTACCTTGTTCATTACGTTTTTCGTTGACGGTCGCTTCCTGTTGCCGCTAATCACCATCTACCTGCTGATCGGGATCGTGCGCTGGATGACCCGTACCGATAGGGCCGTAGACTTTCAGTCGGCGGAAGAGGAGCATTGAGAGCTCACGTGTATATCACCCCAAAGGAGGGCATCCTGGACCCTCAGGGGGAAACAGTGGGCCAGGCGCTACGCAACCTGGGCATCGATAAAGTGGCCGCTGTCAGGGTGGGTAAATATATCGAGATCGACCTACCGGGTCTGGCGCTGGCCGGAGCGGAGAAAGTGACCCGGGAAGCCTGTGAACGCCTGCTGGTGAATCCCAACATCGAGAGCTACACTTTTGAAGTTGTGAAAGGGGACTGATGCGATTGGCCGTGTTGGTCTTTCCCGGCTCGAACTGCGACTACGATACTTACCACGCGGTGCGGCACGTGCTGGGCGTGGGGGCGGAGTTCGTCTGGCACCGGGAAACCTCCCTGGACGGCTTCGAGGTGGTGATCATACCGGGAGGCTTTTCGTACGGGGATTACCTGCGTACCGGAGCCATCGCCCGCCTATCACCAATCATGACGGCGGTCCGGCAATTCGCCTCCGCCGGCGGGCTGGTGCTGGGCATCTGCAACGGGTTCCAGATACTGATCGAAGCCGGCCTGCTGCCCGGAGCGCTGATCAGCAATACCGGTCTGCGTTTTATCAGCCGGCGGGTCTACCTGCAGCCCGAGGGGAGCGGCGATCCCTTCACTGCCGGCCTGGACCCCAGCCGCAGCTACGCCATGCCTATCGCCCACCAGGCCGGTAACTACCTGGTTTCGGCGCAGGAGCTGGAGCAGCTTGAAAAGAATGGGCAAATCGCTTTTCGCTATGTGACCGCCGCAGGTGAGCGCACTAAGGAAGCCAACCCCAACGGATCCTGCGCCAATATCGCCGGGGTGCTCAACCGGGAGAAGAATGTCATGGGGATGATGCCCCACCCGGAACGGGCCGCGGAGGCGGTGCTGGGGTCGGTGGACGGACTGGCCCTGTTCGAATCGATTGTTGGACGGAGCTGATGGCGGTCGGCGATTACCGGAAGCGCTCCGTGGGGATGATTTTCATTTCCCTGGTCCTGGGTGCGGCGGTCGGGACTATCCTCGGGGAGGTGCTGGGGCTGACGCTGCCCGAGGGTGTGGTGAAGCAATTCTTTCTCCAGTCGGTAAGCTGGGGCATCAGCCCGGTGACCCTGGACCTGCTGGTGGTGACGGTAACTTTCGGTTTGCGAGTCAAGTTCAACATCAGCAGCGTGCTGGGACTGGGCGCGGTCTATTATTTCCTGCGCTACTTTCGATGAACGTTCCAGACGCCCGCCGCTGCGCGAATTATTCAGGAGGCTGACATGTCGTTAGGCTTTGGCGAAATACTGGTTATACTGTTCATCATCCTGCTGCTGTTCGGGGCCAAGAGACTTCCCGAGCTGGCCAAAGGACTTGGCCGCGGGTTGCGGGAATTCAAACAGGCCACCAGTGAAATCCAGGAAGAGATCAAATCGGCGACCAACCTGGACGAACCGGTGAAGAAAGTGGAATCAAAGCCCGCCGAGGAAGGGGACAAGTAAGGTCCCCAGTCCGTTTTTGACCGCCGACATTCGCAGCAGGCTGGAGCAGTTCCCGGCCGCCCTGGCGGAGCGGCGGGCGCTCAACGCCGTCATTGCTGACATTTCCGGCCGGGCCTTGGGGCGATTGGATCAGGCCGGGAGCGGTCCCCTGGACGGCTGTCTGATGGCCATCAAGGACAACCTGAACTTAGAAGGCGCTCCCACCACCTGCGCCTCCCGGATTCTGGCAGGCTACATCTCGCCCTATACCGCCACCCCGGTGCAGCGACTGCTGGACGCCGGGGCCTCTGTAGCAGCCAAAACCAACCTGGACGAATTTGCCATGGGCTCCTCGACGGAGTACTCCTGCTTCGGTCCCACCCGCAACCCCCACGATCCCGAGCTTGTGCCCGGTGGGAGCAGCGGCGGTTCGGCGGTGGCGGTGGCCACCGGCCTGGTGGACGCGGCCCTGGGCAGCGACACCGGCGGCTCGGTGCGGCAACCGGCGGCCTTTTGCGGCGTCTACGGGCTCAAGCCCACCTACGGCCGGGTCTCGCGTTACGGACTCGTGGCTTTCGCCTCATCATTCGACCAGGTGGGTGTGTTTGCCACTACCACCGAGGACAACGCCCGGGTGTTCGAAGTGATAGCCGGGCACGATCCCCAAGACAGCACTTCTGCCCCGGAGCCGGTGACGACCTTCACTTACGATGCGGAGCGGGCCGGCCAATTGACGGTGGGTATTGCCCCGGAATACAAGGAGGGGGTGGAGCCCGAGATTAAGGAGCGGCTTGGTAGCCTGGTGGCCTTCCTGGAAGGGGCCGGGCTGAGTGTCAAGGAGGTCTCGCTGCCGCACACGGAATACGGCGTCGCGGCCTACTACATCCTGACCACCGCCGAGGCTTCCTCCAACCTGGCACGCTTCGACGGTGTGCGCTACGGGCTGCGGCGGCACGCTGAGGATGACCTGGAGGCGCTGTACCGCGATACCCGCAGCGAGGGTTTCGGTCCGGAAGTGCAACGCCGGATCATGCTGGGGACCTATGTGCTCTCGGCCGGCTACCTGGATAAATACTATACCCGGGCGCAACGGGTGCGCCGCCTGATAAAGCAGGACTTCAGCCACGTCTTCCAGGAGGTGGACCTGCTGCTGACCCCCACGGCCCCCACTTTTCCGTTCCCCATCGGCGGCCGGGTGGAAGATCCGTTGGCCATGTACCTGTCGGACGTGTTTACCGTGCCCATGAGCCTGGCCGGTGTGCCGGCTCTGAGCATCCCCGTGGGCCTCTCGGGCAACGGCCTGCCGGTGGGGCTGCAACTGACCGCCAATTACTTCCAAGAGGAAACTATCTTCCAGCTCAGCCGTTTTATAGAGCAAAACTATTCGGTCTGATACATGCCTCAATTTCAACAACCGTGGTGGCTGCTCCTGCTGCTGGTGGTACCGCTGCTGCATACCTGGCATGTCCGGCGGGGCCGCGGGCAGGAAGGGGTATTACGCTTCTCCTCTCTGGAGATGTTCGACCGGGCAGCCCTGCGCTCGGGCAACCTGAAAGTGAAGCTGCTATTGGCTGGGCGCTACCTGCTATTGGTGCTGCTGGTGCTGGCGCTGGCCCGGCCCCAGGTGATTGACGTGATCCGGGAGAACCGGGTGGAGGTGATCGATATCATGCTGGTGCTGGATATATCCTCGTCGATGCTGGCGGCCGATTTCAAGCCCAATCGCCTGGAAGCGGCCAAAACGGTGGCTCGCCAGTTCATCCAGGACCGGCCCGGCGACCGCATGGGAATTGTAATCTTTGCCGGTGAGTCTTTCATCCAATGTCCGCTGACCCATGACAACCAGGTGCTCCAGAAGCTGTTGGCGCGGGTGCGGAGCGTGGACAAGGAGTACGACGGAACGGCCATCGGCATGGCCATCGCCAATGCCATCAACCGGCTGCGGGACTCGGCCGCCAAGAGCAAAGTGATGATCCTGCTTTCGGACGGCAGCAACAACGCCGGCGAGCTGGACCCCACTACCGCTGCCCAGCTGGCTCAGAAATTCGATATCAAGATTTATACCATTGGAGCCGGCACCCAAGGCCTGGCGCCTTACCCGGTTTCGGACCCCATCTGGGGGCAACGGATGGTGCAGGTGGAGGTGGACTTAGATGAAGAGACTCTCCAGGCAGTGGCCGATCTTACGGGGGGGCAATATTTCCGGGCCACCGATCAGGAGTCGTTGGCGGAGATCTACGGCCAGATCGATAAGCTGGAGCGTACCGAGATTGAAGTGAATGAGTACCTCAACGTCCAGGAATTTTACGGCTGGCTGGTGATCCCGGCCAGCTTGCTGGGGTTGCTGCTGCCGGCGGTGGGGACCGGTGTGTTCAGAAAGATAGTGGCATGATCCAATTCGCTTACCCGCTCAGCGGTCTGTTGCTGGTGCCCTGGCTGGGGTTGTTGGTCTGGAGCCTGGTGTTTCGCCGCCGGGCTAACCGGGCCCTGCGGACTCTGGGTGAGGAACGAGTGCAATGGTACGTGCTGGGTAGGCTGCGGCTGCCGCGGCAAACCGACAAGACCCTGCTCCTGTTCGCCGGACTGGGACTGCTAATCATCGCCGCGGCGGGGCCTAAAGTGGGCACCCGGGTGGTGGAGCTGGAGCACCAGGGCGCGGACGTGCTGTTGTTGCTGGATACCTCCGTGAGTATGGACGCTACCGATGTGAGACCCAGCCGCCTGGAAAAAGCCAAGTACGAGGTGGGGCACCTGATATCCCAGCTGGAAGGTGACCGGGTGGGCATTATCGTCTTTGCCGGGTCAGCCCACCTGCATTGTCCCCTTACCTCGGATTACGCTGCCGTCCGGCTGTTTTTGAATGCTGTGGATACCCGGCTGGTGGAGTTGCAGGGTACCGTCATCGGGGAGGCTTTGGACCTGGCCCTGCGGACCTTCGATGGCGAGTCACGCAAGTTCAAGGCGCTGGTGGTGCTGAGCGATGGAGAGGACCACGACGGTCGAGCGCTTGAGGTGGCCCGGGAGGCTGCGAATCAGGGGATAATCATTCATACGGTGGGGATCGGTTCGCAGTCCGGTGCCCCGATCCCGGTCGGCGACGGCACCGAGTTCAAGAAGGATCGCGACGGCCGGGTAGTCACTTCGATCCTGAACGAGCTGGTTTTGGAGGAACTGGCCCGGGCCGGCAACGGTACCTACCGGCGGGTGGACAACCGCAGCGGCAGCCTGGCGGCCCTGGCCGAGGAGATCGGCGCGATGGAGAAGCGGACCTTAAAGACCCAGGAGTTTACCCGGTTCGAGGATCGTTACCAATATTTCGTTTTCCCGGCCCTGCTGTGTTTAGTGGCGGAATTGCTATTGCCAGGCGGACGCCGGAAAGCCCCCCGGGCGCGCAGCCGTTATGCGTAGCGTGGCCATAGGGCTCTGGCTCTTGTCACTGTTGGCGGCCCAGAGCGCCCCCGAAGCTGCTCCGCCCCAGCCCCCGCCGGAGTTGCAGCCGGTGTGGGATCAATACCGGCAGCTGCTCAGGGAACATCCCGAGGAGCCGCTACTGCATTATAATTTTGGCAACCTGGCTTACAGCATCGGCGATTACCAGCGGGCCTTGAGGGAGTATCAGGCGGCTCTGGAATCGAAGGATCGGCTGGCTCAGTCGCGGATCTATTATAACCTGGGCAACAGCCTGTTCCGGGCGGGCAACGTGGCTGAAAGCCGGGACTTCTACCGGAGGGCGTTGGAGCTCAATCCGGGGGACGAGGACGCCCGGGTGAACTACGAGATCGCGACCCTGCTGCAGGAGCAGCAACAGCGGCAGGATAAATCGCAATCGCGGGATCAGGATTCTGAGCAGGAGCAGGATTCCTCCGGTGGTGATTCTCCGGAAGAATCGGGTGAGCAACAGCAGACAGAGGGGGAGCAGCCGGAGGATAGCCAAGCCGAGCAGAGCCAGGAACAGCAACAATCAAAGAGCCGGTCGCAAGACCAGACCGAGGCTGTGCAGGAAGCCCGGGCCCGGGAAGAATTGGAGCGGGAGGAGGCGGAGGCCATCCTGAACGCCTTGCGGGCCAATGAGCAGAACCTGCTCAAGCGGGTCTACCAGCCGCAGTCGCCCACCAAGTTGGAAAAGGATTGGTAGCAGGCTGCTTTTTAAAACGGATGATATTGAAACTACGGTTCAGTAACCGATAAGATAATAGTATGTTGTGCACTTCAAGACCGTACCGTCTGGTGATAATCGCCGGGCTGCTGATGTCCGCGGTGGTATCGAGCCGGGCGGCGCCGCAGGTGGTTGCCCTGGTGAGCGACAAGCGGGTGGTGGAGGGGCAGTCCATCACGTTCGAGATCAGGTCAGAGAGAGGCCGGATTCAGACCGCCACCCTGTTAGGCCTGAAAGATTTCGAGCTGCTGTCAGGTCCCAGCACCTCCCACAGCGTACAGATCCTCAACGGTGCGGTAACCTCCATCTCCTCGTATAAGTGGACGCTGTTGCCCAAGCGCAGCGGTCGTTTGGAAATCCCGGCCCAGACGGTAACGGTGGATGGAAAACGGGTGCACACAAGGTCGATCGCAATCCAGGTGGAACCGGCCGCGGCGATCACCGGGCACGGGGCCCAGGGTGGCACTAGTTCCCTGTTCCTGCTGGCCCAGGTGGATCACGAGGAACTCTACCGTGGTCAGCAGGTTACAGTAACCTGGACCCTTTACACCAAGGTCAACATTTCCGGCTGGGAGGTGGTTTCCCTGCCGAACCTGACCGGATTCTGGACCGAGGAGCTGTTCGCTCCCAGCAAATTGCAGTTGCGTGAGGAGGTGATCGAGGGACAACGCTATTATTCCGCCGTGGTTCGCCGGTTGGCCCTGTTCCCCACCCGGTCGGGTGAATTGACGGTGGACCCGTTGGTGCTCAAGATCGGGGTGCAGTCGCGCCGGCGTCGCCGTGATCCCTTCTTTGACGATTTCTCGTTTCTGAGTCCCGGGCGGGTGGAAAACAAGCTCCTGGCCTCGCCGGCGCTTGATATCCACGCCAGGCCGGTCCCTACCACCGGCCGGCCGGCGAACTACCGGGGAGTGGTGGGCGATTTCGCCCTTTCCGGCGGTCTGGACTACCAGGAGGTGGAGCAGGACGAAGCCGTTACCCTGAGTGTTATCATTTCCGGCCACGGTAATACCAAAACGCTGGAGGCGCCCCCCGTTCGATTTCCCAGCAGCCTGGAGGTGTTCGACCCTAAGGTCAGCACCGAACCGTCACTGGGGGATGTGGTGGGTGGCAGTAAAACCCTGGAATACGTAATCATCCCCCGCCTAGCCGGCGAGTTCACTATCCCACCCATCCGACTGACTTATTTCGAGCCGCAGGCCGGGCAATTTCTCACGAGTACCATTGGCCCGTTCAACCTGAAGGTGTCCCCCCGTTCCGGCGGCGTAGTCAGCACCACCGGTTTCTCTCGCCAGGAGGTGGCCATCCTGGGCAAGGATATTCGCTTCAAGAAGTCCACCCGGCCCCGGTGGCTAAAGACCGGTCAGGGCTGGTATACTCCCGGGATCCTGCTGTTGAACGTAGCCACGATGTTCTTTTTTGCGGCGCCTTGGTTGGGCCAGCGGGCCCGGGTCCTGGCGACGGCTATGGGCCCGGGTCTGAGGGTGCGGCGGGCCTATGTCGCCGCCCAGGCCGTGATTGAAAAAGCGGCCGGGGAACCGGTGCAGATCTACGGCGAATTCAGCCGGGCTGTGACCCTCTATCTTAACCGCAGGCTGGGACGCCATGATCAGGAATACACAGCTGATGAAGTGGCGGCGCTGCTGGAACGGTACGGGGCTCCGGCTGAGCAGAAAGCCCGGCTATTGGAGGTGCTACAGCAGTCGGCGGCGGCCCGCTTCGCGCCGGTAGCCCTGGGGAATGTGGACAGCGATCGAGCGGCGCTGTTGGCGGCCTTAAAAGACCTGGACCGGCAATGGGCCTTCTGAGCCGCCGGTTGCTGCTGCTGCTGCTGCCGGCGCTGATCCTGGCGGCGGCCGTCAAGGAAGTGGACCGCCGCTACCGGCGGGGGTTGCAGGCCTACGCTAACCAGCAGTGGGCCCTGGCGGTGCAGGAATTTGAATCGATAGTCGCCAGTGGCTACGACTCGGAAGTGCTCTACTATAACCTGGGAAATGCCTACTACCGCCTGGAGGACATCGCCGGGGCGGTCTGGGCCTACGAAAAAGCGTTGCTGCTGGACCCCAATGACGAGGACGCCCGCTATAACCTGTCGCTGACCAACCTGCGGGTACCCGACCGCATCGAGCCGCCGGAAGTGCCGCTGTTCATCCGCTTCTACCGCAGTGTCCGGGGGAGTTTTACGCCCGCCGAATGGATTCAGTGGGTGTCGGTGCTATTACTGGTAATAGCGGTGCTGTTCGCCCTGGGCAAATGGCGGCCCCGGCTGCGGCTGGGTTGGCTGACGGCCAGCGGGATGGTGTTGGTGGTGTTGCTGGCGCTGGCGACGGTGGACAGCATGATCACCACCGGCCAGACCCGCACCGGGATTGTCTACGGTGATGCAGTGGGTGTGTACAGCGCACCCACGGAGCGTTCCACCAGGCTGTTCGAGTTGCACCGCGGTCTGAAGGTGGACATCAATGAGCAGGCCGGCGGCTGGTACCAGATCGAGCTGCTGGACGGCAAGACGGGCTGGCTGCCCGAAGAGCGGCTGCGGGCGTTGTAAAAGTTTTGCATGCAGGGGAAACTACGAGTTTCGAGCCTTCGACAAGCTCAGGCCAAGGTTACGAGTTTCGAGCCCTCCGGCGGGTGGAGCGGGGTGAGCACCCACCTCTCCGCCTTCGGCGGTTCCCCTCCCTCAGTGAGGGAGCAACTGTGTTCATTGTCAAGTAATAGATGAAGCACATGGAGCTTGCCAGGGGGTTTGAGATTTCAAGATGGCATTCAATATGGTCAGTAGTTTCCTCATACACGCTGTCAAGGCTA
>SDBT01011433.1_pt1 | contig 14283 bp, 11 predicted proteins | sample 2277101 | NCBI WGS metagenome assembly SDBT01 (sample SAMN10404973, study PRJNA504765) | marine sediment metagenome | isolation source: marine sediment core GS10_PC15, 103 cmbsf | place: Arctic Ocean: Southern Knipovich Ridge | collected 2010 | reverse complement strand
CCGGTTGCGTCTTCATCTGCCCAGCTACCGCCTGCGCCGAATTCAAAGAAGTCACCGGCCTTGAACTTCTCGACGCGGTTTACTTCCGGCTCCCATGAATCGTTTTCTTTGAACGATTTGAAGCCCAGCGTGGAATCCCATGTCTGCTCGATAGCGCCGGTGAGTATGGCGTCACTGCTCACATCGGCACTCTTGCCCATCAGCACCTCTCGGCCGCCGGCGGTAATGTGCCACAATTCCTCGCCACGCATCTCGACGGTCGCACCTTCAATGCCAGCCCTGGTTGCACAGACCGGGTTCGACACCCATCCGGGGGCGGGAACGTACTTTTCAAATATCTCGTCGTAGACTTCCATGCGAACCTTGACGTACTCGTCCCACGTCACGTCCACCTTGCCGCCGGAATCTTTGGCACGCTGGGTCCATTTTTCGATGATCCGCTCGTACTGGAACGGAAGCGACGGTACGTCCTCGCATATCGGTTGGGACGGAATCGCAGTTATGCTCTGCCCGGCCATCAGTTTCATTACATCGTTGGTCGGTTCGAGATAGTCCTTCCAATCTCTGGGAGTCTGGGGGGTGTTTGCAGACATTGCTCACCTCAATACGATAAAGAGGGTGTTCGAAATTCCGACCGGGATTTAACCACGGGGCCGGACCACTAAATATTATCTTCCCACCGATAGTTATGTCAATCGCTTCTCGTGCAATTCCGGCGTGCAGGTGATAGAATTCGCCGCCAATGGAACAGGGATTTCTATTCGATCCGAACAAGGCTCGCGGTGGCGACGATACGCCAGACGTCGGTAAGGCGCATCATCGCAAGCCCGCCCCACCGCCGCGCAAGGCGCCGCTGAGCGTTTCGGCGCTTATCGCAGCCATTAAAGGCGCACTGACGGATACTTTCCCGCAGAGAATCCAGGTTGTGGGTGAAATCAGCGGGTTCAAGCGTCACACGTCCGGGCACATATACTTCCGCCTGAAAGATGCCGATGCGGCCATAGACGTCGCCATGTTCCGACAGCACGCGGGCAGGCTGAAGTTTCGCCCCGAAGACGGTATGGAAGTCGTCGCCGAGGGCCGGGTGGATGTCTACGAGGTGCGCGGGCAATTGCAGCTTTACGTCGAAAAACTCACGCCAAAAGGCGCCGGCGCGCTCGAACTGGCCTTTCGCCAACTGAAAGAGAAACTCCAGACCGAAGGCCTGTTCGCACCAGAAGCCAAAAAGCCTATCAAGCGATTTCCCCGCGCCGTGAGAATCGTGAACAGTGCGACAGGCGCTGCCCTGCGTGACATCCGCCGCACGCTCCAGCGCCGTTGGCCTGCTGTTGAGGCTTACCTGCTACCAGTGTTGGTCCAGGGCGACGGCGCTGCAAAGCAGATCGCAGAAGCGATTCGTTTGCTGGACGCCAACGCCGAGCGGCTGCCAATAGATACGATAATCGTCGCACGCGGCGGAGGCAGCCTCGAAGACCTCTGGGCGTTCAACGAGGAACCCGTCGCTCGGGCGATCTTTGCCGCGCGAACACCGATCATCAGCGGAGTCGGGCACGAGGTGGACGTGACGATCGCCGACATGGTAGCCGATCTGCGGGCACCGACGCCCACGGGGGCAGCCGAACTGGCCGTGCCCGATGCGCGAGAAATAGCCGAGCAGGTTACCCACCTCGCCCAGAGACTCACCCGCACCGTCACGGGCGACGTGGCCAGGGCAAAAATTCAACTGCAGGCAATATCTCGCTCTGCGGTCTTTCGCGATCCGGCTGCCCGCCTGCGAACGCAGACCCAGCGAATTGACGAGCTTTCGATACGCATGAAGGCCGGTTTGGACCGGACACTCGCCCAAAGCGCAGGCAAGCTCGCCCGCCCCGCCAACAGATTGACCGCCCTTCATCCGGCGATCCTTGCCGAACGGGCCGGGGCAAAGCTCGGCAATCTGGTGGCGCGACTTAGGTGGTCGCTTGGCGCGCGCAGCAAGCGGGCTGCGGATTCTCTCGTCTCAGCCAAGGCCAGGCTGGCGGCCGCCCACCCGAAATACAGGCTCAAACTCGCCGTCCAGCATATCGCCGCCATCAGACGTCAACTCGAAGCCATGAGTTACAGAAACGTGCTCGCCCGAGGTTTCAGCGTGACACGCACCTCCGGCGGAGATATCCTGCGGTCAGTTGCAGATGTGAGCGAAGACCAGCACATACAAACGGAGCTGGGCGACGGGCAGTTCACCAGCATCGTCGACAAACTTTCCTCCCAAGCCAAACCCAAGGAATAGACGCATGGCCAAAGCCACCAAGACATTCGAACAGGCCCTGGAAGAACTCGAAGCAATCGTCGCAAAGATCGAAGCCGGCGAGGTATCGCTCGAGCAGTCCATCGAGAAATACGCCGAGGGCATCAAGCTCGTCGAACTCTGCCGCGGCATACTGGATACCGCCGAGAAAAAGATCCAAATGCTGGCCAAGGGCTCGGATAACAAGCTCGATCCGGCCGGCGATCTCGATGAACAATAACCTCGCCTGAGGCAGCAATGCCAGCCTATGCAAACTACCTCCGCACTCTTAATATGACAAAGACTTGCCAAAAGAGCCAAAAAAGCCAAGAATAGAGGTCTTGAGGCATTTGAAGGAGCTTAACAGATGAGTTTGACCGCTCGTATGGGCGTTAAAAGTTTCGGACCGGCACTCGTACTCTCGATATTCGAGATATTGGTTTTCGCAGCGCTGTCAGTCGGACTGTTTATGGGTCTCAGCGCGACGTGCGTCGCCATCGGCACAAAGATGGACAAGGCCGCCAAGAAATACGAGTGGGCAATAACACCAAAGGTCCGGAACCGGGCAATGGCCGACCTCGTCGAGGCTATGGCTCTTGCCGACAATGCCGACGAAGACAAAGCTCAAGAGATCAAGGACAAGGCAATTACCATCCTCTCCAGGGCCATGGGGTGTGACGCCGATGCTGACGAAAAGGTATCCCAAGCGGTCAAGGACCAGGTAATTGCCGACATGGCCAAGGCACTGGGGCTTGATACCGATGCCGAGATAGAGATATCCCAAGCGGTAAAGGACAAGACAATTGTCGACATGGCCAAGGCTCTTGGGCTTGATGCTGATACTGAGACGTACCAGATGTACCAGGCGATCAAGAACCAGGCAATTGCCGACATGGCCAAGGCCTTGGGGCTTGATGCCGATACTGAGACAGACCAGGCGGTCAAGGCCCAGGCAACTGCCTTCCTCGCCAAGGATCGGGAAACCGACACCGAGGCCGACGCTGAAAAAGTCGAAACGATCGAGGACGCCCTCGACAGATTCACCCAAACCCCATGGAGCATAAGACAGGCCAAGAGCTTGGCCGATTGGAAGACCGGCGCGCCGATCTGGCTGTGGATACTGACCAGCCTCATCTACCTGGTGATCCTGTGCGTCTGGTGGACACCGGGCGAAGAGACCTCAAACAAAGCCGAGATATGGGCACTGGTGATAATCGCCCTCCTCTCGCTCTCGCTACTAGGTGTCTGGCAGCACAAAGCCGTTCGCAATGCATTGCGAACCTTCTACAGCATAATGGATACGGGTGGCGATCCCAACAATGTCAGACGCGTGGGCACTCCGCCCTGCGGTCATCCTGAATGCAGCGAAACGGTTTGCATCAAGAAAACCGCACCGACAATCGCACCAGCTACCGAAGATACAACCGCTGAAGACACAACCGCTGAAGATACAACCGCTGAAGATACAACCGCTAAAGAATAAGCCCCCCGTTCGAGGAGTGTAAAATGAAGTTCTGGGCAGTAAATATCGCCTTGGTTCTGGTCCTGTTGACAACTATCGGATGCGAGCGGCGAGACCCTGCCGACGATAACTCTACGGCGTTCGATCCCGATCTGGACCCGGCCGCACGCATGATCAGCGTGGAAACTGATCCGGACATAATGGAAGACCAGGCGAAGATCTCCCGGCAGGCATCCGAAGGCAAGAGTCCCAGACGCACCACTGGTTCGGCCGATGCAGCCGACATGGACCCGGTCGAACTGGTGAAGGGAAAGGTCGCCGCCGCCATCGCGGGCATAAAGGCGAACGACCCGGAACCGATGCTGGCAATGTTCGACGACGAAGCCGCACAGTTGCTCAGCCCGATGATCCGAGGCGGAGTTGAACTCGAGCAGAGGTCGCTCGCATTTCAGTATCTTCTCGAAACCGAACTTGGTATCGAACTGCGCGGTGATCTAAGATCGATAATATCGGAGACGTACGGGGTCCCAACCAGCGATTTGAAGGTCGATTCGATCGGTGAGCTCACCTTTGAAATGGATGATGAAAAAGTGATCGTCACCACGCCTGAGGGCAACGATCCGTACATATTCGTTGCCGTCGATTCCGATTATAGGGCGACGCTTACCGAAGTTTTTAAAGACCCCCGGATCGTGCAAACGTTTGCGATGCTGAACGACATCACCCAAGCCCAGATAACTTTTATTGACGAGGTAACCGCGGATATCGAAGCCGGTGAGATTACGCGCGACAATTTAGAACCCAAGACAAATGCAATCGCCGACCGCACGGTCAGACCGGTGAAGGCGAAATTCTTAGGCGGGAGGCTTCCGCAGACAGACCAACCCGACGCTGAACCCCAGCCGGACGAGGCGCCCGACGAAGAACCGACAAGAGGGCGCAGATTCAGGAACTCTGACTGAACCGCATGGTCAATCCGATGGGAGACGAATCCCTGGAATAGCACTCTGTAACAGGAATAATGTTGGATTATGACGCCGCGCCGATGATGTAGCTGCAAGGAAAAAACTATCAGCTATCAGCAACAGCTAACAGCACAAACATCAGTCCACGAATTACACGAATTACACAAATCACTAACAACTGGTAGGGTTGGCAACAAGTTGCCGACGCTACTGACTGTTTAGTTTTTATTTTTCAGCTTTTAGTTTTAAGCTTTCAGCTTTTTCTCTCTGTGATCTTTGTGTCCTTTGTGGCAGAAGTCCGTTGCCGTTGCTGTTATAGGGTACTAACCGCTTATGGATCTGCCACTGCAAGCCCACACATTCAACGAAGGCAGATACTACCTAATGGTCCGCCCCTGCCCGGCGTGCGATTCCGGGCCTATGCAGATCGAGTCAAAGCAGGTTTCTCCGGATGACTCGGCGCTGATTACCGCCCGGACGCGATGCGACCATTGCGGTGGGAGTGAATCCTTCACCTTCCGCTGCGACGGAGAACCAGAGCAGACCGATCAGGTAGCCGAGGTTATCAACCCCACCGATTCGCCCAGCAGAATTGTGGACCTCGCCGGATGGCTGAGCCTGTTTTACATGCTCGCCGAAGCGGCGGCGGCAAGCGACGACAAGTTCGCAACCAGGCGCGACGGATACCGGGCCGCCCTGTGCCTCGCAGAAGCACTGAAATTCTACGACGATAACGAACTGCCCGACGAAGCGGCCTTTTTCAGCGACGAGACCAGAAGCGTTTTTCGCGAGCATCCCGAAGAATACGCCCGCCAGAAACTGCGCGACATGCAGGCACGGCTGCCCGCTCTTTCGCGCATGGCCAACACCGTCCAGAAAGACACCCGCACAGCCAAACCCAAATGGTGGCAGCTATGGAAGTAGACACCCCGCCGATAACCCCGCCACCATTGCCTCCCCGAAAAAAAACGTGGATCAAACACATCTGCGCGATCATCCTCGGTGTCTCTTTGGGGATCATCGGATTTTACCAGGTCCGTAATGCCATTCGCGGTGAACCATCGCCGGTCGCGCACGTCATCTTGCACTCGCCGGTTGTGGAGGTTCCGCTCAAGATGGTCGGCGGCTTGCCTTTTGTCGAAGTGAGTATAAACGGTCAGGGCCCGTTCCAGTTCGTGCTCGATACTGGCGCTTATGGCGTAACAATATCAAGGCGACTGAGCCAGCAGCTTGGATTGCCTGCAACCGGCGAGAGAAACTCAGGACCAGACGCCGCCGGAATCAGCACATCCAGCCCGGTGGTACAAGTCGAAACTATGAGGCTGGGAGGCGCGGAATTCAACAGATTTGAAGCCGCGTCCGTTGAGCTTGAACATCTCCGATCAGCTACCAACAAGGACATGGAAGGAATACTTGGTGTTTGGCTTTTCCGTGAGCTGCTGTTAACTATCGACTTTCCGCAGCAGCGAGTTATCGTCGAGAAAGGCTCGTTGGACAAGATGAATGACAAAGACGTGCTGCCTGTAACGATGCCCGGAAGAACCCCAATAATCACCGCTCAGATAGGAACCGATGATGTAGAACTGCTGATTGATACCGGTAGCAACGGTTTTATAACACTGCCGGCTTCAATCGCCAAAACACGGTCTTTAAATTCTCCTCCAGTCGAGGGGGAAAGTCGCACCTACTCGGGAATTCACTCACACATGGCTGCCCAACTGAACGATGAAATTCAAATAGGGCGACATGTTGTAAGCAACCCGATGATTTCCTGGTTTGTGGAATCCGAAGAGCGTGGGTTCGTGGGAATGAAAATACTCAAGTACTTTGTCCTGACGTTCGATGCGGCAAATCAAACCGTTAGCCTAAAAGCAGAAAACAATAAATCAATAACTCTCTCGGTCGAGTGCCCAAACTGCGGCCAGCTCCACTTTAAACCAACCACAAAAGCGAGAACCTCCGATGCTACCGAAAGCAGTAACCGAGTACCTGCAAGCCAACCGTCAGAAGCACCTGGACAAGCTCTTCGAGCTGCTGCGAATTGAGAGCGTTTCCAATCTCTCCGACGGCAGTTGCGCCGCAGCCGCCGGCTGGCTGAAGGATTATCTGACGGGGATCGGCATGGATTGTCGTGTCGTACCCACCGCCGGTCATCCGCTGGTGATGGGCAGCATACATCACAGTGACGACGCGCCCACGCTGCTGATCTACGGCCATTACGACGTCCAGCCGCCCGACCCGCTCGATCAGTGGCTCAGCCCGCCCTTCGAGCCGGAAGTTCGCGACGGATGGATATTCGCCCGCGGCGCTGATGACGACAAAGGACAGCTATTCGCCAACGTAATGGCCATCGAAGCATGGCAAGCCGCAGGCGGACCGCCGATCAATGTGAAGGTGCTTTTCGAGGGCGAAGAGGAACTCGCCTCGCCCAGCCTCGAAGCCATGATCGGCGATCTGACCGAAGACCTCGCCGCCGACGCGCTGCTCATAAGCGATTCGGCGTTCTACAGTGAGAGCGAACCGTCGATCACGTATGCACTGCGCGGAATCGTATTCGCCGAACTCACGCTGACAGGTCCGAGTTGCGATCTGCACAGCGGACTCTACGGCGGAGTGGTAGCCAATCCCGTCAATGCACTGGCCCGCATGATCGCCAAAATGCAGGACGATGACGGTAAGGTAACGCTTCCGGGGTTCTATGACGACGTCCTCGATATCAGCGATCAGGAGCGAGATGCCTGGGCGAAACTCAACTTCGACGAGCAGGCATACGCCGCCCGGATTGGCTTGGATGCAGCCGCCGGTGGCGAGCGGAATGACTTCAGCCCGCTTGAACGCAACTGGGCCAGACCCTCGCTCGACTGCAACGGGATCGTCGGAGGGTTCATAGACGAAGGGGCCAAGACCATCATCCCCTCGCGGGCATCGGCGAAGATTTCGATGCGTCTGGTTGCCAATCAAGATCCGGAGAAGATTTCCGACGGACTCAGGCAGTTTGTCCGAGAGAACACCCCCGAGGGCATCAAGGCTGAGATTAATTTCCACAAGAACTCGCGCCCCGTCCTGTTGCCCAAAGACTCCCAGACTATGACTGCCGCCAGGGACGCACTGACAGAAGCATTCGCGGCCGGTAGCACCCTGATCTGCTGCGGAGCGTCGGTGCCGATTACCGAAGTATTCCAGCGTATACTGGGCCTGGACGCCGTAATGATGGGCTACGGCCTGCCCGAAGACGCCCTGCACTCGCCCAACGAGAAGTTCAAACTCTCGCAGTTTTACGGTGGATCGGTGGCGACGGCAGCTTTCATACAGAATCTTGGGCAAAGCGCCCCTCGTCGTCCCGATGAGGGCTAAACAAACAGGACTACCGATTTCCAATTTTCGATTTCCAATTGAACAGACTAACGGATTACGGCTGTTGCCGTTGTTGCTGTTCCTGTTCCAAGTCCCTGGTCTGTTGCTGTTGCCGTTCCAAGTCCCTGGTCCCAAGTCCCTGATTATTGTTATCTAGCTTGACAAAACCGGGCAAGTCGTCATAATGGTTCGCTTTCCGACATAGCGAAAGAAGCTAAGGAGCATATACGTGTACGCAATTATTGAAGACAGCGGCCAGCAGTTCAAGGTCAACGAAGGCGACATCCTGGACGTAGACCTCTGCGATTCGGCCGAAGCAGGCAAGAAAATCGATTTCGATCGCGTTTTACTGGTAAGCAGCGAAGGCGACGTTAAAGTCGGCACTCCGCTTGTCAAAGGCGCCAAAGTCGAAGCCGAAGTCGTCGACGAGATGGTCAAGGGCGAGAAGGTCCACATTTACCGCTGGCGCCGCCGCAAGGCATCCCGCACCAAGACCGGGCACCGCCAGAAGTACACCCGCGTAAAAGTGACCAAGATCATCGCCTAGCAGTCACCTGCCCGCCTGACGTTTCCATTTGCCCAGGTCGATCAATCCGCGCGCAGAAAACCCACTTCTGCCACCGCCGACCGGATTATACTTGTCGGCGGACGCCCCTCGGCTAATATTAGAGCCTACTATTGGCCGATAAAGGACCTTTGAAGGTTATGAATACAAAGCGCGTGGCAATTCTCGGTTCGACGGGCTCGATCGGCTCCCAGACGCTGGATGTAATCAGCCAATCCGACGGGTTCAGCGTCTGCGCACTGGCGGCAGGCAGCAATGGTAAACTTCTCGCCGAGCAGGCAAAGCAGTTCAACCCCCAATACGTCGCCCTGTCTAACGATGAAGCGGCAGGCGATATCCAGGACCAACTGCCCGACGGAACCGAATTGCTGACAGGCCCAGACGCGATGACCGAAGCGGTTCGCAAGTCCTCACCCGATATCGTACTGGTGGGCGTAGTGGGCACTTCCGGGCTGGCGCCCACACTGGCGGCCATCGAGTGCGGAGCGAGGCTGGCTATCGCTAACAAGGAAACGCTCGTAACAGCCGGTGCCATCGTAATACCCGCCGCAACTGCCGCAGGTGTCGAGATTCTGCCCGTTGACAGCGAGCACTCGGCCATCTTCCAATGCCTCCAGGCCGGCAATCGCGACGAAGTCCGTCGCATTGTCATCACCGCCTCGGGCGGAGCACTACGCGACTGGCCGGAAAGTCGCCTGGCAACCGCGGGCGTCCAGGACGCTCTACAGCACCCCACGTGGAAGATGGGGCAGAAGATCACCATCGACTCGGCAACGCTTATGAACAAGGCCCTGGAGATCGTCGAGGCACACTGGCTGTTTGGCCTGCCGGCGGAGCAAATCGACGTGGTGATTCATCCCGAATCGATAATTCACAGCTATGTCGAGTTCCGCGACGGATCGGTAATCGCCCAGATGGGCCAGCCTGACATGACGCTTCCGATCGCCTACGCACTTAGCTATCCCAAAAGACCGGCGCGGCCTAGTGTGCCGCTCAACCTGCCGAAACTCGGTTCGCTGACGTTCAAGCCCTGCGACGGCCGGTTCGCCCAAGCCGTTCATCTGGGCTTTGAGGCTATTCGCCGCGGTTCGCTGGCGGGGACTATCCTCAACGCCGCGAACGAAACTGCCGTTGAAGCCTTCCTTGCAGAGAAGATATCCTTCGGCCGAATTGTTCCACTGGTCGCCGAAGTGCTCAAGCTCGTACCAATACAGACCGACGAGAAAATTACACTCGACGCCATTGCCCAGGCAGATAAGTTCGCCCGAGAACAGGTCGCCGAGCGTATGGAAGATACATGAGAACTACCGCGTGAGTCTCAAAGAGAGCCTCATCACACCGTTTTGAAGCTACCCGCGAATGATCTGACAAGAGGAAACTGATGGATACACTTGCAGTCAACATGCTTGCGTTTTTCGTTATCGCCTGGACCCAGTACATCTACCCCATACTGCTTGTGGGTATCGGACTTGGCGTCGTCGTAGCGCTGCACGAGTTCGGGCATTTCGCGACGGCCAAGCTAGTCGGTATGAAAGTCGAATGCTTCGCCCTGGGCTTCGGGCCAACGATTATCGGCTTTAAGAAAGGCGAAACCGAGTACTGCATCAAACTGCTTCCGCTGGGCGGATACGTAAAGGTAATGGGGCAGGAAGACTTCGCCCCGCTCACCGAAACCGACGAGCCAGACCCGCGCTCATATGAGGCACAGTCTATCGGTGCCCGCCTGCTGTTCATCGCCGGTGGCGTGTTCATGAACGTCGTACTGGCGGCGTTGCTGTTCATTATCATCTGGCTGGTCGGTAAAGATTTCAGCGCACCAGTCGTAGGTAGAACCTTGCCCGGCTGGCCGGCTTCCCAAGTGCAACTTACATGGAGCCCCAAAGACGAGACCACTCAGTCGGCAATCGCTCCGGGCTTCAAAGCGGGTCTCAAACCGGGCGATCGCATAACGCGTCTAGAAGGCGAGATCAGCGAAAAATTCAATCGCAGATTCGACCGCGTCCAGATGGCTGCGGTCCTGTCCAGGAAAGACCAGACTTTCGATATCGAAGTCGAACGAATCGACGATGCCGGACGAACGTGGATAGGCACAGGACGCCTTGGAACAAAGCCCAACCCATCCGGTGAAATGCTGGTATTTGGTATTTCTCCTGCGACAGAGACCACATTCTTCAGAATCAAGGAGTGGGAGGTAGCATCTCCATTCGAGGAAGGCGACAAACTCGTCGCCGTGGCCGGAAAGCCAATCGAGTACGCATGGGACGTCTCCAAGATCGAACCGACGCTCACCGGCAGCCAGGTCACTGTCACCATCGAACGGACCTCCAAGGACAAGACAGTCCGGGCAATGGACTTCGAAGTCCAGCCGACGCTGATATCCAGATCGGGCATATACTGGCTGAAAGACGGCCGCCGCATTCGTGGATACCAGGCACCGAATCAGGAAGGCGACGACGAGGACACAATCCGAATCAATCCTCCCACGGGCGAGCAGTTGGTACTGAAAGCGGATGAGTTTGCCGACCAGGAGATGCTCGACATACTTGGCATGACTCCGCGGTTGAAGATCTCCGCCGTCATAGCTGGCTCGCGTGCGGACAAGGGCGGACTTAAACCCGGCGACGTCATCGTCAGCTACGGCGATCGCGGTTCACCGACGTTCCAGCAACTCAAGGACAGCAGCCTGAACCATGCGGGTAAGGAAATCGATATCGTCGTAGATCGCGACGGCGAACTGAAGACCTTCGCCATCGTACCCAAGAAGAGGTTCCGCGAAGAACGGGCCGAGGTCGGAATAATTAACGGCATGGACCAGATGGGTTCTGTGGTCTCTGGCGTGCGTAAAGGTTCGCCAGCCGCCACGGCCGGTCTGATGAGCGGAGATATCGTAACGCAAATAAATGGGCAGCCTGCCGGGAACTGGATCGATGTCTACAACCTGCTGAAAGACGCATCCGGCAGCGAACTGAGCATCACCTATCGCCGCGGCGGGCAGGATATAATTGCCCAGATCGGAACGCTTGGCGAGGATATCTTCGACCCGAACGATTACTCCTTCATGCTCTTTGGCATGGATGCCGCATTCCAGCCCCTGCGGGTGAAGATCCAAACGTCCAATCCGATCACCGCTTTGCAATGGGGTGCTCGCGAGACGCATTACCTCATTCTCCGGACATACATGACGCTTCGCGCGCTGATCGGAAAGACAGTCTCCACCGATACGCTGGTTGGTCCGGCGGGCATACTCGGTCTGGCCGGCAAGGTCGGCAGAGAACGCCCGCTGATAGACTTCGTGTATCTCATGGCATTCATCTCGGCGACGCTGGCGGTGATTAACTTCCTTCCGCTGCCGGTCGTCGACGGTGGACACGCCGTCCTGCTGCTGATCGAAAAGATCAGGGGCAAGCCCCTTCCGGTCAAGATTCAGAACATCATACAGTACGCCGGTCTGCTGGGGCTGCTAACGGTATTCGTCCTGCTGACATGGCAGGACATCATCAGATATCTCAACACAATGTGGTAGCGGCGACTTTTAGACTTGAGCTGTCGCAAGCCAAGCCGGAGTCAGTATAAATGTGCAGATCAGGATTAAACTGGTCGTAAGGCTATAAGCGAAAGGATTCACCAGATGGACAAGTACGTTTGCGATCTTTGCGGCTGGGTGTACGATCCCGAAACAGGCGATCTCGATAGTGGCATTGCGGCAGGAACGGCCTTTGCCGACATCCCCGACGATTGGGTCTGCCCCGAATGCGGAGCCGGCAAGGGCGATTTTTCCGTCGTCTGACAGCCACCGCCCCGGTTGCGGGAATACAATTAAACAATGACCGTTCAGGAAACAATCTCGGACGTATCGCTCGATCTGGCGCTCGCAGCCCAGCTTCAATCTGCGTTGCTGCCCGCTAGCTGCCCGACCGATTGCCCGAACGAGGTAGCCGCTGCTCGAAACCGCATGTGCGGAAGCGTGGGCGGCGATTTTTACGATTTCATCCGCATCAATGACGATCAGATGGCGGTCATCGTCGGTGACGTTGTCGGACACGGTGTGCGGGCGTCGCTTGTGATGGCGCAGATCATGGGCTACCTCCGCTCGGACCCCAGGAACATCGCCCGTCCCGTCGAGATCATGATCGACCTGAACCGGATGCTGATCGATCTCGGCAAGAAAACCGACAGTATTTTGCCCTGCTCGATGTTCTATACCGTCATCGACGCACCGACCGGTATAAGCTTCTTCGTCAACGCCGGACATCCCCGCCCGTTCATCTGCGATCCAACGACCTGCTTCACGCTGACTACAGGCCCGGGCAATCTCCTGCTGGGCGTCGAAGACTTCGCTCCCATCGAGGGCTGCCACACCTTCACGCCCGGACAACGGCTGGTGCTGTACACCGATGGTATTACCGACGCCGAGAACGCTGACGGAGAGCATTTTGGAAAAAAACGAATACACGAAGCGACCAAAGCCCACGTATCGGATGATCCGCAGAGTTGCGCCAATGCTCTCTTCGCGGCGATAGATAAGTTTCGCGGCCAAACCGTCCAGTCCGACGACGAGACCGTCGTCGTGATAGATCGAGTCTAGTACCACCAAATCCTAAATTCGAATATCGAAATTCGGATTTATTGTTCTCAGACTACTCCCTGTGCCATCATCGCCCTTGCGACTTTCAGGAAGCCCGCGATATTCGCACCGTCGACCAGGTTGCCCGAGACGCCATATTGCTCGCCGGCGGCGATGCACTGATCATAGATGCTGGACATTATCTGCTTGAGGCGGTTGTCCACTTCCTCGAACGGCCAATTGAGGCGCATGGAATTCTGGCTCATCTCAAGCGCGCTGGTTGCCACCCCGCCGGCATTGGCGGCTTTGGCGGGCCCGAACGATATGCCCGAATCATGGAATATGCTGACCGCTTCGGGAGTTGATGGCATGTTCGCCCCCTCACCGACGGCAATGCATCCGTTGCCTGCCAGGGCCTGTGCGGCGGCGGCATCGATCTCGTTCTCCGTCGCCGAAGGTAGCGCCACGTCACACGGGACGGACCATATGCCCTGCCAACCTTCGGTGAACTGGGCGTCGGAATGGGTTTCGAGATAGTCCCTGATCCGCCCGCGGCGGACTTCCTTGATAAGTTTGACCGTCTTGAGGTCGATCCCCTTCTCGTGAACGATATATCCGCTGCTATCGGACAGCGCTATCACCCTACCGCCAAGCTGCTGGACTTTTTCGGTGGCGTAGATCGCCACGTTTCCGCTGCCCGAGATGACGACGTTCAGGCCGTTCCAGTCCTTCCCGCGATCGGCAAGCATACGCGTGACGAAGTATACCAATCCGTACCCAGTCGCCTCGGTCCGCACCAGCGATCCGCCATAATCCAGGCCCTTGCCCGTCAGCACGCCGGTGAAGGTATTGGTCAACTTCTTGTACTGGCCGAACAGGAAACCGATCTCCCGCGCCCCGACACCGATATCGCCGGCTGGCACGTCGGTGTCCGGGCCTATGTGGCGGAAAAGCTCACCCATGAAACTCTGGCAGAATCGCATTACTTCGCCGTCGGACTTGCCCTTCGGATCGAAATCGCTTCCGCCCTTGCCTCCGCCGATCGGAGTCGTCGTCAGCGCGTTCTTGAATACCTGCTCGAAACCGAGAAACTTGATGATGCCCAGG
>SDBT01011432.1_pt1 | contig 14284 bp, 1 predicted proteins | sample 2277101 | NCBI WGS metagenome assembly SDBT01 (sample SAMN10404973, study PRJNA504765) | marine sediment metagenome | isolation source: marine sediment core GS10_PC15, 103 cmbsf | place: Arctic Ocean: Southern Knipovich Ridge | collected 2010 | reverse complement strand
CAAAAGCATAAGTAGTTGAATTGACAGTCCCAGCAACAAACAACTCCGACCCTGTTGTTGTAGCCGCTAGATGTAAGGGTGATGTTGGACTCGTCGTCCCAATGCCGACGTTGCCGCTGACTGCTAATTTTGCTGTTCCTGGGTCTGCATAACCTATGCCGACACCACCACTACTTCCTGGGGTCAAGATAATGTCACCAGTTGAAAAACTTGTGGACAGTGTGGCATTACCACTGGTGACATCGTATAGTGTGAATTGTCCATAATTTGTTCTTGTACTGCTGTATGAATAAAAACTACTCGTAGCACTTCCATCTCCAAGCTCTATATTTCCACCAACTACATGTAATCTTCCATATGGCTCCGTCGTCCCAATGCCGACGTTGCCGGTACCTGTTCCATTAATTGCTAATGTACCGTTGCCTGTGGTGTTTGCATCAATTCTGGAAATACTTGAGTCAGTCCAAACATATGTACCTGCTGATGCCACAAGGTTTGTTACTTTTAATCCATAAACACTACTGTTGCTAGTTTGTTTGATGTCTATTGCATTTGATGATGGAGAAGTATTCAATCCTAATTTTCCAGTAATACTTATAGATGCAACCGCTGTTCCGCTACTATTATGCCATTCGGTTAAATTAGCAGTTTGACCAGAATATCCTTTAATAATTTGTCCTATTGTTCCTGCAGCCCCTGTGTCTATTTGTAGTTTTGCCCCTGGTCCCGTCGTCCCAATCCCGACGTTGCCGTTTGCTTCTATCCTTAATCTTTCTGTTATGGCGTCGCTATCGCCCCTCGTAGAGAAGGTCATATGGAAGTTATCATTAGTAGCATCTCTCAATGATGTAATTCTTCCAGAGTTCCAACTACCACTATTGTCATACCAATCTATACCGTGTGAACTAGTACCCGAACTACCTGTCAAATTGAGTCTGAGTTGCTCTTTGTAAGTTGATGTAGCAGCAGCTTGAGAAATTTCCAACTTCGTCCCCGGCGCCGTCGTCCCAATTCCCACATTAGCATTAAGGAAGTTGATTTCATCTGTGGTTTGATCATCAAATTCTATTCTTCCGGCAGAGGAGCTGAATCCTATCCAGGCATTATCAGAAACTGTAATATCTCCAGTAGTGGCATCAACATGTAATTTAGCCGAAGAAGTAGAAGTACCACCTACAGCCAAGGAGTAAAAGGTTTCATCAGGATACAGCAATCCTCCTCCACCCATGGTCCAGTATCCAGCTGTTTCTGATCCTGAACCTTCTGAGATATCAATCCAAGAGAGATTGCCACTGTTGTCTGTAGCCAAGACCTGATTAGCCGAACCATCCCCAGAAGGAAGAGAATAGACTACAGAGGTAGAAACCGTACTGGGAGCCTGGAAACCAGTATAATTAGTAGAACTATTGTCATACAACCTCAAATCTCCCTGACCATACACCACTGCATTCCCACCGCTATCAATGACAAACTTAGTGGTACCGGAACTACTAGCTGTAAAGATATCTTCACTCTCTAATTGATCAACAATCAAAGCAGACTTACCAGTCAATGTTGTTATGTTAGTGGCTACATGGAGTTTTCCGGTAGGTGAAGTCGTTCCAATACCGACGTTGCCGCTGTTTTTTACGCGCATGGTTTCGGCATTGTTGGAGAGAAAAACCAAATCACTGCGAACCGCAATTACCATGTTGGAATCGTTATTGTTGGCTTTGTAAGTGAATAGACCATTGTCGAAAATGGAAGTTCCCTGACGTGCTAAAGCTAATCCAGTGCCAAAAGTATTGAAGTCACTGGGAGAGCCCATGGTGCTTGAACTTATACCAATGCGAATATTTGTGCTGGTTCCACCGTCAATTTCCAGTTTTGCCCCTGGCCCCGTCGTCCCTATGCCGACGTTACCCGAAGTGTCAACCAGAAAACGAGTTGTTGTTGTTCCAGATGAGTATGTCGCTCCTGTGCTGTAATTGATGCGGAAGATTCCATCATTGCCTCTACCAATTGCCCAGGCATCTGCAGCATCACCAGAGTTTTCAAATAATTGATAAGTGTTATTACCAACACTACTTGCAGTGATAAGAGAATATATATCTCCAGAACCAGCAACTACCAGTTTCTGGCTTGGCCCCGTGGTCCCAATCCCTACATTCCCATTACCCAAGACTGTCATTACGGGGGAAAGGCCGGTGTCACCACCAACAGAAGTTTGGATATCAAGTCTTGCATCATTTAATACATCAATTGTGACAGGAGATGTACCTCTAAATACTAATGAACCTGAAGCACTTGCATCACCAGCTATATCGAGCTTAGCAGTAGGAGCCGTCGTCCCGATACCGACGTTGCCGTTTCCATCAATACGAACCTTTTCTGTTTGGTTAGTATAAAAAGTTATATAATCTTGTGTTGCGCCAGTGGTGTTTCCAATCGCAATGGTAAAGACATTATCGACACCGGTTACATTAATTATCTCCCTGTCTGTAGCACCCATATTGGTATAAAGGGTAAATGGATTGGTAGTACTGTATCGGTTGGTTAGTTTGGTGTAGTAGTTTGAATCTGCTGAAAGCTTTATTTCGGACGTTGATTGATAATCCTGGACTTCTAACTCAGCACTTGGCCCCGTTGTCCCAATCCCCACATTCCCTCCTGTATTAAACCAACTGTCTTCATTAGAGGTACCTGCCAGTCTGATTAAGGCTGATGAAGTAGCATTACTCCCTATCAAAACATCATCTGCCCAGTAATGGGTGGGGTAGAGAGCATGATCAAGATGAGACCAAAGAGAATTAGTTCCTCCTGTAGCCGCAGCATATGCCTCATTAATGGCATCAATAACAGCAGAGGTAGGGGTATCTAATCCATCATCATCATCACTGAATGGTATGGCTGATGTTTGGACAGAATCATCGAAGAATAAATCTGCATTACTAGTGATATACAAATCACCAGTAGTATCAACAATACTATGACTAACTCCACCAATACTGACTATCTCCCCATTACTGTCTACCTGGAACAAATCCCCAGAACCTACAGTCAACAAAGAAGCAGGAGAAGTATCACCAATGCCGACGTTGCCTGAATTGTCAACGTACAAAACTGATGTATCAGCATTGGTAAAATTGAATAAATCCTCTGTAGAATTAGGCCTTGAATTAAAAACCATAACAGGTGAAGCAGTCTTTCCGGTTCCACTATCGAAGGTCATCGCAGTCGAAACAGTATTTCCAAGGTCAATGTATGGCGTTCCCGTTACATTTGCACTAATTTTGGAGTTGCCACTTACTCCCAATTGTATATTATTGATATGTCCAGAAGAAGCTCTTATCCTACCGTCTGCCCTCCAATAGTCATAGGTACTTACATATAAGTTATAATCACTAGAGCCACTTAATCCGGTATTGCTTAAATCAATGGCGTAGTTGGCAGTTCCTAGATTGGCGAGTTTTAATCCAGTTGTTGAACCACTTTCACCATCAATATCTAGTTTCGCCCCCGGTGCTGTCGTCCCAATACCGACGTTGCCGCCGCTGTCAATCCTCATTGCCTCTGACCCGTTACTGTAAAAAGTTAGAGGGTTAATACTTGCTAAACCACCAAATCTAAGTTCATTTGCCGAAGTTAATCTAATGGTTGGTTGATCGTAATTACCGTCCGCTCGTTTAAAGTAAATTCCATACGTGTTATCGAGAAGAATGCCGCCACCTGTAATTGACAATTTTTTTCCAGGACTCGTCGTCCCGATGCCAACGTTGCCGGAGTAATCAATGACGAATTTGGGGATGCCGGAGGCAGATGCGGTAAAAATGTCCTCATTTTCAGTTTGATTAAAGATAGCCACTGCCGTGCCGGTTAAAGTTCCTTGATTGGTAACGTAGAGTTTGGAGATTATATCGGCCGGAGTAGTTGTTCCAATCCCTACTTTATTATTAATAGCGGTGGGATAAACTGTTCCCGAATCAAGAGTCCAGACAGAGCCTGTTCCTCCTATTGCCGCCGCATATGCTTCATTAATGGCATCAATTATGGCATTGGTTGGGGTGCTTAAGGCCGTATCATCAAGGGTAAAGGCTATTTGACCTGATGTTGTACCATCGTCAAAAATAATGTCGTCATAGGCATTTAGAGTAATATCATTTCCAGTACTATTTGAGTTGATACTGACAGATGTTCCTGAAATGGTGATGGCATCACCGCCGTCTCCCAAATCAACCTGTCCATTGGCATCAAGCGTGCCTGCAAAAGTTCCTTGATTAGCATTTAAGTTTCCTGAAGTGTCAAAGTAAAAAGTTGTTGCTCCACCAACAGAGATTCCGGCTGAAAATTGGGTGTAACTGGTACTAATACCCGTTAAAGTGTTGGAGTTGGGGAGAGTAAGAGTAGAGCCTAAAGTTACTGCGCCTGATATATTGGCCGTACCATCAACATCTAGGGTGTCAGAAGGCACTCCTGCCGAACCTACCCTTAGAGAGCCGGCAAAGTCGGCTGAGTCAGGAGAAGTTAACCTGTCAGCTGCGCCTCTATAAAGGGCAACATCTCCTCCTAAAAGAAGACCACCAGTTGAGCCCTGGGTGGGTAGAGCGAGTTGGCCAGCATTGTTAAGAGTAAGCCTGGTGGTACTGGAAGCTGAGGCTGTAAAGATATCTGCAGACTCTGGTTGATTGACAATTAAGGCAGCATTGGCTCCGTAGCCAGCATTAATATGTAGCGGTCCATCGGGAGAAGTAGTACCAATCCCTAAAAGTTTATTAGTATCATCCCAGAAAAAGTTGGCATTATCTTGAGCCAGTTCTCCTCCTGAGCCGGCAAAGACAACAGAACCGGGGGTGAAACCTGGATTAATTGTTCCCTCAACCGTACCATATATTGTTCCATCTACTTCTAAATCATTTTGGATATATACATCACCTGCTCCATCAGCATAATTGGCCCCAGTGTCATCTCCAACCACAAGGTGGGCAACGGGAGAGGTATCACCAATTCCAACGTTGCCGTTCATTATTTCTATATCCCCATCGCTTTGGATTTTCATAGCTTCTGTTCCAAGAAGTACTGGATTTGAAGATGATAAATTGTCATAGTTATCGACATAAAATCTCAAATCGTATGGGGCGCTAATAATTGAATCTCCACCCGCCCCAGCATCATTTCTGCCATGAATTAGGAATAGGGCCCTGATATTTTGACTTGCAGTGAAATCATAGGCTTTTGCATCGAATCCAGCGAATAGGGCACTAGCAGTAGTATTATTTCTGGTGTTTTCCGCTTGAACCACTGCACGGTTATCTATCGAACCATAAAAATTGGCCATTATCCTTTCGCCCTCTGCATAAGTAGAAGCAGGGTGTTCGATAGTAAGCGGGCTTGTTGGCCCCGTCGTCCCAATGCCGACGTTGCCCCTAAAATATCCTGTTGCCCCTGTTGTCCCTCCATCCCCTGTAGAAGTAAGTTTGAAATCAGTGTTGCTATTTTCATCTATTATTTCAAACCCAGTTGTTGCAGATTCATTGTCATATCCTTTGAATTTGAATCCACCTGGGGTGGCTCCATCTAATACAGAAAAAGACATTTTACTACTGCCACCACCCACACCTACAACCTCTAAAGCTATTCTTCCTCTTGTCGTGCCACCCATAGATTCACTGGCATCATCGCTTGAGAAATCAAGCCTTGCATATTGAGAACCTACTGTCCAGTTCCCATCGGTTGTGGAGTTAATCCTCAAGGTTATTGGACTTGACCCATCTAATGCAGCAGCTCCTGATACTTCTAAAAGTTCACTCGGCCCCGTTGTCCCAATCCCGATGTTGCCGCTGATTATCATATTTCCAGCGCCTGGATCTGTTCCTACGTATGCATTACCTAAAGAAAGACCACCAGAAGAACTAAGTCTCATTTGTTCTGTTCCTGTAAGAGTTGTATTATTAGCGGCTGTATAAAATTTAATAGAAGTTGCGGCGTTATAAATAGACGAACCTCCACCTAAAGTAACGTTATTGTCTGTGCTTGTAGAACCTCCTAAAAGAGGTAGAAAATCCTCTTCTGCGTTAGTGTAATGGCGATTCAAAATATATGAATATTTATTTGTTGAGTCTGTTATAGAACTTGTTAGTCTCAATTGTCCTACAAGATCAAGTTCTTCATTGGGTGCCGTCGTCCCAATGCCGACGTTGCCACTGTAATCAATGACGAATTTGGGTGTGCCGGAGGCGGAGGCGGTAAAGATATCCTCATTCTCTGTTTGGTTAAAGATGGCAAGGGCCTTACCGGTTAAGGTTGAATTGCCAGTGACAAAAAGTTTAGAGATGATGTCGGCCGGGGTGGTGGTGCCGATACCAACTTTGTCTGAAATGGTAGTCGGGTAAACCGTTCCTGTTCCGGAATCCCTTGTCCAGACACTTCCAGCACCTCCTATGGCCGCATTGTAGGCTTCGTTTATGGCATCAATTATGGCATCGGTTGGTGTTTGCAGGGCGGTATCAGTCTCTGTTAAAGGAATTACTGCATCCAAGGTTCCGTCTTGAAAATAAAGATCATCAGTTGTGGCTAGAGAAGTGGGGGGGCCAATATAAACATCCCCGGCAGTGGCCGTAGTCAAAGTCAAATCTCCTGATGTGGCTGTAATACTTGAATTACCAGTGCCAGCTATGGAAAAAGTAGTTGAAGCAAGAAGATCAAATGTTCCGGTAACATCAATATCTAAATTAGCTCCGGCATTGATATCAATTAGTCCAGCACTGGTGATGTCAATCTCACCAGTGGTTGTTGTTATTAATTGAATCTGTCCTTCGGCATTGGTAACTGTCAATCCATTTGATCCCGGTCCGGTGATGGTGTTTGCGGTTCCTACAAAAGTAAGGTTTCCGGTTGAAGAGAACTGTGCATAATTTGTTGTCCCTCCATCGCCAAGATTGGTTGTTCCTGTCACCTCAACCGCTGTATTAGAAGTATCTAGTCTTAATAGGTTTGTTTCAAAAGTTAAAGCACTGGTGTTGGCGTCTATGAGATTAAAATTGGTTGCTTGGGTGGAGAGGTCAATAGTTGGATCATCAATATCAAGAGTATTTCCGGTTGAATCAATCACCAAATTTCCTGCGGGAGAAATGGTCAGATTATCGGCTGAGGTTGTTATTGTTTGTGCCCCTACAAACTCAAGATCGTCATCAATACCAACTTTGGTGTCCGTGTTGGAGTAGAGAATAGGGTAAGTTCCGTCCAGATTAAGATAAAGATCTGTATCGTCAGTCCCACTTGTTCCGACAAAAGCAATAATGTCGTCTGTTTCATTGGCAATGTATTCGCTGTTCTCAAAGGTTATTTTTTCCCCAAGCGTCAAATCGCCTGTATAAGAAAGATTGTATGTAGAATCGTGGAAGTAGATAGCTCCCGTACCATGGGGGTCGATAGTTAGATTCTCATCAGTATCGTAGGTTGAGATGGTAGCCGAAGTATCATCTAAGCCAAGAGTCAAATCGCCAGTTTGTAAGTCTCCTGTATTGGTTAGAATGAGCTTTGTTGCTCCTGCTGCGGAAGCAGTTAGAATATCTTGGTCTTCAACCTGATCAATAACCAAGGAGGCTTTACCGATGAGAGTGGAAGTAGTTGTTACATGTAGTTTCCCAATAGGTGATGCTGTGCCAATTCCTACTTTGTCGTCAACACTGGTAAGGCGTACAATCAGACCGTCATCTGTCCAACCACCGGCTGAGGAGGTTCCCGGAATACAGTCAGTCCAAGAGCCGTCTTCGTAGCAGCGGAATTTGCCTGATGTTGAGTTGTAATAAGTGGCTCCTTCGGTACCGGTCGGATCTGAAGATGAATCGGATTTAATTCCCAGGATTAATCTTGGATCGGTGTTGCTGTCAGCTATTTTTAGGGCGGCTGTAGGATCAAGAGTTATGTTTGTAGAAGCGTCTGTATTGGCAATGGTGTTTGTTCCTGCGCCCAGGAACAGGGTGCCTGAATCAGAATCAAGGGTTAAAGCGCCAGAGCCTCCTGAAGAAATATTAAGAGCACCGGTTGAAGTAATATTTCCACCATTAACAGCTAAATCTCCGGCAGTAGTAATATCTCCGGTTGAGACATCAACACTAAATTCACTACTTGATCCAACTGTTAAGTTTGCCCCGGTTACATCAAGGCCACTTTGAGCATCAACATTTCCTGAGAAAGTTACCTGGCCGCTTCCGGTTTGGTTTATCTGACCGGCAATAGTAACAATGTCACTGGCAGTATCTACCGTAAATGTGTCGGTGGAACCATCGCCTACTGTTAAAGCCGTCGCAGAGGAGATATCTAAGTCGAGCTGGTTGTTTAAGTCGGTAACATCAGAGATGATTAAAGTTCCGGCTGTATCAATTGTTAGATTGCCAGTAGTTGTGGTGATTGTACTTGCTTGATGGAATTTTAAATCTCCGGCATTGGTAATTGTTAATCGGGGAGTGCCGGAAGCAGAGGCGGAAAGAATGTCCTGGGTTTCAGTCTGATCAAATATGGCCACTGCTTTTCCTGTAAGGTTTCCGTCATTAGTGACAAAGAGCTTGGAAATAATACTGGCCGTGTTTGTTGTACCGATGCCGACTTGGTAATTTTCACTGTCGGGATAAAGGTGGGGATCTGTTAGTTCCCAAGGACCAAGGTTGTTAAAGGTTGTTTCGCAAGTTCCGGAAAGACAAAGTTCGTTCGTGTGCACAGTTCCCCAGCGAAGGCTGTCAGAGCCTAGGTCATAGTTATTGTTGGTTTCTGGAAAGACATCACCGGTAACAGTTAGAGCGGTCGCGTTAGCCTCACCAATATCTATTTTGATACTGTTTGCACCTGCAATATCTGCTCCGGGGACCGAGAAATCATCAGAAGCGCCTAAAGAGACTGAGTTTGCCGTGCCTGAATCAAGAGTGAGGGCGGCATCGGTGGTTTGGATAGTGGCGGCTGAACCGTTGCCAATTGTTAGGGTTGTCCCCAAAACACTTAAAGCATCATCAATAGTCAGGGTGGAATCGGTAATATCAGAAAGTGTGCCTTCTATAGCCAGGTTTCCTGCAGGGGAGAGAGTGGCGACATTTGTTCCGGCCGGTTTTTGAAATTCGGCCAAGTTTGCCGTTTGGTCCGACGTTCCCTGGACGGTCAGAGGCACATCAGTGGCAATCAGGGCGGAAATGGTGGCTGCTCGGTTAACATCCAAAAGCCCCTGTCCATTAGCAATAATTCCGTCTCCGAGGATTAAGTTTCCAGCGACTCCAAGAGTGTCAGTTAGTTCAAACTGATTCGTACCGGATATTCCTGTATCACCGTCACTTGAGGCATCCCAAATTAAGTGTTCATTAAGGGTGGTGCCGAAAATATATGACAAATCTCCTCCGGTATCATCAGTATCTATAGTGAAGGTTTCACTGGTTGTGCCGGCGATGTTTGTCGTTGAGGCATCAAGGTTGACGACATAAAAGTCTTGCCAGCGGAGGGAAGGAGAACCTAGGTCGTATGTATTATCTGTTACTGGTAATAAATCACCGGTCACAGTGATGTCGCCTGTATTTTCCTCTCCTAAATCAAGGGCGGCTCCATTAGCACCGGTTATATCTCCGCCTGAAACAGCTAAATCATCATTGACGGTGGTTGTTCCGCTTGAGGCGCCAATAGAAACAGTAGATGCCCCTCCGCCAATATTTAAAATTGAAACGCCTGAATTAACAAAGTTAAAAGTTGAGGCAGTTGAGGTAATGTCACCGCCATTAAGGGCAAAGTCTCCGGCAGTGATGATATTGCCGGTAGAGACATCAACACTAAATTCACTACCTGAGCCAACGGTTAAATTTGCCCCGGTGACATCAAGACCACTTGTTGCATCAATATTACCTGAGAAAGTTACCTGGCCGGTTGAAGCAAAATTTAAGGCTCCAGTACCAGAAGTAGAGAGAGTAAGAGAACCTAAGTTGATATTTGTGGCCGCATCCAAAGTGAGATTATCGGCAAACTCGGTAAAATCAAAACAGTCAGGGCAAGTGATGCTGGTGGCGGTTACATTTCCTGAGTCATCAACAAAAAAGGGAGCTAAGGAATCTGTACCACCAATTGCCAAATCATCAGTGGATGTTAAGGGGGAGAGAACTCCGCTTATTCTTTGCCAAACACTGGCTCCTCCACCGGTATTAAGTTCTGTCCAACCACTGGCGGTGTAATAGTAGAGCTTGTCATCGCCGGTGTTATAGACAATTGAGCCTTCACCAATGGCTGTTGGATTTGAGCTAAAGTTACCCAATCGAACTTGGCCGTCAAATTGAGCATTTCCTTCATCAACCAGAAGGGCCATCGCTTCTCTTGAGCCGTCATAGCGGTTAAGAACAAGGGTGGAGTAGATGGAATTTGGATTTTCTGGCTTTTCTCGTTCGTCAAGAGTCAGAACCATTAAATCTGACAGAGCAGATGTCTTTTTGGTGATCATGGCCGATTCGCCGGCCGTTTGGGTGATTGAGAAGTTTCCTTCAGTCTGGGTGTAGCCGGTGATATTGGTTAGTTCACCTTCTGAGGTAAGTCTAGTTGTATCATCTGTTGAAATGTCTCCTTCAACGTTTAAATCTTGGCCAATATAGGTATTACCCAGGGCATCAACCGAGAAGCGGGTGATAGGATTTGAACCACTTTGTAACTTTATGAGATCGTATTCAGTGGCATTGTTAGCGACAATACCGTAATAAAGTGAGCCGTCAATTAGATTGGGTGCCTGAGCATTGAGAAAATTACTACTGGTACCTTCAAAAAGAAAATGGGCAATTCCGGCCCCATCCGGATTGATGGTGATGTCGCCATCCGAGGTGTCGGCTGTGCTCAGGGCTATTTCTGAAACTTCGGCACCGCCAATAAGAAGATTGCCGTTTTCAAAGGAGGCCCAATTAATTGAAAAATCACCAATACTCTTTAGAATTTCTTCTCGTATCTCGGCAATGATTGCCTTGGTATCAAACTCTTGCGGGATAGGAGTAGGTTGAGGTATTTGTTGGGCTATTTCTTCTTCAGTGGCAGGCGCGGGTCGCCAAGGAATGGATATTTGAACTCTTTTTGCTAAAAGAAAAACCAAGACTACCAATCCGGCGAGGCCGGCAAACCTGAGAATGTTTGAGAATCTAAAGAAAGAAGATTTAGGTTTCTCAGGGGGTTGGGTAATAATGGAACCAGAAGGTTGAGCTAGCGGGTTTTCATCAATGTGTCCTTCTTGGTGAGCCCAGCTAAAGAAGCGGCGAAGCGAACTGGCCTTACGTTTAACCGTGGCCGGACTGGTGCGTTTGGCAATTTCTTCCTGGTAGGCTTTGAGTAGTTCTGGTGAAATATTTGGCAGTGTCATAGGCAGTGATTAAGTGGTTATGGATTGATTTTTTTCTTCTAACCAAGAGATAAATTGTTTTATATCAGAAAGATAGCTTTTGATAGTGTTTTTGGATACTTTTTCTGCTTCCAGGTGTTTTTCAAATTGGACGATGAACGGAGAAGTAGGAGGGATTTCTTTGGTGGAAATATTGACAATACCGTCCATGAAGTTAAGATCCAATATTTGGCTGGCAGTTAAAAACCTAGCTAAATGTCTTAGGGTAGATAGTCTCCTGTTGATCGTCTTTTCAGCCACACTGTTTCCGGTCAGGAAGGATTTATATTCTGAGGCAAGCTTTGTATCAAGAAAGGGGACAGCGTCAGTTAGGTTTTCAGCTATTACTCCCCAGTGCCTCAGGCGAAATAATAGCCATGCAGAGAAGTGAGAAATATCTGAACGATAGTTCTTATGTGTCTTTTTGGAGATACCAAGATTCTTGAGGTATTCAAAAAAACCCTTTGTAATCTTATTTGTTGGCAGTTTCTTTTGCATTTTTATTTTGAGGCTAGATTATACGAGTTATACTAGTTATACCATCTTTAAAAGACTGGAGAGGTTTGTCAAGACCCTTTTTGTATATATTCTGATATTAAAAGGTTTATGTTTTTCACAAAACGTCATAACATAATTTCCGCACAAGAATTTAATGGGCTTAATATATCAAATAATATAACTTGCGTACCCGATAATGCTTAAATTCGTTAGATTTCTAGGAAAATTCTGAGGCTAGCTATTTTTCTGCGGAAAATTGCGGAGAAAGTAAAAGCCTTTGATTTTTTACTGAAATCCTGACTAAACAGGTTTCTGGCAGTCATTTTGCTTAAATGCTAAGAATCTTAGATATCAATTTGACCCGAAGGATAGGGATTTTCTCCTTAGAAGACCTATAGCTTCATTTTCCCGCTTGCTTTTTATGCAAACTTAGTGTCTAGAATGTATAATAATCTCATGTTAAAGAAAAGTAAACCCTATGACCACAAGGTTATTGAGGATCATTGGCAAAAGGAGTGGAAAAAGAAGAAACTATACACCCCGGATATAAATAAGAGTAAAAAACGGTTCTATAATCTTTGGATGTTTCCTTATCCTTCAGGCGAAGGTTTGCATGCTGGTCACGCTTTTGCTTCTACGGGCTCGGATATTTATGGTCGTTTTATGAGAATGCATGATAAAGATGTTTTCCAGCCTATTGGCTATGATTCTTTTGGTATTCATTCAGAGAATTTTGCTCTTAGTCTTAATAAACACCCAAAAGACATAATTGTCAAAACGACTAAAAATTATGAGAAGCAACTTAGAAGTATGGGGCACGGATATGACTGGGCGCACGTAGTGACTACTTCTGATGAGGAATATTATAAATGGACACAGTGGCTTTTCGTCCAAATGTTCAAAGCAGGACTGGCTTATAGAGAGAAAGCCAGTGTTAATTGGTGTCCTTCTTGTAAGACTGTTCTGGCCGATGAACAAGTTATAACCGGTGCCTGCGAAAGATGCGAAACCAAGGTTGAGGAAAAGGAACTTGAACAGTGGTTTTTTAGAATTACGGATTATGCCGATAGACTTCTTGAGAATTTGGCTAAAATTGATTGGCCAGAGAGGGTAAAAACAGCTCAAACGAATTGGATAGGGAGAAGTACTGGTGCCGTCATTAATTTCCCCATTGCAGGGAGCAAGAAGACAATTAAATCTTTTACCACCCGACCTGATACATTGTATGGAGCCACTTTTTTTGTCTTGTCGTCTGAGCATCCTCAACTCAATGAAGTAACTACATCAAAATATAAACAAGAAGTACAAAAATATACATTGGCCGTTAAGAAAAAGAAGAAAGAAGATCGTTTGGCCATGGGTCAGGTAAAAACAGGCGTGTTTACTGGTGGTTATGTTTTGAACCCGGCCACTGGTAAGAAAATTCCTGTTTATGTGGCTGATTACGTTTTAATGGATTATGGAAGCGGGGCGATTATGGGAGTTCCGGCCCATGATCAAAGAGACTGGGATTTTGCCAAGGCTAATGATTTGCCAATTACTGAAGTCATATCGGGCGGCAATGTAAAAAAACAGGCCTATGACGGAGAGGGTAAGTTGATTAATTCCGGAGATTGGAATGGCTGGAAAGTGCCTAGAAATTTAGATAAAGTAATTAAAGATCTGAAAAAGCAGGGCTGGGGAGAGGCATCAACTTCCTATCATCTTCGAGATTGGTTAATTTCCAGACAGCGGTATTGGGGTCCACCGATACCGATGATCTTTTGTCGTAAATGTGAGAGTAAAGGAAAAGGGGAGAGGAAAGAAATGCCTGGTTGGTACGCCGTTGATGAAAAAGATCTGCCGGTCAAATTGCCTCACCTTAAAGATTATAAACCTAAAGGTACAGGACGAGGTCCATTAGCAGATCACCCTGAATTTTACAAGATAGCTTGTCCCGAGTGTGGCGGGACTGCTCAAAGAGAGACCGATGTTTCTGATACATTTTTAGATAGTTCGTGGTACTTTTTGAGGTATCCTTCGGTAGGGGCAAAAACTTCTAACAAACTGCCTTTTGACCCTGTTATTACCAAAAAATGGCTCCCACCCAGCCTTTATTTTGGTGGGGAGGAGCACTCGGTTTTGCATTTGATGTACGCCAGATTTGTAGCCATGGTTCTTTGTGATTTGAAGCATATTAGATTCGAAGAGCCATTTCCTTGGTTTTTTGCCCACGGTTTGATGATTAAAGATGGAGCCAAAATGAGCAAATCTCGGGGGAATATCATCAATCCGGATAAATATATAGAAAAATTTGGCGCTGATGCCTTCAGACTTTATTTAATGTTTATTGGACCCATGGATGGCAGCCCGGACTTTCGTGATACAGGTATGGAAGGCATGAGACGGTTTGTTGAAAGAGTTTGGAGATTATTTGAACAGTATTCAGAT
>SDBT01011431.1_pt1 | contig 14284 bp, 10 predicted proteins | sample 2277101 | NCBI WGS metagenome assembly SDBT01 (sample SAMN10404973, study PRJNA504765) | marine sediment metagenome | isolation source: marine sediment core GS10_PC15, 103 cmbsf | place: Arctic Ocean: Southern Knipovich Ridge | collected 2010 | reverse complement strand
ATAATTCACATCATCGGTTTTGGCGTTTAATAATCTGGGTTGAGACCAGGTTGCACCATAATCACCGGAAACAGCAATAGCAATTTCAGATACTTCGAACCAGTCTTCATATCCTGCTATGCCGTCATAACCCTGAAATTGGTTATAACCATCTTGCCACAATGCGATTACCCAGTTCTCATTTTGTGTGAGCTTAAATGTGCTGTTATGGAATGAGCCATCTTGCAGGTCACCGGCATAGAAATATGTAGGCCAGCTTGCTACACTTACAACGTCACCATTTTCATCATATTCATCAACTTCCATAACATCATCTCCATCCAGATCATAAGGGATATAGGGGAAATGATCACCCGGACTTGCTCCTTCAAGATACATATCCCAGAAAGTAAATTCACCGGTTGCAATATCAAAAGTATAAACTTTTGGATAGAAATAGAATGGTATGTACTGATTAGCTGCTGCTGCTTCGACAGTTGTAAGTCCCATTGCGGTGAAGCAGCGAATCTTGGTGTTGTTTTCAGTAAAAATTGCATTAAAATGACCGCCATCCGGGCTTGGATTCAAATAAACTTCGGCTTCAGAACCGTCATCATTAGGAATCCACCAGGTTCCATCCAGGTTTTGCTGGTTATCGATATCAAACCGCCAATATTGCGAATAGTAAGTAAAATCTTCAGCATAATTATCACTGTACCAAACGCAGAGTGAATCTCCAGCCCAACCAAACATTGCTACTTGTCCATCATCAGAAATAGCCATATCTTTGATAGTTCTGTCAATATCTTCATATTGATATTGATCCATCAAAGGAAATGTTTGATAAGTCCATTCAAAAGTAGATTGTGCATCTAAATCTGCTGTCTCAAAATCAGCATAACCCAAAAGGGAATTATAGTTGGCAGCACCTGCACTGCTTGTGTAATTATTACCATATACATAAACTCTTCTATGATCTGCTTCCGGTGAAGGGCCGATCATAAGTACTGGCCAGATGAACTCATCAGTAGCCCAGCCTGTTAGTGGTTCACTGATTTCAGGATTATCGATATTAATAAACTCATCAATCCATAATCCGGGAGAGCCCATCATATGGAATAAATCATAAGACGCCAGGCAGTCATAAGAATTGTCCGGCTCTACAATAGCATGCCAGGTAACGATAGGGTCTGCAGTAACAGGATCGATATCGATCCCCGCATAACCCTGACGAACGTCGGTTGTACTGATTGGATCGACATTTGCAACAACACCATCTTCCGTGACATAAGCGTAATAAACTCTTCTTGTAGCAGTGGAAGTTTCCTCAGCGTGGAAAGCTATGTAAATTCCATTAGCCGGTAAACCCCAGGGCTGTGAAAATTCCGGTTGAATACGGACTCCCCAACTGTTATAAGCACAGGGCATGTAATCATAGAAAGAACTGGAAATTGTAGTAGGATCGACTATAAATTCATAGTTGGGTGGATCTTCCCTGAATGTTGATGTGGGCTTTGTAGAAACTTGTTCTTGCACCAGGGCTTGTTTTACCGGTGTTTGAGCATCGTTTCGAGGGCTGGTTAACGATTTGTCCGGTCCTGCCAGCTGCATAATTTCATCTGCGAATATGCCTCCAACAAAAACAGATAACAATAAAAGAATCAAAATTTTTTTCATATCTCCTCCTTTTTTTTAAGATTCCTTTTTTTGAGTTCTGCAAAATCAAAAAAGGCTGTCTTTCCGTCAAATTTTAATCCGGCAACTGACGGAAGCCGGACACGATCTGAGGAAATCTTCGAAGTAGTTTCTTACGAAGAATCTCATTATAAGCGGAGATCCTCATGATGACAAAAAAACACTCTATTTTGCAGAACCCTTTTAAGATTCCTTTTATTTTTTTTTCACACCTGTAGAAAACAGATTTTAATAGAAAAGCTTAATAGACAAGCGATGCGGAGTTTTAATGAAATTTTCGGCTAAATCACCGAAATCCGTATAAGCATAATCTATATTGATAATAGCAAAACTGGTTGGAATCGTCCAGCCGAAACCACCTGAATATCCGGCAGCATCATATTCGAACTGGTAACCTGACCTGATTTTGAAAGTGCCCATCGTATATTCAAAGCCCAGGTTGTATGTTTCTTTACGGTCAACGCAGTTATCAAGCTGAAAGGAAGCTATCAAAAAGTTATTATCATCTACTCTGTATATATCGGCAGCAACTCCCAGCGAGAAGTTCATAGGGATTTTGAAATCAGTTTCTTCCATGTCTTCATCGATAAGTCCATCACCATCATTATCAAGTAAATCAAATGGGTCTTCATCAAATTTTCCATCACCATCATTATCCAATTCAAATTTCAGGTTTGGACCGAAATTCCTTAAAGACATTCCGATTGTAACATTTTTCCAACCTGTATTATAAAGAGAACCAAGGTCTACAGACATTCCATCTACGGCATATTCATCGAGTTTTTCTCTGAGATATTTTGCTGTGAATCCAAAGGCGAATTTATCTGTGAAAGAATTGGCATAAGTAAGACCGGCAGCAAGATCATAACAGGTAAATTGTTCTCCGGTCGGTATGTCAAAAGGATCTTCGACATAAACATCCATCCAGTCCATATGCAGAGCAGATGCAAAGAAAGCAAAAGTTCCGATTGTACTTTTTTGGGATATTGCAAAAAACTCATGGCGAATATTTGCTACATATTCCGTATGAGAGAACAGGATTTGATTTTGAGGATTTAATGCCAGACCTGCCGGGTTCCAATATACTGAAGAAATATCGTTAGTAACAGCAGTGTAAGCTTCTGCCATTCCAATTGCTCTGGCATCGATTCCGAGCTTTAGGAATTGAAGACCGGCCGTACCTGTTTTGGCAAAAGTTTTTGCAGAAAGCAGTCCTGGAAGCAATACTAAAACAGCTAATATTAAAATATATTTTTTCATCTTTCCCCCCTTACTTTATAATGACGAACTTGCCGACTTTTTTATCTCCGCTATCAAGGTCTTTCACAGAGAAAAGATAAACGCCGGCAGCAATTATCTGGTTATTTTTGGAAAGCAGATCCCAGGGCTCCATTCCACTGGCAGCAATTCCTTCGGAAGCTGCTTTGCTCACAGTGATGATATCTTCTATTCCCTCACCATCATGATGAAGCACATCAACTAAATCTCCGGCAAGAGTAAATATCTTGATCTTACATCTTTCCGGGAGATTAACAAACCAGATACGACGACTCTTATCACCTTTATCGTCATCTTCACGTTTTCCATCAAATTTGCTTTGTCCCACGTATGGATTCGGCACAACATGAATATTATCCATATTGCTTTTTGCCGAAGGTCCGGGGAAGAGTATTTTCATATTTGCATCAGCATCTCTTCCGGATTCCAGAGCTTGAAGATCCATTTCCGGAATTCCTCTATCCCAGGCTGTTACTGCGATGTAGTATTCTATTCCTTTGCGTGGACGTTGGATTTGGGCGTAGTAATATTTACTGGCAAGGCGTTGATTTGTATATAGAGTATCTTCCACACCATCATTTGAATAAGCTTGTCCGTTGTGTCCATCGAGTGAAATCCACTTATCATTATAAATAGCAAGATAAATGTCATCTCTCAAGTTCGGATTTTTAAACAACAAAGCTTGATCATCAAAACTTAAGTTGTGTATTGCATAATCGTTAAGGCTGTCACTGTAAACTACTTCATAATTGAAAATGGGTTCACCATAGAAAATATCTCCATCTTGGTATTCTACAAATTTGTATAGTTCATCATAACGGTAATAGTTAAAATACTTCTCATGATCAGGATTGGTTTGGTCTAAAAGTTTTGGTTGCGGTAGTCCTTTATCGATTCCCAGATCACCGCCGAAATCATAAAAAGGCAGACTACTATTGCTGTTAACATGATAATCAAGTAAATCCTGAGCAGTCTCAACTTTATCCCATCTATCGATTTCTATCCAGTCTTCCTGGGAGCCACTACCGGATCTTCCCCAAACAGTATAACCCTGAAAATCGTGTCTGAGCCGATTTGCAGTCCAAGGATTAACAGTGGCCTCGTCTAAGTAGTATTCGGGACTTGGCGGGGCAAATTCGGGCGGGAAATATTCAAATTGTGCCAATTGGATTTCATATTGGGAGATATGGCTATCAATGTCCGGAATGCTATCTTGCCAGCCGATTTTTCCTCTGGTTACGGTTTTTGTATCAACGTTATCCAACTCAGATCTATTGTTCCAATAAATATCGATGTTATTTCCATTATCAACTAATTCAGCCAACATCCTGGGAATTTTCGGTGGTTCTGGCGCCACATAATGTATGTTTGTATCAGGCAACGTAACTGTGGTAAGTTGCTGTGGGCTTTCGTAAATTTCTTTAGCCCATTCAGACTGACCCATTAATTCCTGAATATTATCTCCCGGGAAAACAGCTATAACAATTTTCATTGTTCTTCCCGGTCCAAGATTCCAGGAGCCGGATGTAGGATTTGACATGCCATGCATATCGCCATAGAAAGCAAAAAGATATCTTGTATCAACGGGATTTCCCACTTGTGTATTCGGAAAATCTCTCAATGAAGTATATTTGCCTTCGTCGGGATTCCGGTCTGTCATAAGCCAGTATTTTTCGTTAGCAGTTGCTTTGGTTGTTCCAACATAATCAAGCGGTTTAAAATCATCAGGACCATTACCCACACTCCAGGTCCAGCAAGCAAATTCTAATGAATCAGGATCTGGAGTACACACACGAGAACCAACAAAACCGGTTGTTAAGCCGGTATCGCCATCCCAGTCATAAGTATAGGCAAATTCGTAAGGTGCACCAACATAACTGCTAACATCATCAGGAGCGATAGTTTGACTTCCCCAGGCTTGAGGTCCCACATCACAATCCATGTAAACAGCCATTGCACAGTCATAAAGGCTATCGTCATATGCAATATTCATATTTGTGATGTTAAATTCGATATAACATAAATTCTTAATATATTCATAGCTCCACTGATAACTCATCTGACGAACACGAACATTTAAAGGCACATGAGTGTTACTGGATTGAGAACTGCCGAAGTCTCTATCACCCAAAGTTCCGAAAGGGCTATAATCATAATAGTAACCTATGAAATCTTGTTCTGAAACAGGATAACCGTCTTCGTCGAAAAGACCGTCAACATCATCATCGTTTGGTTGAGCGAAGTTATACAGAGTGTTTGATTCATCGCTCAGATCAACGAAACCAAGCGGAAACCAGATATCAATACGGTCTTCGATTATTGCAGTACCATATAGCATTTCACCATTAATTAAGTAATCTCCACCATATTGACCGAACACAGTGGGAAGCTCATCCGGGAGCCTGAACGGGAAACCATATCCGACCGGGTCTTCATCGATGAAGCCATCACCATCATCATCTACCCCTCTTCTTTGACTTCTGATGGAAGCAGACATAATGATATCAAAGTTGTTATATTGGCTGAATTGAGTTCCCAGAGGTGAAGTTTCGAGCGGATTATAAGCAGGCAGGAATTCATAAAGACCCTTATCTCCGTCAAATCCAATAGTGACAAGAGTATCAACAACGAGCTGCAGGCTCGGATTCCAATTCGGATGATTTTCCGGAATTACATCGTCAATAACACTTGGATTACCAACCCAATAGAGTTTATTTCCAAAGCCGTCGCGTCTTACCATTTTTGCACCAAACCAGAGAGATCCCTGGTAAAGGTAGTCAATTGCACTGCCGCCGGGATATTCGAGTGATGGATAGCCTTCCTGGTCGCCGGAACCGAAAAAACCATAATTACTGATTCTCAGCCAGATATTACCCACATTGTGATATCTGGAAGGATCACGTTTTTTATCACCCATACTTCCGCCATCATCAACAGCTTTTGCCAACAGGAAACTGCTAAGCAATATAAGTGATAACAAAAAGAGAAACTTTTTTGATTTGAATAATTTCATTTATTATCCTCCAATATTTATTTTTTTCTAATCTAAACTAAATGATACTGGAAATGTAACCCAGCAAGCCACAGGTTTGCCACCACTTTTTGCTGGAGAATATTCCCATTGCCTTACAGCCTTGATGGCTGCTTCGTCTAATCCACCAGGACCGGATAAAAGAGATTTTTTGACTTCAATTGCTCCCACAGAACCGTCAGCTAAAACTTCCACTTCCAGCCACACTTCACCCTCTATACCACTTCTTCTGGCGAAATCAGTATAGATGGGTCGTATCTGTTTTATGGCAACTGGTGGGTCTTCATATACTACGAATTTGGGGGTTGTTCCAAATTTGGGAAGAACTTTTTCAATGTACGGGTCAAGAATTGTTTTTACGATAGTATCAACGATTTCGATATCTTCGTCTTCATCGCTTTCAAAATCTTCTTCAACGATAATATGAACTATTGGTTTGATAGTTTCCGGTGGTTTGATTTTTTCTTTGATTTCCGGTGGGATTTCAATTGTTTCAGTTATTCTGATTACTCTTTTAAAAGGCTTAACCTCGATTTTGGGAGATACTAAAAAAGCAAAGAGTAAAATAAGAATAGCCAGACAGGTAGCTTTTTCATGATAACTATTTGCAATATCTTTCCAATCTACTATTTTTCTGGTTTTCATGAGCACCTACCTTTTCAGTTTTGCTTCGAAATACACGCGCAAAGCATTCGCTTCTTTCAACTGAGTAAGGATGTCGGACATTATACCATAGTTTGTGTCTTTATCGGTTCTGAAACTGCTGATAATATTATGGTCTTCTGCTAATTTTCTTTGCATAACCCACTGCACATCTGGAATTGAGACAACCAGGTCGTCGATGGAAATAGTGCCATACTTATCAACGTAAATTGTAGCTGCGTGTTTACGAGGGATTTTCACAATTTCCTTAGCTTGAGGCATCGTAACCCTCAGTCCTCTTTCCTTCACAAAAACAGTGGAAACCATAAAGAAAAGCAAAAGCAGAAAGGCAATATCGGACATAGATGCTGTGGGGATTGCAGATATGGCTTTGGTTGTTTTTTTTATTTTTGCCATAGAACCTTCCTAATTTGTGGATAAAGAGATCTTTTCTGCACCTGCAGCTTGAAGTTTATCTAAAACCGATACCATATGATGATACTTGCTTTTTCTGTCGGTTTTGAGGGAAATCACCATATCAGGATTATTTTTGACAATATTTCTGATTGTTGTTTCTAATTGATTTAAAGGAACTTCTTCCTGATTCACAGCAACCAGTCCATCTCTATTAATCCAGACCTTAGTGATATTTTCGTCTTTTAGTTTTACTTTTTTATCTGCTATTGTGGAAGCAGGAGGTAAAACCAGACCCAATCCCTTTTTGATATCAAATTTCGTGGTAGATAGAAAGAACACGAGCAACAGAAAAGCAACATCAGACATGGATGCAGTAGGAATTCCACCCAGGCTTTTTCTTTTCCGAGCGATTTTCATGCAAACTCCCTATTTGTTTTCAACAAGAGTTTCTATAAGTTTTTCCGAACCTCTTTGCATATCCATTACTAAAGTATCTACCATTCCTAGAAACAGATTATTGAAAAATTGAACCGGAATAGCCACAGCAAGACCTGCAGCAGTTGTAATAAGTGCTATCTCAATACCGGTTGCCACAATTGTCGGATCCACTTCTCCTGCAGCAGCAATGTCTTTGAAAGCTCGAATCATACCAACCATGGTGCCAAAGAAACCAAGCATCGGAGCTAAATTAATTGTAGTTGATAATGGAATGAATCCTTTTTCTAAGAAAGCCATTTCTATTACACCGGCTGCTTCAATGGATTTTTCCACTGCTTCTATTCCTTTATCTGCTTTGTGTAATGCAGCATGGATAATGGCAGCGACCGGACCGCGTGTCTTTTCACAAAGTATGATCGCTTCACTATATTTTTTTTCTGCAACTAAGGGGACTAATGTGTCAAAGAAGTTATTAAGGTTTAGTTTCGCATAGCTTAAAGAAACTATTTTCCAGATTATTGTAGCTAAAGCCCAAATCACCAGGATGAGAATGGGCCACATCACAAAGCCACCTTGAATAAACAGTTCGACCAATCCGCTTCCCACTAATTTGCGAGCGAACATTTCCATACCGCTTACCTGAGGAGATTCTTCAAACGGAATTTCCTCTTCTACGACCTCATTAACCGTCTCTTCTTCTAACACTTCTTCTTGGGCAAAGGCAACAACTGAAAAGAAAAAGTTCAACAATGCCATTAACATTAATACGGTTAATAATCTCTTCCTCATATTGTTTTCCTCCTAATTATTTATATTAGATTTTTTTACCAATTAAACGACATACCAACAGTAATCTTTCTTCCTGTGCTTACATTTTCTGGATCGTAAACTGCCAAATCATGAATGTATTGGGTTTCGGGAGCAACAAAGGGTGGATTCGTGTTGGCAACTGTTAAATCTTCACCGTTCTCATATGGACTGCCAGTCTTTGGATAAATATCCAGGTAATTCCTCTTATTGAAAATATTATTTATATTTGCGAAAAATCTTATTGAGATTTTTTCTGAGAAATTAAAAGTTTTTGTAATTTTGAGTTCAGCATTTTCAGTATAAGGATATCTTTCCTGGTTTGTTTCCTCGACGTTATCATTTATGTTTACTGCTGTATACGGTTTTCCTGATGCGATATTATAAAGGAAATTCATAGAAAAGTTGCTGAAAGGAAGTAAAACGCCGGTAAATGGAATATAGAATTCCTCACCTCTGCCAACGGAAAATCCTAAGTTAAAAGTAAAATTGTGTCTGATATCCCAATCGAGCGGAAATTCTCTCAAGCTCGTAGATTCGTCTTGAATAACTGTGTCGGAATTGTTTCCATCTGCCCAGGAAAGAGAATAGGATGCGGAACCGGAAATAAAATTGGAAAGCATTTTTTGAAGATTAAAGTCGATACCTCTTGTACTTCCATAATCTTCGGAAATGTATTCATACCAGCTTATAGTATTGTCATCCGGGTCCACGACTTCCATTGTGCTCACATAATTATAAATGTTTTTGAAGTAAGTTGTAATATCCATCACATAATCTTCGCCGAGCTGATGTTGAAAACCGACTTCATAAGTAACAGTTATTTGTGGTTCGAGAGTAGGTTCACCTACAACAATTTGTACGTTACTGGTAATTGCATCTTCCGGTCTGGCGGTTGTAAAGACATATTGGAATTGAGGTAATTGATTTTGGTAATTATAAGCAAAATGCATAACGCTTTTCTCAGAAATAGGATGAGAAATACCAAAACGAGGAGAAACCATTACTTGGAATTGATCATCTTTATCGAATTTAGATGTTTTATAGTTTCCGCCATCCTGGAGGATTTTATATTCTTTTCCCAAAAACCACAGATCGAATCTTAATCCTGCATTAATAATCAGACCTTCCCATTCCATTTGATCCTGGAGATAATAAGCAGCTTGCCAGGGATCGGCTTCATATCCGTCAGATTCACCGGCTCCTGCCAGAGTGGCAGCAAAAAGTTTATCGAGCGAATAAAAATCTGTGGAATCATCAATAACAATATATTCATTCTTATCTGGATTAATTGGATCAATAAAGTACCAGAGCGTATCGTCTGCGAAAAGAGTTGTATCTGCTCCCACTTCTTGGAGATAAGCATCATACCTGTAGTCATCAACAACCCAGGGATTAAATAATCTGTCCTTTTTAATTTTATGCTTGATGATTTCAAGACCGGTTTTCAGCCCATGAACTTCATTTACCTGGTATTCAAAATCACTTCTAAGGCTGATGGTTTGATTTTCGTCATCATAATAAGTACCGTAAATAGAACCCGGTTCATTGAAATATCCACCCACATCTTGTTGACCAAAAGCAGTTGTATGTGTCCAAGCATAAATTGCGCCCTCATCGATAATTCCATCATCAGTGAGAGTTTCAATGATATATCCATCTAAACCGTAGTTTTGCACTTGGAAAGGAATATAGTATGGGAAAGGTTCATCGACATTATCGGCAAGAGCAGTAAAATAACTATCTCTTGGAATTCCGCGTGGGCTCCGCTTGATTGATTTCTGATAAATACTTGTTTTTATTTTGAGGTTCATCTGAGGATTGAAGAGATGGTCATATGTAGCCATATACTGTCTTTGTGCAGATTCTTCTTCATAGTAATGTTCAAGAGCATATTTCCAGTAATGATGATAAGGACGTCTATTAAGTTCATTACCTCTTACAGCAAGAGTCAGGTTTTGTCTCGGATTGAATACATACTTCATTTTTAGATTTGCATTATATGCATTATAGTTTCTATCGCCAAGATCGAATTCTAAAAATTGTTCTCTGCCTTCATATGGATTGCGTGGTGTAAAACTGGGTTGAAATAAATATTCTAATTCCTCATTTGGATCGGAGTTGTAATAATCTTTATATCTGCCGTCATACCAGTTGGCAGCACCATTAAAGAAGAATGTGAATTTTTCTCGCATTGCTGAACTGAAAGGTCCGAAAACCGGTCCGCCTAAAGCGAATTTCACCACGTCGGAATTTGTATTGTCTACGCCAGAAAAAAGATGGTCAGAATTAAATTCGATTTTACCGGAATAATCTCTACTTCCACTTTTAGTAACAATATTCACAATTCCGGATTGAGCATTTCCATATTCAGCAGAAAAGCCACCGGTCATAACTTTCATATTCTGGATAGCATCCGTATCGATTGTGAGAGCTGCTCCACCATCAACCGGGTCAGAAACAACCATTCCATCCACTGAATAAACAACTTCGTTTGCTCGTCCACCCCGGATGTGAAGTTCACCTCCAACCAGAACAGCTCCAGCTTGAATTGCGATAAGTCCTTCAATATCATCAACAGCGATATCTTCGATTGTTTCTGCTGTCATAGTCATTCCGGAGCTTGTTTTACTTTTACTGATCAATTCGATTCTGGCTTCAGTAACCTGATAACCTTCGACTTCCATTGCAGATATCTCAAGTATGATGTTCTGAATGGTAGTTTCATCGACATAGATTTTCACACCGGTGATTTTTTGACTGGCATAACCGATTTGAGTACACAAAACATTATAAGTCCCGGGCGGGATGTTAATTATAATGAATTGTCCATTTTCTTTGGTTTGGGTACCAATTTGAGTTCCCTCTAAAATAATGTTGGCAAAAGGAATCGGATTGCCATCATCATCTTTAACTCTACCTGCAAGCTTACCGGTTGTGCCGGCAAATAGAGAAAAAGCCATAAGGAAAAACATTAATAGTGAAATCAATATTCTTTTTTGCATCAAATAACCCTCCTATCTTATTTGTTTTTATACTTCAGTCAAAAACGAGATAAAGAAAATTCGTGTCAATTTTTTTTTGAAAATAAGAAATCTTTTTTAACTATTATTTCCTTTTATTCCATTTATTTGAAGCATATTTATTATTAATTAAAAGTTTTACACTTGATTTCTCAAATTCTTCTAAAGAAGCTGCATTACAGAACTCGTTGCTTTTCCAGGATTTCTTAAAAGCCTGTTCAAATATGTCGCAAGCTTGATTGAAAGATATTTTTGGAGAAACAATCTCGTTAATTGAAATTGTTTTTTTAGAAAGAATTAAAGCCAGTTTTTCCCTTTTCTCTTTTTCCAGATTCAGTAAAATAAAAGCAATTTTGCTTTGATTATGATTCAGCAAAATGGAGCCGTGTTGCAAAAAGGCATTTTCTTTGCGAAGTTGAGCACTGCCCACAATTTTTTTCCTTTTGTAAGAGAGCTCAAAACGTGAATTGCTGGTAAAACAAGGATTTGAAACCTGTCTTTGCTCTTTTGAACAAAGCTCACCTTTTTCAAAATCCACATCAATTCCCAGCATGGAAAATCCTGAAGCCAGAACTCTGCTTATCTCAGAATATATTTCATATACATTACCGGTAAACCTTCCGGAAGTTGGAGCAATCACAGAATATGTAACTTCTTCGTTATGAATAACCAATCTTCCTCCGGTGGGACGTCTGACAAAGCCGAAACCAAATTCTTTTAATGCCGTAAAATCAACTTCTTTTTCCGCACTCTGATGATATCCGCAAGAAACCGTGGCAGGTTCCCAACCATAAAAACGGATGGTCGGAACAGAGCGACCCTGGATTATTCCATTCAAAATAGCTTCATCGATTGCCATGTTTTCTGCAGGATTAAGTTTACCGGATTTTAAGATTCGCCATTTCATAAAAAATTAAGGTTTATTTACTATTTCTTTCTCAGATTGATCAGATTGATTTGATTTCCAAAAGTTTAAAAAGTCCCGGAATTTGTCTGTATCCGGACTGGCAAAAAAACGGATAATCATAACTACAAAGACCAGGATTAAAATTCTAATAATAAAGTTCGTCCAGGATGCAATTCTTTTGGTTCGGAGTTCTTGCCAATTACTCTCTAACTTTTCTTTAAAGACTTTCATATTAGCCTTCAGCATTTCAGCATTTAGCTGATTTCAGCTATTATCCAAAATCATTCTCGGTTTTTTGGAAAACTTTTAGTTATTGTATAAATATCTAAAAAAAAATTATGTGCATTTTCCCGAACTTTTATTTTCCTGAATTCTCTCATTATCACCCCCTAATTGCTAATTTGCTAACCAGCTAACGGCTAAATTTACAGCAGGTTTTTCAATCCTTTTTCCAACCTTTTCACACCTTCTTCAATATTTTCCATACTGGCTGCATAAGAAAAGCGGATATATTTTTCCGCTCCAAAAGCAGAACCAGGAACAAGGGCAATATGATATTCCTTTAAAAGGTATTCGCATAACTCAACAGAAGTTTTAATGTCCTTTTTATTGTTCAGATAATATGCTACATTTGGCATTGTGTAGAAAGCACCTTTTGGAAGCAGACATTTCACATGCTCGATTTTGTTCAATCTATCAACCAGAAAATTTCTTCTTTTTTCAAATGTTTTACGCATTTTTTCCACACTTCCATCGTCTTGTGTGAGTGCTGTCAAAGCAGCTTTTTGAGTCATGGAATTCACATTTGAAGTGGTATGACTTTGAATCCTGATTGCTCTTTTGATGATTTCCGTGGGTCCGGCAGCGTATCCTAAACGCCATCCAGTCATAGCATAGGCTTTGGAAACGCCGTTGATAAGAACTGTGATTTCGCGAATCTCATTTGAAAGAGAAGCAATTGAAATATGCTTTTCTCCATCATAAATAAGTTTTTCATAAATTTCATCTGAAATGATCAGAATATTATATTTCAGGCAAACCTCAGCAATTTTTTCTAATTCCCTTTTGTTATAAACCGAACCTGTGGGATTATTTGGAGAATTCATAATCAGAGCTTTGGGATTGCTCAAAGATAGAATTTTTTCCTCTAATTGTTCTGCAGATATTTTGAATTTACTGGAAATTGTGGTGGGAAGAAGAACAGGAAAGGCATCCACCATTTCTACCTGGGAAGTGTAACTCACCCAATACGGCGAGGGGATCAAGACTTCATCTCTCGGGTCACAAACAGACATCAGGATATTTATGATGGCAGCTTTTGCTCCGGGCGAAACAATGATATCATTAGGATTGCAATCCAGATTATTATCTTTCTTCAATTTAGCAGAAATTGCCTCTCTTAATTCCATGATTCCGGCAGCAGCAGTATATCTGGTAAAATTATCATCGATTGCTTTTTTGCCGGCTTCTTTGATATAATCCGGCGTGTTAAAATCTGGTTCACCTACACCAAAATTGATCACATCGATACCTTGAGCTTTCATCTGTTTTGCCAAAGCTGAAACAGCAAGAGTAGGTGAAGCTTTAATTGCTTTTGCCCTATGAGAAAGTTGAATTGCCATTATAACTCCTTCTTCTTTAATTATTTAGTTACATATTTTTTTTAGTTAGCTGATATGCTGAATATCCAATATCCAATTCTATCCACGAATTACACCCCGATACAGTTTACCCCGTTGGATTTTTTTATCCAACTGGGGTCGTTCCTCCTTACCCCAATACAGTCATTCTTCCTTATGGGGCAGGCGGGGCAGGCGAATTAACACAAATTTATTATATACTTCAAGCTAAAAAACTTTCATTAATGTTTTAGTTTCATCCCAACCCAGAACCCAGAACCCAGAACCCAGAACCCAGAACCCAGAACCCAGAACCCTGAAAGAGTCAAATAACAAATTAGAAAAAAGTTGAAAGAGACTTTTATTGTCCCAACCTTGAAATGGCTTCTTTCAAAAACTTCTTCCTGCTTAGCACTTTCAAGGTTTCATTAGATTATTACTCTGAAAG
>SDBT01011430.1_pt1 | contig 14286 bp, 10 predicted proteins | sample 2277101 | NCBI WGS metagenome assembly SDBT01 (sample SAMN10404973, study PRJNA504765) | marine sediment metagenome | isolation source: marine sediment core GS10_PC15, 103 cmbsf | place: Arctic Ocean: Southern Knipovich Ridge | collected 2010 | reverse complement strand
CGCAGGGGAAAGCGGGACAGAAGTTGACAAGACCTTCCATTACATCCTCGCGAAGGCGGCCAAAAACAAGGTCATCCTGCGGATTGTCGACAACATCATGGATCTTCTCGCCGAGAGCCGGGACAAGTACCTTCAGGTCGAGGGGAGAGCTGAAAAGTCCCTGGCCCGCCACAGGGAGATGTTAAACGCGATCAGGGCCGGGGACAAGGAACTCGCTGCGCAGGTCATGCAGGAGCACCTGGAGGACATCGAGTTAAGCTTGTTTTCGGACGGTAAAAATAAAAACACGGAAGATAACACACAACATGACAGGAAGGGGGGTAGAAGAAGTACGGTCCAATAAAGAGACATTATCAGGTTTTTTCACATGAACAAAGGAGGAAATACGTTATGTCACAAGAGGTGTATGAAGTCACGATATGGGCACGTGGAGTGTTCCAGGACATGGAAGGGCGACACGCGACCCTGCTGATGGCTAACGCCGCAGACTTGGGTGGCAAGTTTGTCCAGGCGTGGGACGACTACGCGGACCTTCCGGACCGCGTTGGTGTACCGCTTCGAAAGTATGTCCGTCTCAGCGAGGAAGAGATTGAGATGCGCTTCGTGTACGTTAATAACAACCCTGTCCTCGTCATGATCATGGACGACACCATTGTCAAGGGTTTGAATATCCTCAGGGGCATGCCCCAGGGTGGCTCCCTCGTGGTCAATACCAAGAGGACGCCGGATGAGATCCTGGCCTTTATCCCCAACAAGGAGATCCTGGCCAACATCGTGTGCGTGGACGCCAGCGGACTTGCCAGCGACACTGATATCGACTTCATGGGATCTGAGGGTGGCGTTGAAGTTGCCGCCGTTGGCGCCGGTATCTCGGCACCCCTGGTCGGCGCAGCGGCCAAGGTCTGTGATCAGTTCACCGTTGAGAACGTCGTCAAAGTCGCTGCCAACAAGGACGGTGTGCAGAAGGGTTACGATACTGCACTGGTAAAAGCCCTGTAGTTGAAAGGAGACTAAAATGTCGAGATTTATTATCCCGAAACACCTTGAGGTCCCCCTGGGAGCTTGTCTGCCTGCGCCCGTGAAGGAGCAGCCCGGCATGATCACCGGCAACTGGCGGACCGAACGGCCCGTTATCGATCACGAGGCCTGCACGACCTGCCTGAACTGCTTCATCTTCTGCCCGGATGCCTGTTGGCACCTGGATGAGAAGACCGAGCAGATGGTGTGGAACGCCGACTATTGCAAGGGCTGCCTGGTCTGTGTGAACGAGTGCCCTGCGAACTGTCTCTCGACAGTTAACGAACTTGAGTTCCCCGACGGCGTTGTTCGTCTGGATAAACCCTTCTAAGAGGAGGTTAAACAAGATGGCAAAAGAGGTTTTTTACAGCGGCTGCGCCGCTGCTGCATACGGTGCAAAAGATGCCAGAGTCGAGGTAATCAGCTCCTACCCCATCCGCCCTTACACGGGCATCATGATGGAGCTTTCGAAGCTGGTCGCCAACGGTGAACTCGATGCCGAGTTCGTCCTGGGTGAAGGTGAGCACGCCCAGGTTTCAATTGCTTATGGGGCCTCCGCCGCCGGCGCGAGGGCCTATACCGGTAGCTCCGGTGTGGGCGTTACCTACGCCATGGAATGCTACTCCCCCGCAGCCGGCGGACGCCTGCCCTGCCAGATGGCCATTGCCGACCGTGCCCTCGATCCCCCCGGTGACTTCGGGTCCGAGCACACGGATGTCATGAGTGCCAGGGACCAGGGCTGGATCATGGGCTGGGCCGAGTCTCCCCAGGAGGTCTACGACAACACGATCATGTACTACAGGATCGGTGAGGACCACAGGGTTCAGCTGCCCCAGTTCTGTTGCCAGGACGGTTACTTTGTTTCCCATATCCCAGGCAAAATGCAGCTCGAAGATCAGAAGGCGGTTGACGACTTCCTCCCGCCCTACAACCCGCCGCATCCCCTGAATCCCAACAAGCCTATCAACCATGGTCCCCAGATCTTCCCCGACCAGGGTTCGGCGATTAACGTTCAGCGCGCGGTTGCTTTTGACGATGTCGAAGCAGTCATCGAAGAGATAGTTACCGATTACAACAAGGCTTTCGGTCGAAGCTACAGCCCCTTCGTGGACGAGTATATGATGGACGATGCAGAGATCTGCTTCTTCCTCCAGGGCGGCCACGCCAGGACGGCACGCTTTGCGGTGAACCACCTGCGCAAAAAGGGTGTTAAGGTTGGCGTCGCAAGGCTGCGCTTCATGAGGCCCTTCCCCACGCAGGCCGTGGCAGAGTCCCTGTCCAAAGTCAAGGCTGTCGGGGTCATTGAGACGAACACCTCCTACGGCGGAGTCTCTCGCGGCGGCAACATCGCCCCCGAGACAAGGGCTGCATGTTACAACCTGGACAACAGGCCCATCATAACCTCCTTCATGGCCGGTCTGGGTGGCGAGATCGTCACGTTGAACGAGTTCTATGCCATGGCCCGGGTTCTGTCTGATGCGGTCAAGAGCGGGAAAGCCAACGATTCCTACTGGATGAACTTCGAGAAGGAAGTTTTGGACACCCACTCCTAATGGGAGGCTATCTTGATTTTGCGAAGGATAATGATCCCTGCATATTTGAAAGGAGAATAGGATAATGGCGATTGAAGTAAAAACCCAGAATCTGGAAATGGTCAAGTCGCTCCGACAGGTGCCCCAGGAGGAATGGTACGTTCCTGGACACAGGACCTGTCAGGGTTGCGGACCGGCTCTTGTTTATAAGCTGGTCTCCAAGGCCACTGGCGGTAACGCAATCTTCCTTGGGCCCACCGGCTGCATGTACGTTGCCAACACAAGTTACCTTTGCGCACCCTTTGCGTATCCGTGGATGCATACTCAGATCACCAACGGCGGCGCGGTTGCCTCAGGGGTCGAGGCCGCATACCAGGTGCTGATCAGGAAGGGCAAGTACAAGGGCGAGCTCCCCAGCATCGTCGTCATGGCTGGTGATGGCGGCTCCATCGACATCGGCCTCCAGGCCATGTCGGCCATGATGTATCGTGGTCACGACGCCCTGTTCGTCATGTACGACAACGAGTCCTACGCCAACACGGGTATCCAGGTTTCCCCTACAACCCCATATGGCGCCAACACGACCTTCACGCCTCCCGGCAAAGCTGTACCCGAGGGCAGGGTTCTCTTCCCGAAAGACGCACCTCAGCTGGTCATCGGTGGCCACCCGGCCGTGCACTATGTGGCGACGGCTTCGTTAGCTTACCCCGTCGACCTCATCAACAAGGTTCGCAAGGGTCTGAACTACAAGGGCCCGTCTTTTGTTCACCTGCACGCTCCCTGCCCCAAGGGCTGGCTGTTTGACGCCGCCAAAACGGTTTCGGTAGCCAAGCTGGCCATCCAGACAGGCATGTGGGTCAATTACGAGTGGGAGAATGGCGAGTACACTTACCAGCACACGCCCAAAGAGTACAAGCCTGTCAAGGAGTACATGAAGGATCAGTATCGATTCAACCACCTCACCGACGCCCATTATGCCAAGATGCAGGCGTTTATCGACGCCAAACTCAAGGCTCCCGGCAAGCCCGTCGTACTTCCGGTGCAGGGTCCGAGAGAGCAGGCATAAAACCGTTATATAGAACTGTTATATTGAGCAACAAGAGCATTTTGTAGTATGATCTGAGCAGATGTTCTCAAGGTTTTGGTAGCCTCCTGGGTTGGTCCCGGGAGCTGCCGGGACCTTGGGACGTATTTAATAAACCCGAACATTTCAGGAAAAGGAGGTGTATCAGCAGTTGGCATCGAGGATGAGTGATGACTAGGGGGGTTAAAATGGTCTAGTGGTTTTCCTTTAAGGAGGTGTTAAGACCATGAAAGTGCTAAGAACGCGTTTATTCATTCTGTTGTTGGTTCCAGTCGCCTTTATATTTCTCTTCGGACAGGTAGCTGAGGCTAAATGGCCGACACGGCCCGTCGAGTGGACAATCTCGGCCGGCGCCGGCGGCGGTGCAGACAAGTACGCCCGGTTCCTCATTGGTCTGAACGTCAAGGGCAAGTATATCGATAAGGCGATCATTCCTGTCAATAAGCCCGGTGGCGCCGGTGCTGTCGCCATGCAGGCGGTGCTTGGCCAGAAGGGTAACGGGTATCAGATGCTCATCACTCTGAACAGCTTCATCACCACCCCGCTGTTTCAGAATCTGCCCTTTACCTTCCGTGACTTTACGCCCATCGCCCTGCTCGCTGTCGATAACTTCCCGCTCTGGGTCCCCAATGAGAGTCCCTTCAAGACCGCTGGGGACTTCATAGCTGAAGCCAAGAAGAGGAGTATCATGGTTGGCGGAACCGGCTCGAAGCAGGAAGACGAGATCGTCTTCAGGGCCGTAGAGAGGCTCATGGGCACCAAGACCTTCAAGTATGTGCCTTTCAAGGGTGGCGGCTCCGTGGCCAAGGCTCTGGTAGGCAAGCACATTGAAGCATCCGTGAACCAGGTCAGTGAAGCCGGCCCGTTCTTTCCGGAGTTTGTGCGACCGCTACTCGTCTTCCAGGACGAGCGGCTTGACATCGACGGGTATAGGGACGTTCCTACGGCCAAAGAGGTCGGCATCGACTTCAGTTACAATATGATGCGTGCCATCTTCGCGCCTCCCGGCATTTCCAAGGAGGCCCAGGATGGGCTGACCGAACTGTTCCGGAAGATCTCCAAGGACAAGGAATGGCTGGCCTTCGCCGCCAAGACTGGTCTCAAGGCTACTTTCATAACGGGCGACGAGCTCATGGCGTTCGCTGAGGATTATGAGAAGAAGCACATTGTGATCATGAAAGCCCAGGGTTGGCTCAAGTAGGTTGTAACTTTAACAAAGGGTAAGTCTAAGGTTTGAAAAAAAGGGGTGCAGGGTAAATGCACAATTATCCTGCACCCCTTTTCCTGACCCCTTGAGGAGGATCAATTGAGAAAAGGTGAAATGATCACTTCAGTTTTGTTTATGATCCTGTCGGTGATTGTTATTGCAGAAAGTGCTCGGCTGGGGTTCGGATGGGAAGAGGCGAGCGGGCCTCAGGCTGGTTTCGTCCCCTTTTATTTGGCGCTCCTGATGCTCTTCGCGTCTATCTTCATCTTCTACCTTGCGTGGAAGAGCGAGAAGAAAGATGACGACAATTTTTTCGTCAACAAGCAGGGGATGATGGAGGCTATAAAGATAGCCGGCACATCCTTACTTTTCAGCATTATCATCGTCTATGCAGGTGTATACTTCGCCATCCTCATTTTTTCACCCATCTTCGTCAGATGGCTTGGTAAGCACAACTGGCCGACTGTCATAATGTTTACGATCGGCATTACTCTTGCGATCTATTTTGGTATGGAAGTGGGTCTGAAGATCCCCCTGCCAAGGAGCCCTCTGTACATGCAGGGTAAATTCTTCATATAAGAGGATATCGAGGGGAGCTTACCCGAAGGCAGTGTCCCGAACTCACAGCGGTATAGATACCGTACCAGGCAGGCACGGACGTGATCCCGCCGAAACAGGAGCTAAGCGGATAGCCAACGGGAAAGCAGTGAAAAATTTACGGCTTGAACGAATTGCATACAAGATTGATAACAATACGATTATTTATATGATTATTTATCATGACACCACAGATCGGGAGGTCTAGATGGAAACATTAGGTCACCTAATGATGGGGTTCGGGGTAGCTTTTCAGCCCCTGTCCCTCTTAATGATGGTTCTTGGTCTACTTTTGGGCCTTGCGGTTGGCGTTCTGCCCGGGCTGGGCGGTACCGCCGGAGTGGCCCTCCTGCTGCCGCTGACCGTTCTCGTCCCACCCAATGTCGCGATCATCTTCCTTGCGGCAATCTACTGGGGGGCCCTGTATGGGGGTGTTATAACCTCCATCCTGTTCGCCATTCCGGGGGAGCCGTGGTCGGTAGCCCTTATCTTCGATGGCTACCCTATGGCAAAGCAAGGCAAGGCGGGACTGGCCCTCTCCGCCGCGTTCCTTTCCTCCTTTGTCGGGATCATCGTCGCGGCTGTTTTCTTCGTCGCCGCAGCCATGCCCCTGGCCCTTTTCGCCCTTAAGTTCGGTCCCCCGGAGATGTTCGCCATCATGCTGCTTGCCTTCAGTACCTTTGTGGGACTTGGAACTGGTCACCCCGCCAAGACCCTGGTGACCACCGCGTTCGGGCTCCTTCTCACCGTGGTGGGACTCGATATCGTGACGGGTCAGCCTCGCTTCACCCTTGGCACGATCACCTGGCTGAGCGGCTTCCACTTCGTTCCCGTTACTATCGGACTATTTGGTATCGGGGAGATCATGATCGATGGAGAAGACCGCTTCAACGCGGACGTAAAAGAGGTCATTCACGCCAAAGTGGGAATTAAGGACATGAAGGAAGGTGTGAAAGCCATATGGGCTTTCTTTCCCCAGACGATCGCCGCCTCTGTCATGGGTTTCTTCGTCGGCGTTCTTCCGGGTACGGGAGCTACACCCGCATCCTTCCTGGGCTACGGTCTTGCAAAACAGTACTCGAAGCACCCTGAACGATACGGTCACGGGGCCATCGAGGGTATCATCGCGCCCCAGGCGGCGGCGAACGCCGCCGGTACCGGTTCACTGCTCCCCATGATCTCTCTGGGCATCCCGGGATCGCCCACTGCGGCGGTTCTCCTGGCTGGCCTTTACATGTGGGGTCTATGGCCAGGCCCGCGGCTGTTCATAGAAGAGCCGGTCTTCGTGTGGGGCCTCATCGCCAGCCTGTTCCTGTCCGGTACTGTCTGCCTGATTATCTGCATGGTTGGAACGCCGTGGCTTGCGGCCATCATGAGGGTGCCGTGGGGCCTGCTGACGCCCGTCATCATCATCGCATGCTTCATCGGAAGCTTTGTCATGCGTAACATCTTTTTCGACATCTGGTCCACATTTGCTTTCGGTGTCATTGGGTATATCCTGAAGAAGCTGAAATACCCCCTTGCTCCATTGGCCGTAGCCCTTGTGCTCGGCGCCATGACCGAACGGTTCCTTCGCCAGTCCCTCATCATGGGAGACGGGAGCTTCGGCATCTTCTTCACCCGCACCATTTCGGTCTGGTTCATGGGAATCGCCATCTTCCTTTTCGCTTTCCCTGCTATGCAGGCCATCAAGGCCAAGATCAAGGCAGGCAAGGCGCAGGCCGCTTAACTATTATCGGTCTGTCGGGGCTGACCCCAACCAGGGGTCAGCCCCGATTGTTAATGCTGAGGTGGTTAAAGGAAACTCCGGGCGCCGGTAACGGTAGGCGCTCTATGGGAAAAATTTTGAAGCCGGAAAAAACAGCTGTGACACTGCATCATGATTAACCACTTATGGAGAAGCGGGCCGGGTAGATGGGTACCCTTGACCGTCCGACCGCTTCTTCTTTTTTTTAGAGGGGCACGATCATGAATGCCGGAAAGAGAATCCTGATAACGGGAGGCGCGGGTTCGTGCGGTGTTTTTCTGACCGACTCGTTTTTAGAACGAGGATACGAGGTCACTGTGATTGACAGGGATGTCGAATCCTTGAGATCGGTCGAGAAGGAGAATCTGAACCTGATCCAGGAACCCCTTGAGAACAGGGACGCGGTGAAAGAGGCAGTTAAGGGAGTTGACGCGGTAATTCACCTCGCATGGTCCTTCTCCTCCGACCCGATGGAGGTCCTTGAACAGGATCTGAAAGGCCATATCAACCTTCTTGAGGAGATGACCGAGCAGAAAACGGGGCACCTCATCTACACCAGTACAGCTGTTGTGTACGGGAAGCCCAGGTACTCCCCGATCGATGAGGATCATCCCCTTGTTGTGGAAGAGGCGAGGAAGCCTCTTTACGGCATCACAAAGGCAGCAGCAGAAAAACTCTGCCTGTTGTACTGGAAAGAGAGAGGGCTTCCGGCCACCGTGATCCGGTTCTGGTGGGCATACGGGGAAGACATAGGCGGCAGGCATTTAAGGCAAATGCTGCAGACCGCAGTCGACGGCGAGCCGCTCGAGTTCCCCGGCGATTCGGGAGGGAGTTTTCTCTACCTGGCCGATCTCTACCAAGGCGTAGAAAAGTGTCTTTTCAGGCCGGCCGCCTTCGGGCAGACCTTCAACCTGGGCACAGTCTATGTGACATGGGAAGAGGTGGCCGGTATTGTGAAAGATGTGACCGGTTCCATCTCTGAGATCAGGACCATCCCGGTAAGCGAATGGAGGGGCAGCGCATTTCTTGCTGACCCGTGGGAACTTGACGACAACCTGGCCAGGCAACTTGTAGATTATTCGCCGACTGACGCTAAAGAAGCGAAAATGTTACTGAAAAGCGCTATAACCAGACGCTGGACGAGCATGAAGAACATCTGAAGGTCGAGCTGAAAGCGATCCGGAAAAAGATGTGATAACCGGTTTATGACCGGCACACATTCATAACGTTTTATTCCCATGGAGGGGAGTTTTATGGAACCGATCCAGATCACTACAATCGTGATTTTCGCGATCACGATCTTTTTCGTCATCATACGCAAGATCGACACAGTGGTCGCGGCCCTGATCGGCGTCATCGCTATGGTGGTGGCAGGGAGCATGACTGAGGTCCAGGCCTTCCAGTTCGTGGACTGGAACGTCCTCATGATTCTGATAAGCGTCTGGCTGATCGCCGGGTACTTCGGTAAAACAGGTATTCCCGAATATCTTGGAGACCGCACCCTGCACTGGTCCAAAGGGAACATCCCACTGTTTGTGACCCTTATCGGTGTTCTTGCCGGTTTTGTCTCCATGTTCATAGACAACGTGGTTGTTGTTCTTATGCTGGCTCCTATCATCTTTCACATCCGCAAACTTTACGGTTTCAAGGCTACCGGTCCAATCCTGTTCATAGGTTTGTGCTCCAACTTCATGGGGACGGCGCTTCTCCTCGGCGATCTCCCACCCCAGATGCTCCACAGCGTCTCGGGTGTCGAGTTCGCCGGATTCATCTGGCATTCGGGGAGACCCTCGTCGTTCATCATCCTTACAGTGGTTTATCTCATAGTCTGCTTTCTCTTCTACTTCAAGTTCCGCAAGTCGGACCTTGCTATGTGCGTCCTCGATGAGGAGGCGGCACATGCGGCCATTGGTGAGACTGTTGAGCACATCAAGGACAAGAAGTTCGCCATCCTTGTGGTTGGCGGTTTCATCTTGACCATCATAGGCATGGCCTTGAGACAGTACCTGGGGGTCAAGCTTGGATTCATCGCCTTCTCGGGAGCCGTCTTTATGGTTCTTGCCATTGAGATCCTTAAAAAACCTCTCAATTTCGATGTTCCTGATCTTGAGCATATGCTGGCCGACATCGAGTGGAACGCTATCGCATTTTACGCAGCCCTGTTCGCCCTTGTGGGCGGCCTCGAGCACACCCACCTCCTCAAGATCGTGGCCGACTGGTTTGTTCCCTATATACAGGAAAGCCTCCTTGTCGGTACATCGGTCATGTTCTGGGTCACGGCATCCATCGTTGGAATTGTCGAACACGACGCTTTTATACTGACACTCCTTTACGTCATCAGGGATCTGGGTGAGACAATGGATATAAATGTTTGGCCCTATTACTGGGGTCTTGTCTGGTCAGGGACGCTTGGAAGCAACCTTACCATCGCCGGAGCCCCGGCCCTCTACGTCGCCCTGACCATGGGTGAAAAAGAGGACGGGGAGAAGTTCTCCCTGAAGGAGTTCTTCTCCTACACAGTGCCCTACGTCATCGCTTCCCTGGTGCTAGCCTACGTTCTGATGGTCCTCATCTGGGTTCTGCCCTTCATGAAATGACGGCTGCTGATGACGAGGTAATCTTGATAGGGTCGCAAAAAGTCCATTCGTGGCTTTTTGCTCCACTTAAAAGCGAAAAGTGTCATTTTCGCTTTCCTCACAAATCAATGACTTACGATGCCGGTCATTGATTTGGGCGCCCCGCCCGGGGCGCGTTGATGATTTGTATCGAAGTCATCAATCTTAGGAGGACAAAAAGGGGCGCGGTGGCGCTATAATTTAACTTAAGAGAAGGAAAGGTGGCCGTCATCAGGAGTGCAATGCCTGGGGATTTACGGGGACTGGAATGGATCATCTGGACATTTAACAGCAACGACGCCTCGATTGGAGTTTGAAAAATGAGCACACAGAGAATAGCAGCGCTTGAAGGGCGGATCACGGAGGAGATGCGGCATGTTGCCGCTGAGGAAAACCTGAGTATCGAAGAGGTGTGTACCTCCCTGGCAAGCGGCGAATCGGTCATACCGGCCAATCCTGCCCATAAATCCTTAAAGCCCAAAGGCATAGGGAAACCTTTTTCTATAAAGGTCAACGCCAATATCGGCACGAGTCTGGCCTGCAATGACCCTGAGTTGGAACTTGCAAAGCTCGAGGCGGCCATTGATGCCGGAGCAGACGCAGTGATGGATCTTTCCACCGGCGAGGGCGCTGGAGAACTGAGAAGGGAGATCCTTGAAAAGTCCACCATACCCGTAGGCACCGTGCCTATGTATGACGCGGCGCTGCACGCGTATGAAAAAAAAGGCGACCCGACTCTGTTTAGCCCGGACGAACTGCTTGAAGCCATCACCCGGCACGCCGAGGAGGGGATCGATTTTGTTACAGTACACTGTGGCGTGACACGTTCCTGTGTAGAGAAGGTGCGCAGTTCCGGAAGAGTGACGCGCATCGTCAGTCGAGGGGGGTCCTTTCTCGCGGCGTGGATGGAAAGGGAGGGGGAGGAGAACCCGCTTTACACCCGTTACGACGAACTGCTTGAGATCCTCAAAAAACATGATGTGACCATCAGTCTCGGGGACGGGCTCCGGCCCGGATGCGGGGCGGATGCCACCGACCCCGCCCAGCTCGAGGAACTGGTCACGCTCGGTGAACTTACCCTGCGGGCGTGGGAAGCAGGTGTGCAGGTCATGGTGGAGGGGCCCGGACATGTCCCCCTCAACCAGGTGCAGGCCAACGTTGTTCTCCAGAAGAGGCTTTGCCACGGAGCCCCCTTCTACGTGCTGGGGCCGCTGGTGACCGATATCGGTGCCGGTTACGATCACATCACGGGGGCCATAGGTGGCGCTCTCGCAGGCATGGCGGGAGCCGATTTTCTGTGCTACGTTACCCCGGCAGAGCACCTTTCCCTGCCGGATCTGGATGATGTCCGGAGAGGGGTCATCGCCAGCAGGATCGCGGGGCATGCAGTGGATATCGCGAGGGGGAACCAGGCGGCTATTAACAGGGACCTTGAGATGTCCCGATGCCGGGCCGCGCTGGACTGGAAAGGCCAGATCGCCAACGCCCTGGATCCGGTGGAGGTCAAAAGGAGGCTGGCCGACAGACAGAACCTGGATGATGTCTGCTCCATGTGCGACAAGCTTTGTGCCATGAAAGTCTTCAGCTAGGAGCCTGTCGGAAAACCCTCCAAAAGGCTCCTGGAAATGGTTTGTCGGATAGTGCATAATCAGTCCTGAAAAAACGTGCAAACAAAGGTAAAAAACATTTTCCGACAGACCGTATTTAGCAGCGTGATGAGAAACCCCTCACACTGCTACACGGCTGATCCAAAGAAAATAGATACGCTGCCTGGAACCGGGGTGCCTGACGGCTCTCACGGGACTTTTATAATATAAAAAGCATTAAAATATTAAAGGGTTAGGGAGGTCGCGTATGTCCAAAAGGAAGCATGTCTACTATTTCGGAGATGGAAAGGCTGACGGCACCGGGAAGATGAAGGATCTGCTCGGTGGGAAGGGAGCCGGTCTGGCCAACATGGTGAATTTGAAATTCCCGGTTCCCGCCGGTTTCACCATCACCACGGAAGCCTGCAACTCCTATTTTGCCGGTAAAAAGAGGTACCCGGCCGGGATGTGGGAACAGGTCCTGGCCAACCTGAAGAAAGTGGAGAAGTCCATGGGGGCCAAACTTGGGGATGCAAAGAACCCTCTTCTGCTTTCCGTCCGTTCAGGATCGAAGTTCTCCATGCCGGGGATGATGGACACGGTCCTGAATCTCGGACTTAACGACACGACGCTCAAGGCTCTAATCGAAAAGACCGGCAACGAACGTTTCGCCCTTGATACCTACAGGAGGCTCATCACCATGTTCGGCAGCACCGTCATGGGCGTGGACAGGATGGTCTTCGAGAAGGTCCTTGAGGCCATGAAGAAGAAAAAAGGTGTCGTGGAAGACACTGAACTTACTACCGACGACATGCGTGTGCTCGTGGAAAAATTCAAGATCATCTACAAGAATGAGACCGGGAAGGCCTTTCCAAAGGATCCTCTGCAGCAGCTCAAGCTGGCAATCAATGCAGTCTTTGACTCCTGGTTCGGTGACAGGGCCGTGACCTACAGGAATCTGAACAACATCGACCACGACCTCGGGACCGGGTGCAACGTGCAGGCCATGGTTTTCGGCAACATGGGAAAGAACTCAGGTACGGGCGTAGGCTTTACCCGCGATCCTTCCACCGGAAAGAAGAAGTTCTTCGCCGAATACCTCATCAACGCCCAGGGTGAGGATGTGGTTGCCGGTATAAGGACGCCTCTTCACATCAACGAGATGAAGAGAAAGGTGCCGGCTGCCTACAAGGAACTGGAGCGGATCTACAATAAGCTGGAAAAGCATTACAAGGATATGCAGGATATCGAATTCACCGTCCAGGACGGGAAGCTTTACATGCTCCAGACCAGGGTCGGCAAACGCACCGGGGCTGCCTCGCTTAAGATAGCAATTGACTTGGTGAAAGAGGGGCTCATCGATAAAAAAGAGGCCGTCATGAGGATCGATCCTGACCAGCTCGAGCAGCTCATGCATCCCCGTATCGATCCAAAAATAGAGTATACGGCTTTAGCAAAAGGACTGCCGGCCTCGCCGGGCGCCGCCGTTGGAAAAGTTGTGTTCTCGGCCCAGGACGCGGAAAAAGCTGCCGCCAAAGGGGAAGGCGTGATCCTGGTCAGGCCCGAGACATCCCCCGAGGACATCGGTGGGATGGATGCGGCCGAGGGAATCCTGACAGCGAGGGGCGGCATGACCTCCCACGCAGCGGTTGTCGCACGAGGCATGGGGAAATGCTGTATCGCCGGCTGCACAGCAATCAACATCGAAGAGAAGAAAAAGTCGTTCTGGGTTGGTTCGACCACAGTCAGGGAAGGCGACATCATCACCTTAAACGGCACGACCGGTGAAGTCATCGTCGGCGCTGTTCCACTGGTTCAGCCTGAAATGACCGGTGATTTCAACACCATTTTGAAGTGGGCCGACGAGTTCAGGGAAATGGGCATTAGAGCAAACGCTGATACGCCCGCCGACGCGCGGGCCGCACTCAAGTTCGGCGCCGAGGGTATCGGCCTAGTACGCACCGAACACATGTTCTTCGAAGGGGACAGGATCAAGGCCGTTCGGGAGATGATCCTCGCCGATGACGAGACGGGCCGCAGGGCTGCTCTCAAGAAAATCCTACCCATGCAGAGGTCCGATTTTGCCGCCATCTACAAGATCATGAACGGCAAGCCGGTGACCATCAGGCTCCTGGATCCACCGCTGCACGAATTCCTGCCCAAAACCGACGCGGAACTCAGGGAGATCGCCAGGGATCTGGGTGTTTCCTTCAAGAAGATCCAGGCCAGGAACAAGGCGCTTCATGAGTTCAACCCCATGCTGGGACACAGGGGATGCAGACTCGCCATAACTTATCCTGAGATCTACGAGATGCAGGTGCAGGCCATCATGGAGGCCGCCTGCCAGGTGGCCAAGAAGGGCGTCAAGGCCATCCCGGAGATCATGATCCCCCTCATCGCCGACGTCAAGGAGCTGACGGTGTTGCGGGAGATGACCATCAGGATCGCCACCGCAGTAGAGAAGCGTTACAAGATCAAGATCCCTTATGATGTTGGTACGATGATCGAGATCGCGAGGGCAGCCCTGTTGGCCCACGAGATTGCTCCGGAAGCCGATTTCTACTCATTCGGGACCAACGACCTGACGCAGACCCTTTATGGGCTGTCCCGTGACGACGCTGGTCGATTCCTGCCTTTTTACGTTGAGCAGGGCATTTTCGAAGTCGACCCCTTCATATCTATCGACAAGAAGGGCGTAGGCTTGCTCATGAGGATGGCCATCGACAGCAGCAGGAAGATCAAAAAGAACATGAAAATGGGGATCTGCGGCGAACAGCTGGATCCGGAATCGGTGGAGTTCTGTGACGAGATCGGACTCACCTACGTGAGCGGTTCCCCCTTCAGGCTGCCTGTCGCACGTCTTGCGGCGGCCCAGGCCACCTTGAAAAAGAAGGGGAAGAA
>SDBT01011429.1_pt1 | contig 14287 bp, 22 predicted proteins | sample 2277101 | NCBI WGS metagenome assembly SDBT01 (sample SAMN10404973, study PRJNA504765) | marine sediment metagenome | isolation source: marine sediment core GS10_PC15, 103 cmbsf | place: Arctic Ocean: Southern Knipovich Ridge | collected 2010 | reverse complement strand
GGTCTTCCGGGAGAACCAGACCGGCGCCGTTGAGCTTGCCCTGACCGCCGAGTGGGACAAGAACGACTTCAGCCTCGGCTATCTCTTCTATCGCCGCACCAACGCGAACGCCATCACCATCAGGCTCACGATGACTACCCTTGAAGGTGACGTGGTGATCGTCCGCGAGGAGACCGGTTGGGTAGCGAAGAACTGGTTCTTCGGCGGACCCCTTCCGATGCGTCCAGGGGACAAGCTCAAGTTCGTCACCATCGGTGCCGCAGGAGGCGAGGACCACACCGCGCAGTTCCTCCTCAACGTGGGCCTGCACTAGAGAGGTAACGGGAACCATGTGGGAGACGACCGACGGCCGCCCCTCTGGGGCATCCGCTACTGCACACCCCGACTACGCCGGAGCGGTTCAGGACGTTGCGGCGCTCCGCGCGATCCCTGAGACCGAGCGTGTGGACAAGCAGCAGCGCCTCGTCGAGGACAAGGGCACCGCTTACTACTTCGATACGACTGGGGCTGGCGTTGACGATGGTGACCTTATCATCAAGCCCACTGATGTAGGGAATGGGGGCCGCTGGTTCAAGATCGTCGAAGGTGGAGTGCCGACGCCCCATGCGGTTTCTCACAAGGGCAGCGGTTCCGATGAGGTAGCCGCCGCAACGGGAAGCCTCGCCGGGCTCATGCCGAGCGCGGATAAGGCTAAACTTGATGTCATAGATATCGTCAACACCGTTCAGACTACCAACGCTGACCAGACAACAATAGCCACGATCCCAATCCCTGATGATACTGTTGTTCTTATAGAGGTCAGGGTCCTGGGACGCAGAACGAACGGCGTTGCACGGGCCGCGTACATTCGGCGTTTTGCGGTCTTTCGTGAGGCCGCTGGTGTGGCTACCTTGGAAGGCGCGGTTGACACCCCGTTCTCCCGCGAGTCTGAGGGTGCCTGGGGGGTTGTGGGGGACGTGGACGGCGGCAACAACGCGCGGGTTCGTGTCTTCGGCGCGATAGGTCACGACATCAACTGGAAGAGCTTCCATACCGTCAAGGAGGTAGGATAATGCTAATAGGCAGCACTGACCTTGGTGACGGGAAGTTCTGTGTTACTGTGGACGCGGACCCTCGGTCCACGTCGGTCGATCTCCCGATGGGATCGCTTGCTATCTACGCGGGCCAGGTGTTTCAGAAGCTCGATGATGGCGACACTACGAACTTCTGCCGCATACAAGCCGATGACCAGGTTTCAATAGGCGGAGAGACGAACCCGTACCACGAGACCGAGAACGCTTCGTACGTGACCGTGGCCACGCTCGTCTTTGCGGGGACCCAGCGGGTATGTAACCCGACTGCTGCGAAGTGGATCATGGGCGTCACGGGCGACGCCCAGGCGGACCTTCGCCTTCAGGATGTCACGAACTCGCTGACCATCGCCGAACTAACCGGCCAGACAGGCACCGGCCTTGTCATCAAGACGCAGACCACCTTGACGAATCTCCCCGTCGGTGAGGCCGTCTTCGAGGTGCAGATCAAGAAGAGCGCCGGGGCTGGCGGGAACAAGGCACGTATCTACGGCTTCTGTCTGAGTCAACGATAGGAGAAGGTAACATGACGACTCCGAAGAACGGTCTGGTCCTCAAGGCCGCAATCGTCTCCGTGGTCCTTGTGAGCGAAGGGTAAACAATGCTTACAAGGCCGCGTCAGCGTATCAAGCTCAAGCTTGAAACTCGGAACCCGCTTCCGAGTGACGACATCGGTGCGGGCTTCGGGTACTTTTCTCTCTGGGTCAATACCGCTACGGATGAAGCCTTCGTCTGTGTCAATCCGGCGTTAGGCGCGGCCGTATGGCGTGAGATGGCCGGTGTGGGTGGTGGTGGATGCGTCGTCGCCACGGTTGACCCCACGAGCACCGACGACATCACGAAGGGTTACAACGAGGGCACGCTCTGGTGCAACAAGGCGAAGGAAGAGGTCTGGGTCAGTGTCGATGACACGGTGAACAACGCCCGCTGGCGGAACATCACCGTTGCGGTCACGAGCTTGGATAACCAGGATATGCCTGCGGAGGTCACTACGACTGATGAAGGCCTGGCTTGCGATACGGCGATTGCCTCGACGCCAGCGCACGATGCACTTGTGGAAGTCCGGCTGAATGGGCATACTACCCACGTTGGAGACGGCTCGAAAGTGGCCGACTGCTACTTTTCCGCCGATGGAGGCACCAACGTCAGGTTCATCAAGGACATCGAGGCGGGTGACAAGCTGTACTGGATGGGTTCGATAGCCGGTTACGAGCTTGCAGCGACGGGCAGGATTTCGTTTGTGTACGAGGTTTGACCGGAAAAGAAAGGACGGTGTGAGATGCCCCAGCTTGATGGCAAGCAGATCAAGGACGGGACCGTCGATACGCTTCAGCTTGCGACGGATTCGGTCGAGACCGCCAAGATCAAGGACCTCAATGTTACCGAGGGGAAGATCAACTCTTCGGCGGTCACTACGGGGAAGATCAACAACGCCGCCGTGGACAAGGACAAGCTGAACACGGACGTGGCTGGTGCCGGTCTCACGGGAGGTGGGGGGTCGGCGCTGGCAGTAGGAGCAGGTGTGGCCAGTGCGATCACGGTCAGTGCCGACGCTATCGCCGTGGCGACCGACGATGCTACCCTCGAAGACGACGGCGGGACGCCGGGCGCGATCCGAATCAAGGACGGCGGTGTCGATGCGGACGCTCTTGCGACGGACGTGGCTGGTGCCGGTCTCACGGGAGGTGGGGGGTCGGCGCTCGCCGTGGGCCAGAAGGCTACGGGTGCGATCAAGGTCAATGCGGACGACATCGAGGTCATCACCGACGATGCCACGTTGGAGGACGACGGATCGGCCTCCCCCGCAAAGCTGAGGGTCAAGGGCCTCGGTATCGACACCGGTCAGCTTGCGGCGGGTGCCGTCCAGCCCGCCAAGGCCGACCTTGGCGCGGGGCAGGACTGGGACTTCTCGGGTGCCGATTCGATCTCGGTCCCCACGCCTTCCAGCGACGCACATGCAGTCACGAAGGCTTACGCGGATGCGATAGCCTCGGGTGCTGACTGGAAGGACTCGTCACGGGTCGCTACGGATGTGGCCCTTCCTGCTGTTACAGCCGCAGGTTCCAAGATCGGCAAGACGTTGACGGCAGTGTCCGTGGGCGTCCTTACGGTGGATGGTATTGCCACGGTTCTAGGCGACCGAATTCTCGTAAAGAATCAGGTCGCGGGTGACGACAATGGCATCTACGATGTGACGACAGAAGGAACAGCGGGTGTCGCCTTCATCCTCACACGAGCCACGGACTTTGACGAGGACGCCGAGGTCACCCCTGGCGCGGCCGTCTTCATCGAGGAAGGTACGGTCAACGCTGATGCCGGTTGGATCATCACCAACGACGGTACGATAACCGTCGATACAACGGCGTTGGTCTTTGCACAGTTCACGTCGCTTGGACAGATCACTGCCGGTGCCGGTCTCACGAAGACGGGGAACACGCTTGATGTCGGTCAGAAGTCAACAGGCTCAATCAAGGTCAACGTGGATGATATTGAGGTCATCCCGGACGACGCGACTCTTGAGAACGACGGCAGCACGGCCCCTGGGAAACTACGTGTCAAGGACGACGGGATCACGGGTTTGAAGCTTGCAGCCGCCGTCGCGGGTGCGGGATTGGTGCAGGACGGTTCGGGCAACCTCGATGTCGCTGGCGCGGCCGACAAGGGGGTCCAGGTCAACGCTAACGATCTTGAGATCGACGCCAGTGATCTCGCGGGAGACGGCCTTGAGGGCGCAGCCTCTAGCTGGAAACTACAGTTGGACCTGAAGACTGGCAGTGGCCTGAAGATCGACACTGCTGAACTGGCCGTTGAGCCCAACGACTTTGCGGGGACCGGGCTCGAAGACGACGGCTCCGACAACCTCCGCATCGCAGCGCCGGGCAACGGTCTGACGGGAGGCGCGGGCAGTGCCCTGGCTGTCCAGGCTGATGGTGACTCCGTGAGCGTCGGCGCTGGTGGAGTCAAGTCCTCCGTGCCCGTACAGGGCAACAAGAGCATGGTTGCCCTCGTGACCGCGAGTGACGACGCCAAGGCAACCAACACCGTGCTTGCATCTACGCCTGGTGGGGACGGGATGGTGCTCGTGCTGGTCAACGGGATGGAAGCGGAACTCAAGGGCGACAAGTCGGGGGAGTGCTTCTTCTCCGTCGATGCCGGTGTAAACGCAAGGGCGCTCAATGACATCGCGGCGAGCGATACGTTGCACTGGGTGGGCTCGGTTGCTGGCTACGAGCTTGCGGTGACCGACGTTATCTCGCTCGTCTATGCGGCCGCCGCATAGCAGCCGCTCGCGTGGGACGTGGAGGATAACCTGTGCCTAGACCCAAGGGCAAGCAGGTCGCGTTGGACGTTGCCAACTTTGACAACAACCTTTCGGGTTCCGACACCGACGTTCAGAAAGCAATGGAGACTCTGGACGACGTGGTCGGGGGCGGGGGTGTCGCCGCGCTCAATGATGTAGGCGATGTCACGATCTCCTCGCCCACAGACAAAGAACTTCTCATCTACGATGACGGCACTAGTGAGTGGATCAACGCAACACCCGCGGAGGCTGGGGTGCTTGCTCTTGCCGGTGGTACTATGGTCGGAGCAATTGCTATGGGTGATAATATCATACATACTTTGGCAGACGCCATCGACCTCGATGATGCCGTCAACCTTGACCAGGTGCTCGATCTATTCAGCGCAGCCATCGGGTACTACTTTGGGTCGGGCAACGCATTTGATCCCACTCTGACAGAATCTCCGGCAGTATACAATGAGACTGTGAACTCGTCCCCTCAGACCCTATCAACGATCTTCTTCAAGTCTTCGGTGGCTGATACTCCGGCGCCCTTCACGCTGGACACGGGCGAGATAGTGCTAGTTCACTTCGGTGCGTATGTGAACTCGATTTCCGGCAGGCGGCGAATCACGTTGAAGTTGCAGCTCGGCTACGTGGATGCAGACGGAACATCCAACTTTGTTCAGATTGGAGAGGACTCAGACGAGACGGAACTGCTAACGACCGATGATACTGTGATTCACGCTGTTCATATACATGTCACGAGTCCGATTACTGTTCCAGCCGGTAAGCGGTTGTGGCTCAAGTTCATTGCTACAACCCAGTCCGGTACGCAAGACGTGATCGTGTATGTCCAATACGACACCCATACAAGCCATATCACGGCGCCGGTCTCAGCCGGTATTCTCGGAAACTACCTCCAGCTTGTGGGCGGAGTGATGACGGGGGACATCGCATTCCCAACCGGGAAGGGTATTCGTGCCTCTTCATCAGACGGGAGCGACGACCAAGTCACACATATGTCCGGAGGGGGCGCACACGTCGTATCCCGAGGGGCTGTGGTCCAGGCCTATGGTAACGAACATGGAATTCTACCGGGCCAGCTTCATCTCGTGGGCGGTGATGTCGCGAACGGGGATATAGTCCTCCACTCCGAGAACGGCGAGCGCGTCCGCGCTCGCGCTGAGGGTTTGCTTGTCACTGGCAGTATCGAGGAAACTGACCACGCGATGTTCAACGCCTACCGGACTGATACCTTCGACATGCCGGCGAACAACACCTGGTACGACTACCCGTGGAACGTGGAGGCCACAGTCCAGACGAACGTGACTCACGACCACACGGGCGTGGCCGATCCCGTCCAGGAGATCAAGCTAGACGTGGGCGGGACGTACATGTTCTCTTGGATGCTCAATCCCGCAGACGGGGCGATCCATTATGTTTCCCATCTATTGGATGACGGCACCGAAATCCCGGGCAGTCACAGACAAACCAGAAGCGACGCCAACGAGAGACAGCCAATGTGCGGTTTCATCGTTGCCGCGGTAGGCGCAGGTAGTGTAATCAAGCTTCAAGCAGGCACGAGTTATGCCGGCTCGGACATCAGGTATTATGACGACGCGGACATGCCGAACGCTGCGACGTTCGTCTCGGCTTCCATTTCCATCGTGAGGATAGGACCGTAGGAGACGATAAGGACACGGTGCCGGATACCACGCCGGAAGAGAGAGACGTGGCTGTCGTCGTGCTCAAGCCAGTTGAGAAGGAGTGGTGACAGAGGACAAGAAGGACAAGCCGAAGTGGATGGAGATGCTTTTGATCCATATCATCCTGACATAGGCGCTGTGTCCACCGGGATTGGTCCGAACGTTTCTTATAGCGGGTAGTGTAGTCATGGAAGATCGTGAGGAAGCTCCTGCGTTAGGAAACGGTTAGGGAACTACGATGCTGCTTGGTAAGACAGGCGTGCCGCTCCCAGACCGCTTCGTCTGCGACGACGGCCTTGGTAACCTGATAGTGGGCGTCCCTCTGGGTCAGTTCACGGTGCGACTTTGGGACCCCACGGAGACCGAAGTCTCGGGAACCGTTCCCGTCACGCTCAGTGAACTCGGCTTCGGTGATTATGGGACCCTCTTCAGTCCGAACTTGAAGGGCCGTTGGTCCCTGGTCGTTTATCATCCCGTGTACTTCCCAGAGGGCAAGCGGGAAGACTACGATGTTTATGACCAACTCTTCGATGACATCGAGGGAGAAAGCTCCGGTGCGAACGTGGTGACGATCACAGTGCGCGAGACCGGCGCTGGACCGCTCGTCCCCGACTGCACCGTGCAGATATTCGACGTGGGGCTCACGACCCTGTATGCTTTTGGCTCGACGGATACGGCCGGGCAACTGATTCGGAGCCTGGACGACGGCAACTACAAGGTCATGCTCCGCAAGCTCGCTTCTCATACCTTCGATCCACTCCCGAAGGACCTGGTTGTGAGCGGTGCCACGGCGATCATCTATGAGGGCGATCAGTTTAGCCCGTCCACGCCCCCAACGCCTCAGACCTGCGTGGTGTACGGCTGGACCCATGACGCAGGTGACCTTCCCATATCCGTCGATATTGTGGTGGACCTCGTTGAACCGAGGCAGTTCACTACGGGGGGCTTGCAGGTTATCAAACAGGCGAGGACCGTCTCCTCCGCCGCCTTGGACGGCTATTGGGAACTCGTCCTCACGCGTTCGAGTGTGTACACAGCCGACAGCGTGAGGTACTCCTTCAAGATCAACGACATTGTTATGTGTGAGTACATCATCCCAGATCAGACGAGCGTGAACTTTGCGGACCTTATCGAGAACGTCCCTTAGCATCTGAGAGGGCCTGGCGAGTGTGAGCACCGTCACGATCACAGTCGAGGACAGTGTAACCACGAACCCGGTAGAGACCGTCATCGTTCAGGTGTGGAACGATGCTGAGACGACGCGCCTCAAGATGGACGTGACGGATGTTCTGGGTCAGGTCGTCTTCACCCTCCCCGATGCCAACTACAAGGTGTACCTTCGGAAGCTCGGCCATTACACGTTTGCCTCGCTGCCGAAGAGCCTCACGGTCTTCGGGGACATGCCGGTTACCTACCAGGGCGATCCCTTCTTGCCTTCAGTGCCCCCCACTCCGCAGACATGTGTCGTCTATGGGTGGACGTATGATACCGGTGACAACCCCGTCTCCGTGGGGATCAAAGCGAACCTCGTCGAGCCGGACCAATTCACTGACGACGGGGTGCAGGTCATCAAGGGCGTTCAGGCTACCTCCTCTAGTGCTGCCGATGGCTATTGGGAACTCATCCTCACGCGGTCGGGCGAGTATACCGCCCCCACGGTCTGGTACTCCTTCAGGATCAACGGCGTCTTCATGCGTGCGTATGTGATCCCTGACCAGGACTCCGTGGCGTTCGCCGCCCTGCCCGAGAACCAGCCCTAACTTTTCCCGCTTCATACGGGAAAAAAGTCCTTGACACACGCCCCCGCCCGCGCCAAGATGCCCTTGGAGCGGAGGGTAACTACTGTGTGGTCCAAACTGCTTCTAGTTGCCGTCCTTCTTGCTGGTTCAGCGTTCATCTCCCTCGGCCTCTGGTATGGGGCCAAGGCCATCAAGTATGGGGTGAACGAGATTCGGCGCTTGGCGGGCTGGTAAAAGGTTGACACAATGTCAAGGCTGATGGACCTTCTTGTGGTCGCCTTCGCCGCGTGTATAACGGCTGTCATTGCTCGATTCGTGGTTGGTATGAGCCTACCGTACGTTGTCCTCATGGTCTTCATAGGCGTCCCCCTTGGGTATGTGTGCGCGCGGTTGCAGGTGTACAGGCGGAGGCGGCAATCTGACGACCTCGCAGACAGAGTGGTGAAGGAGTTTCTGAGGACTTCACGTGAGGAGCAACCCGACACTCCGCATATGAAGGTCACTCCCGAGACCATCATGGCCCAAGTGAGGATCGAGCAGGAACTACGTGAGATGGAGTCTGTGATCGTCCGCTCGAAGCTCCGATTCATCCCCAGGCCCACGAAGGAGGACATCCAGGAGGCTGTGGAGGAGGGTGCCGTTATCGTGGTGCGCGTGCCGGTCCCAGAACGCTGGCGTGAGAAACTGAGCGTACTGGACATTCATAATCGGCTCATCGGCCGGTGCAATGCTGTACTAGAGACACTTGACCTCGCTGGTGGACATCCGCGCGTCATGCTCCTGGCGGATACGTGTGACTCGAAGGCTCAGTTCACCAAGAAGGTCTACGAGAGGTTCGGCGGATGAAGTGTCGGGAGTGCGGATACCACATGAAGAGCGTGCGTGAGATTCAAATGAAGGTCCCCGGGACCGCGAACACGTATGACCCGAAGGACCGGAGGAAGGTCTGTAAGGGTTGTCGGAAGAAGCCCGAGTACCGTGGACGTTTCAAGCTCCTGCGGGGGTAAGGCATGGTAGTCACACAGTTCACGTTCAGGACGTACCTAGCTCACCTCGTCGATACCCTCCGGTGGGCGGGCACGTCCGTGCTCGACGAGATGGAGAAGGCCGGAGAGGTTAGCCACGAGGACCGGCGTGCACTACAATACGATTTCTGCGCGGGGATCAGTGACGCCCACCATGTTATGAGTGACCCAAAGGTTGCCTTGGAGTGCCACGAGCGCCGACACCACGATGGTGCGGTGCGTGCAAACATGGAGGGCGGCCTGCGGTTGGCTGTTGAAGAGTGGCTCGAATACGTCCTTGGTAAGGCGTGGCGAACGGTGGAGATCAGTGCAGTCCCAATGCCGCCGTCCTCTGCGTGGTTGCGCGAACACCTCGTGGCGATTCGGGCTGCGATGACCGCGAAGCCTTCCGAGGTCGGGAAGTTACTACCTGTCCGTGACATTCCGAAGTGTTCGCGTTGTCATCAACCGGGCCATATGGCCTTTGACTGCCCGTTCAACACGTCTGGCGTTACCACAGGAAGGCAGGTGTCGAATGCTGGAGGAAGCACGCAAGGACCTGGATGAGACGGAGGTCATAGACGAAACTGAAGTATACCTCCGCAGAGAGGCGCGTGACATCTTCGCGTTCGATCAGGTGAAGATCAAGCTTCAGACGAAGCGGGGAACACCGCTTGCTTCCGGTGTACGCTGCGTCCTCGCTGGACACTTCGAGGTAGAAGCCCCAGGTGTGAACAAGCTCTTCGTGAAGAGCGTGCGGATCGAGGCAGCGGGAGTCGAATTCGACTACATGAGCATTGGCGAATTCGATCTGCCCGCCTCCCTCGAAGTCGGAGTGCACGGTATCTTGCAGAAGACCGTACCGGACCACTTCCCTGTGGGAGTCACCTCACGGAAGGTCGTGGACTGGCCGCCCTGCTCGCACCGTGGGGGTATGCCCTGATGCCGGAGAGGCTGTGCGGTTGTGGTAAGTCCGCTACGCGCCAGTGCGTCGAGTGCGAGCTTGGGGCGTGTGAGGAGTGTGCGACAGATTGGGTGGGGAACGTCTGTTGGCGTTGCCAATCGGAGAACCCGGTCTTCTACGACAAGCACTCGCGGACGCACGGTGACGTGAGCCCTCAGAATGGGGAAGTCAGGTGAGCGACCGCGTTATGGTACGGACGACGAGGGTGAACCCTCTTGTGGTGCGGCCGACTGCGCGAACCGTTGGCGTTGTATGCTTCATGTGGTAACCGCAGCCGATAGGAGTAAGCACTTCAGGCCGGATGCCGAGTTGGTCATCGCGAAGGAGAAGGCGACGCTGACGTGCCATGATTACTGGCTGGCGTCTCCCGGTGCGGGAGGCGGTGAGGAGGACTGATTCCGACGTTGTGAGGGGGCAGACATGGGGGAAGGCTACGTCTGTCGGCGCTGTGTCGGGGAGGAAGAGCAGGAGACGGGTCGGAAATCGGCGGGGCAGTGCACCCGGTGTCAGGCGATGACCCTGCACCTCGTGTGGGTCCGTCCCAAGCGGAAGTCGCGGCGAAGCCGCTCCGCACGGCCAGTCGTCAGGATGCCGACCGGCGATTGCGTGATGGACCACATGACGGGAGCAGAGAGGAGTGACCTCAGTGCTCGAAAAACCGGTTGAGGTCGGGCAGGAAGTCTTCATCTTGCTCGTGAAGGCCGCCCCGACGGCGTACCGCACCGTGGGGCGTGCTACGGTTGAGCGGATCGATGAGGACGGTACGCTCTGGGTTTCAGTACCAAAGGGCCACAAGTGCCCCTGGAAGAAAGCCCGGGATGAGGTCTTCTTTCTCAAAGCGGAGGCCACGAGAGCCCTCAAGGTGTGGCAGGATAGCCTTCCGAGCATTGAGGAAATCTTTGCCGGGAACTCTCTGGGACAGAAGGAGGCCACAGAGTGAGCCTCGTCTGCTGGTCGGGCGGCTGCGACTCTACGTTGGCCCTCTTCGACCTGTGCAAGAAATCGACGGAAGCCAAGCCGGTCAGGGTCGTGTCCGTCAGGCACAACCAGGTCGGTGCCGCCCACGCCCAGGCGAAGGCCCGTAAGGCGATCCTGGCAGAACTCAGGAGACGACACTATCACATCGAGGCCGCTGAGGTCAGGATGACGACACAGGGGCAATTCCGCGCCATCAACGGCGGGACGGTGCAGCCGGTCTTATGGTTGTCCGCCGTCCTCCCGTTCCTGAGTGGCTTGAAGCGTGAGAAACTCGTGCTTGGGTACATCAAGGAGGACGGCATCTGGCACTACAAGTCTCACCTTCTGCACGCGTTCGATTACCTCTGTGAGATGCTCGGCAGATCGAAGTCAGAACTCGTCTTGCCGTTAGAGTGGACGCCGAAGACAGAGATCATAACGCGCCTGCGAAAGGCGGGCCTTTACAAGCTGACCCACTCCTGTGAGAAACCCCAGAAGGGTAAGCCTTGCGGGAAGTGCGCGTGCTGTCAGGAGAGACGGACTGCCGAGTGGCAGTTGAGGACCTTCAAGCCCGAGTTGCCGACATGACCGAGCAGACGTTAGATGAGAGATATTGGAGGCGCAGAAGGGAGGTTCGTGATGGAGGTGCTCTTGTACGGAGTGGTGATTGGACTCTTCATCGGGATGGCGATAGCGTCAGGCAGGTCAGGCGGGGTCAACGTGAAGCCGCCGCCAACTACGCCCCGTCCGCCGCCGCCGAAAGGCCAGGGAGGAAGCCGCTCAGTGGGCTAACCTCTTTGAGGAAGGGTGGTCACAGGCTTTCTGGGAGCAAAAGGACTACTCTAGCAATGCTATACCATTTGGCCGTTATGCAATTATTCAGATTTTTTCAATAGCCGCTATAAATCGGCTTGTGTCGATCCGCGCATTGAGGAAAAAAAGATGAAAAAAGTTCGTGGCGCCGCCCCTTCCCGCTGCGCGGATGAAGTCGCCAGGACCGAGAGCAACCGCTTACCCGGTCAGGAGGGCTGGACTTCTACCCCTAGAGTGCCAAGGAAGCCTGTCCTCCCGCCTAATGTGCTCGTACGAGAGGACACGGGCGAGTGTCGCCGCGTGAAGATCGACGTGAGCCGGATGAGCCTGGAACAGGCTGAGGGCGCCGTGCTCGCGAGTAAGGACATCTTCGTACCCTGGAAGGGGAAGAGGCCCTAATGCCCCTGACGAATCTCGAAAAGGTCCGCGAGTGTATTCAGATCATCGCCAAGGGCATCTACACCTCCTGGGAGGTCCGCTTCCTCTGTGACACATCGAAGAAACTGGAAGCGGACGAGCCTTTGAGCCCGAAGCAGCAGAGGAAGCTTGACGAACTTTATGATAAGGCGTGCAATAGCCCATACTGAGAGGGTGCCATGAAGACGCGACCGCATTTGAAGTCCACGGTCTTCAGCTTTGAGACCATGAACGTGGTCGTCTTCCCCGACTTCGATAGGGTTGTGCTGGCGAGCCCGGTGAGGGATGCTGTGACGTTGACCATAGATGAGACCCTCGAAGCTATCGAGCGGTCGAGGAAACTACGAGGGAGGACACGATGAGACCAGCAGTCAGTCGGTTCGCGGATCGGATGGAAGCGGAGCTTGTGGCACATGAGGGTGAGAAGAAGCTGCCGTACCGGGAGGTTGGGTTCGACGAGCTTCTTGTGGTCTTGAATCGCCAGGCCGACAGGCTCTATTGGGCTATTCAAGAGCGCCTCAAAGCGAAGACGGAGGACGAACTCAAGAAGGCCAGGGCGCACATCGAGAAGCACGCAGTGCACGTGGGGAACTACGCCATGTTCATCCACGACAACTCGGTGATGAAGAGGTCGCTTTGAGGGGGTGGGTCCTGGCTGGCTGTCTTGTGGCCGTCGTCAATCTCTCGCCGCGATTCTCGGAGTGTTGCGTGTGCAGGGTTGAGCTTGTAGATTGCCAGCATGGAATCCCGTGCTATGAGGGGCAGCCCGTGCCGTCTAACTGGCGTGGGCCGTGGGCCGGTCAGGATGCGTGCCGGGAGTGCTTCGATGCGTATGAGGCCGAGTTTGACGTTGTGTCAAGAATGGGGTGAAGCGTGAAGATTTTCATCTCTGTGACGAAGGAGCAGGCTGTCAACGCCGCTGAGGTTCTTCGGCAACAGGCCCAGAAGATGTCGAATGAACCAGGGGAAATCGAGATTGCTATCATTGAAATTGAGGTCCGTGATACCGTCCCCGAGGGCCATTTGACCCCGAGAACTTATCCATGCAGCCATGACCAGCGACTACCGCCTGGATGGGCGGATCGAGTCAAGAAGTGTGGGGCAGGAAGAGACCGGTGAGATCGGGAATCGTAAGTCCTGCGGTACACAGGGAAGCCCCCAATTCCGCAGGCTCAAGCCCGGCCCGCTGAGGGGAGACCCCTGGTGCGGTTTCAATACCCTAGCCAATTCCTGCCCCGCTTCTCTTCTAAGGGCTCCGTGCGCTCGCGTCGTACTTGACATCCTCCACGCGCCCGCGTAGTGTTTGCGTATGGAACGCGCGGAGGACACGATGGAGCTAACGCCAGCCGAGGGGCTTACCCAGGCTATTCCTGTGAAGATTCCGCTATGGAAGAACGGGACCTGTTGGGGTCTGTTCGTGGCCGCCCTCGTGATACTCGTGTGGGAGTTGGACTCCTGGTGCGGTGGCACGGTACTCGTTCGTTTCAAGGTCATCTTCGACTGGCTCAAGATCACCCTGGATTGGTTCGTTGGACACCCAGTCGTATCGTTCCCGGTTGTCTATCTGTTCGGGCACTACTACTGGCCCAACCGGAGTCGTCTCGTTTCCGCGCGAGAGCACCGAGAGGAGACACGCATTGAGTCCTCTGAGTCCGCCGCTGGTACTGGCCGCCTTGGACACGATGACGGCTAAGGATTGGGTCCCGATCCTGATTACGCTCATCGTCCTGCTAGGCGGCGGGTTCATCAGCCTCGTTGTCGGATGGCTCTTCTGGCTTGCCAGGATGGTCCACGAAATGGGGAAGAAGATCGCGGCCCAAGGCGAAGTCTGCGCGTACATGAAGCACAACATACCTGAGCTTTGGGAGAAGTACGACGCGATCCGCAAGGGTGAGCTACCCGAAGCTCCAAGCTGCGAGCAGAGGCGGCCCCCTGGTGGGGGGCGATAGGTCCAATGTCACTCGCCGCCGAATTCGTTGAAGTCAAGGCCACGCCGATGGACTTCGAGACCTTTGCCGCGAAGCGAGGCGGGTCGCGTCAAAGCTACGGTGAACCGGGTGCGCACAAGCGGAGTCGTCGTCAATCGGATAAGGTATGGAACCGGATTATCAAGCACCTCGCACAGAAGGACACCAAGTTGTACAAGCTCCGGTCTGACTTGCGGAATCAGTATGACGCGTTGGTGAAGCAGGGCGTGCTACGGCCCCTGACGCGGATGGAGAAGTTGAAGACCGCTGCCGCAGGGCACCCAGATAACCTGAGCGTCCAGGCGGCACGCCGGATTTTGAAGAAGCAGGGCATTCCGTTCGAGACGCCCCTGGGTGAGTCCTTGAA
>SDBT01011428.1_pt1 | contig 14287 bp, 33 predicted proteins | sample 2277101 | NCBI WGS metagenome assembly SDBT01 (sample SAMN10404973, study PRJNA504765) | marine sediment metagenome | isolation source: marine sediment core GS10_PC15, 103 cmbsf | place: Arctic Ocean: Southern Knipovich Ridge | collected 2010 | reverse complement strand
CTCATTTTACATGCCCCCATCTTTCCCCTTTTAGTATCTTACTAATGTGCGCTCTGTCTACATTCATTATTTTCCCAATGCGATACTTAGTCAAACCTTCTTCATTAAACAGTCTTCTTATTTCTCTTATATCTTTCTCTGTTAGTTTGGATAGAGGGTGATCCTCTCCCTTGTTCTTAAGTAATCCAGTTCTTATAGCGTGCTCCGAATTTTCTTTCTTTGTAAGATATTCTAGGTTATCCAGACGGTTGTTAGCTTTATCACCATCATCATGATTTCCTTCATGACCTTCGGGGCATGGTCCTACAAAGGTTTCCAATACAAGTCTGTGGACTCTTTTGGTAGGTCTTTGATCTGGATATAAACCCACTACTTGATAACCCCCGTCGGCAGTTCCAGGACGTAAAATTTTACCTGGCTCAGTCATGGGACCGGGTGTTATTCTCATTACTCTTCCCCTGTCAGAAATTGCGTAGTTTCTATTAGACACACATATTTTCCACCTCTCCTTTTCTTCTTCCATTTAAATCACTTCCACATTTATTGCGTGAGTTCCTCTTTCTCCCTCTTCTTCATTAAATTTTACATGTTCTCCTTCAGTAAGAGTTTTGAATCCATCTCCTACTATAGCACTAAAGTGGACAAATATATCTCCTCCCTCATCCTTTTCTATAAAACCAAATCCTTTTTTTTCGTTAAACCATTTAACTGTTCCTTCTTTTTCTTCTAACATGTTCGTGTTTCTCCTTTTATTTTTAATGTTCTAAAGGATCAATTCTTTACATAAATCTTTTCCAACTTTACGCGCTTTTCTTTTCCAAAAACGACGAATGGACCTCTTTCTATTGGACTTCTTAAAACAAGATCTAATTTCACCATAATGAGATATACGTCCAGCACAACTCTTCAATCCGTAAAAACAGATGTCTGCTGAATCTGGATGTTGTACATCATCATTTCTTGGTAGGCCGTAGGCCTTCATTTCTAATTGTTCTCCTCCTTTATCAAAAAGTGTGCATCTCGTCTCGACTGCTCAGGTCCTCGAACCCTATGGGAATCGAACCCAACAAGTACTTTCATTATATTTTATGCTAGCATCTCAAATATAACTTCCGTAAGTGTCCGCGTTTGATCCTCCCCCGATTCTAACGGGGAACAGGATGCACACTGTATTTTTGGCTGACAGGGTAGAATCCGAACTCGCAAATCTGTTTTATGTTCCATAATGAGAATGACGCTTACGACACTTTTTATTATTACACCAGTGCATATCTTTCTCCTTCGCTTTGTTAGGGCGACCCGGATTCGAACCAGGACGGATCGTTTGTTGGCTATTCAGCCTCACCGACACACCTTTAGAGCGTCTACCAATGGCAAGGATTCCATTACCAGCTTACGCCTGGTGGAACTTACCAATTCCGCCACCGCCCCATCATTTTAAATGCCTTTCAATCTCTTCCTTTGTTACTTTTTTCCTATATTTTATAATCATTATCAGTAAAATAGAATGAAACAAAAGACACATACTATTGGTAATTATCAAGCTAATGCTCCCTATTATTATCCCATAATAAAGCCACCAAGCTACACCATGAACTATTATCACCCATAATACGATTGATATATCATTACTGGTTTTACGCTTCCATATACGGTATATCTGAGGTATTCCACTTATGGACATTGAAATACCTACGATACTCATCCAAAGTTCCATGTTAACCTCCATTACCTATCCGCCACCGCCCTGTTGTTCTACTCTTTGTCTGACATGAATTCTTGGGCATATTCAAAGCCTTCCCAACCATCAACTCCCGCCGCTTCAAGCGCCCGAAGTACATCCTCATCTTCTTTTAATTGCTCGTATTCCGAATCATCTAAGATCTCTTTATTATATACATTAACACACCTTTTCAAACTGTTCTCCGATACCCATGTTTATTCCTCCTTCCTTTTTGTCAGAGCGACCCGGATTCGAACTGGGATGGCAGGATTCGAACCTGCGTCCTCTCGTCCACTAGGCGAACACTCTACCAGACTGAGCTACATCCCGATTTTACTCCACTAAATCAGTGAGAGCGTTGATAGTTTCTAACCTGGAATCAATGTTGTCGTATAAATCTTGCCACTTGCGCAGACCTTCATTTTTCTCTTTCTCATCATAGAACCTAATAATGTGAGGTCTCGTGCCGTCAGGACCTATACCTGCGGAACCCTTACGATTCTCCCCTTGCCTCTCATTTAAGGCTCGATAGGTATTCACCATAATACCAGCCAATTTCCGTTTTATAATCAACAAGTCACTGATAGTATGCTCTACACCACCTATTTCTACTATGGTTTTTAAGTTAGTTTCTTCAATCCTTCGTTTGAGGCGGAGATATTCTTTGAGTAAATCCCCATTAGCTTGAATGAGATTGGCTACCTCCCTCTTTTGAGTGTCTTCAGTCTTAAACAGTGGTATCTCTGTCGAAACAGAAGATGAGTAAGTGGTAATACTGTCAGTGTTACTTTTCATACGCTTCTCGATTACACGTAGCCTTTTCATTGCTTCGATCTGTTTCATTTTAATAACCTCCCTAAGTCTTTAGTTTAATATTTTCTAATTCATCTCTTTTAAACTTTTTTCCATACTGTCTGTAGATAACTGTATTTTTATTCCAGCCATTCCCACCAACCCGTATGGTTAGCCATATTCAAACATTTCCATTTGCAATCTATGTAAGAGCCCTCCTTATACTCGTGAAAATGGGCGAAATACCAAAGATTGGGTCTATATTTTTCCAGTATATAAGACAGTGCTTTTCTAGAAGGATCGTCTAGTTTGTCTTTATAAACTGGACCCCTCGTTGTATGTTCCCATCCTCCCATATCGAATTCTTCAGGGCAGGTATGAGAAACTACTATATCGACCTCTTCATCTGGGAGGTCGTTTAGATCTATTGTACTTATAGTCTCTTCAGGGAACCAGTCAACTCCTATGTGGCGACACTCCCTGTCGGTAGATCTTGCACCTCCAAAGAATAGAACATTTCTTCCGTCAGATAATCTTAAAGTACTTCCTCGTTTCATGTAGAATGTTTCCGGACCTAGGTCGGAGCTGCAATTTCCCAACTTTTTTAGGCTCAGATGGTTCTCGTGGTTACCATCGCACCAATAAACCTTGGTATTTCTATTCCTAATACCGAACAGATTCCACTTCTTTTTACCAGTGCCGTCGCTTACAACGTCATGGAAGTTTGGCCAATATCCCATATCCCCACATTGTAGTATTACATCAGGTCGCCGTCGATTCATCAATATGTTCAGGTAAGACCAGACTCCGTGGATGTCTCCACATACTAATACTAGTATTCTCTCCAATTTCATATCATACCTCTTTAAATCTAAATTCTTTGGCTATCATTGTATTGAAACAGTATCCTTCCATAAACCCTTGTTCTTCTTGCTTTCCTAATCCTCTTCGATATTCAACTTCTGCTACAAAACCATTTCTCCTACTTATATTATCACTCGGGTAATTCCATAATCCCATAACTCTCATTGCTTCTTCTTTGTCAAGAAACATACCAAAACCATCTCCCTCAAATGACATATTTGTAATATCTTTTTCACCCCGCTTCCATTCATTCCATATAATCCACCCATCAACATCTTCTAAATAGTAATCGTAATTTACTAAGCTACTGAACTTAGTATTGACATGCTTTCCACATTTCTCATCTGACTCCTTCACTATCGAAAATGTTTGTGGTGTAACTATTTTATAAGCAACACCACTTTTCGGTATCTTTTCATAATTATCATGTAGTCTGTTGCACATATGATCTCTCCTTTCTTTTATATTGTATTCTCGTCGTTGAGTTTTAGAATCGAGTTTTATCCCCCTGACTCTTCCCCTGTTACTAACCTCATAAGCCGGGAAACCCTTTATTGTTAACCAGACCTCTGCCTCTGTACAACCATTCTCACATACTATCATTTTAACAGGAGAGTGTTTGTAGATATATTTCGAACCACTACCTCTGGTTATTAACCCACCACACCCACAAGCACATTCTACCATTTCTATTCCTTTTTCACATCTTCTTTAGATTTGCTATTCATATATTGGTATTTGTCTAATTCGAACTTTGCAAATGTATTCAGTATCTGGTCTCTGTATTTACCACTGCTAGTAGTTCCAAGATACTTACTCAATGCTTTACTCAAAGTACCTTCTTGTTTAAGCAGAACTTTTAAAATTCTAGATCCATAGTTTATATTAAGATCTATCTCATACAACTCTTTAAAGTTTTTAATATTTAAAGCTTTACCCCATACTTTGAACATTATCTGCATGAGCCCTCTGGCCTTGGCTTTAGATCGTGCCATAGGATTATACTTAGATTCAGCATCTATTATCCCAATGAGAAGACCAGGCGGTAAATTGTAGCTAGCACTATTTTTAACAACTGACTTAGAAATTAAATTAGCAACGTCTGTCGAGATTTTAGGCTGATTGTCTTTAATGAATGTGGTGATAAATCCAGTTAAGTTTTCGTTGGGTAATTTGGTAATAGACTGACACTTCGTTTCCCAAGTTGAAACTTCCTGTTTAAGTCTGTTTATCGTTTCAATGTGTTGCTGAGCTACCGTGCTTAAATAAATCGATATGGCAAGAAAAACAAGAGCAGCACTTACCGCAAAACTTACCGCAAACCATGAGTATACTGATTTCATATTGATCCCTCCCTTTATTTACAGAATTTATTCAAGAATTTCTCTATATACTCTATAAAATCCTGTTCTTTATACTCAAATCCTGCTTTATCCATTAAAAATTTAAGCATAGCATCATTATTTTTATCTGAACAGTTGTAGACAAATAAGATTTTACCACATCTATTGCATCTGTACCACCAGTCTAAACAATTAGACCAGGGAATTACTAGAGATACATCTATGTCTTTGAAACAACTATGTTCATCTTCCATTAAATCAGGCATAGACTCAGATCTGGATGAAAGATTCGCTATTCTAGCACTTTCTTCAACAGCTTCCTCCATATAATTAGAGCCTGCGTAACTAGTCTTGTAGGTTATGTCACCCATACTATCCTCTCTTTTTACCAGTTTTATTCTTATCTATTCTCAACATCTTAAGCTCTCTGCGTAACTTCTTTTCTAATTTATTTGTCAACCATTTATTAGATCCCCTGCCTTTATTGATATGAGATCTATGGATTTTTGTAGACATCATTAGGATAAAGCAATGGCTACAATTAGCATAATATTTATAGCTATAAACATTGCAGTGTGAGCACAAGCAGATGTCGATTTAGCATCATTAGAGAAGAATGCATATCTTGGCTCATATTTGGCCCTTTGTATAATTTTACCATCCTCTTTTATTTGATCTACAACTCTAGCCGGGACGTGAAAATGTCTAAAAGACCATATAATAACAATTAGACTTACAACCCATACCAAGCCAGCTATTATGGAAACACCTATAGTTTTCCACATTAAAATGGCAATAGCAAGTATTCCTACAGGTGTCTTGGCAAATTCGTTCAGAGCCATGCCAGTCTCTGCTGCTAAAGCTGACAAAGCTCTTCCAAGCCTTTCCGCTAAACCCACCCACTCATTTGGAGACAAACTTTCTTTTTTAGACTCTTTTAATAAGACTTTAGACTCTTTTAATAAGACTTCATATGCAACCTCAGGACCCATTGTCGTCAAATCCTCCCGAGAAACAATTGCTGTTGCTGTCACTGGAACTAAAAACATACCAATCAGAAAAACAACTAACAAATATACTTTTTTCATGATTATCTCCTTATTAAATTTCATTGATCATTTTGTAAATTTTTATACTTTCTTGATTCGGCTATTAGCTGGTTCGCATAATCCACCCTTACCTCCCTAAGAATTACTGTGTACTATGTACCTTTTGTTACCACATTGATAACATACTAATCTTGTCCAATTGGCATTTACTTCTGATATTTCCATCTTTGATTTACACTTCTTACAAGTTTTTATAAATTGTTCTTTCACTCTTTTTGCCATTAAATAGCCTATAAATACTGCTATTACAATTATAACTATTTTTTCCATTTACTACCCCCTTTTATTTAATGACACAATTAGGGACAGTGATTCTTTATCCCTGCAAAAGATGTCTAGGGAACTGTCCCTTGCACTTTAAGACTATGGATCTAACAGCGTTGTTCTTGGCCGTGTTAAACCCAGTAACTTCTTTATTACTGTCACCTGGGCTTCTTCTGGCCTGTCCAAATCCTATTATATTCTTACCCTCACTCGCGAAAACCATCTTTACCATTGTGAATGGTCCCCATGTAAAAGTTTTAACTACTATACCTTCCTGATTTACAATCTTCCTTGCTTTTCGTTGGGGCATTCCTTTAAGAGTTTTTGTCAAAGTCATAACTACCTCCCTTTTATAGTTTTGTTTATTTAAATGATTCGATACAATATGGACATGTTACCTTTTCCTCAAGACTAGTAAAGTTAGCCCTGTCATGATGTATGGTCTTACCGCTACATAAATATTCTACATAGAGACCGTGACCGTCTAATACACCATAGTGTACCATACGATGTTTGGTTACGCTCTTCCATTGTAGGAGTATACCACTATTCAGCCTTTGCTGACCATACGTAATTGTCCCCTTTTTACCTTCAATAACTTTATACATTTTCTTATCCGTTCTGTTAGTTTTATTAACTCTTTTATTTCCAGTTCCAAGGTTAAAGTGGTGAAATGCAGATACAAATATAAATTGTCTTTTTTATCACCCCTAAAGGAGCTAATACCTAATGAAAAACCAAAACCCACCCCACCAGTATGGTTGTCTATGCTACATTCAAAATGAGTATAGTCCAACAGATCATAAAACTTACCATAATAAGGTGCAGTACTCTTCATGTATCCTCCTTTTTAGCCCGTTACACTTCTTGTGATAGGTTGGTAAATTTTTCTATAACAGACTCGACGGATTCATTAACAACCGTGCCATCAGCGATAAATCCTATGGCTACTCTTTCTTCACCAGTCTTTGGGTCTTTTCCTATTCCTAGAATATCTGCGAGACCTTTATTAGTAGGTATAAGTTGGCCAGGCTTTAAACTACATTTCTTTCTAAATTCCAGTTCTGTCATACTACCTCCAAACTGTTAAAGGAACTATAACAGTTTTATCTTTCGTCACTTTGTAAAGCTTTCCTTTAGAAAGGATCAGGACGTCCTCCTCTATATTTCTGCGCCATTTAGCGGCTTCCATCTTTGTCCCAATCCATATTCCTATGGCAAGCCAAGCTAAAAACAAAATCCAAGTCAATCCAAGACCCGTATCCTCCATATTATATATATATCTTCCTACAAACAATTATTCAATACCCAATATACTTTTTTCATCTCCTTTTTGGAAAAGTATTTCGATAGAGCTCTCATAGTATCCGCTTTATTAGCTAGAATGTCAAGCTTAAGCTCTCCGTATGTATTAATAACTTTACTCTTAAATGTCATCTCTTCTTCCACTTCAATCATTACACGCCTGATTGAGCTATAATGAGCTTCTATTAATCGCTCATCAAATTCTTCCATTAATAAATCTTTAACCACTTCATAAGTTACATCGCTCGTGTGTTCATAGGCATTTATAACGGTTGTTCTTATAGAATGCTTGCCCAACCCTGAGCCGGAGAAATGTATATCCTTTATACTATCTGGTTTACACTTTAGCTGTTTTACTCCATCATAGTTATGCAGATACCAAATAAACCCCTCCGTACCCTCAATACCATACTCACCTACTCTATTTTGGGCCTCAGCTTCTCCTTCCATCTTTTTGTAATAGGAGGTGTTATCCGTGTCCCATTTTGACTTAAGCCCCCCAAGGATAACTATGCTAGTATAACGCTTTGCTTTAGGCACTTTGCGTTCTACATCCCCAACGTCGCCAGCTGAAATTACACGATCTGTTTCTTCGATGTCAACTATACGAGGTTCTAATATTCCTTCTATACCAAACAGCATGGCCACTTCTAATTTGCAGTCATAGATAACAGTATGTTTGTTTCTATTACCATACAACTCAAAGGATATGTTCATACCACTGCCATAAATCATGCCAGGTATTTCAGGATATCTCTCTAATATTTCCCTCCACATACCTAGGAAATCTCCCCATTTACTTTCTCTTAAAACAGGAGTTAGACGTGTCTTGTAAGTTATAAAGCTCGTATCTTTGGCCCTGTATTGGTATCCTAAAATATTTGTGCCATCCAGCTTTTCATAAATGTTTATCTTAAACGCGGGAGGCCATTTATAAATTCCATTTCGGTCGAAAGGATACCCCATTCTTGGTGTAGACCATATTATTTGATTCTTGATAGGGACATTATTGACAGCATACAAATACAGTGCTCCATATCTGTGATCTCCTATATTGCAGATAAACCCTGAAATAAGGTTATCATTGAAAGGATCTTCCTTCTCAAAATGTTTTAAGTTGTGTTCTTCTGCTTTGAATATTTCTTTTGCGGCTTTAAAGGCAATAGCCTCCATCTTTTCCACATCTTCTCCTTTTCCCTATTATTATTTTTAACCACCATGGCCTTCAATTTTCTCTGTTTGTCACATATTAGATGGTATATTGCATAACACATCCAGAGTACAGATACTCCTAAAAGCACGTACTTTGTAATAGTACTATCTTGTAATTCAGGAGATAATATCATACAGCACTTCCATCCACCACCGGGAATTCTTTGTCACAATGTTTACAGTATTTATCTAAATTGTAGCTACTTGAACTGGTTAAATCGCCTGCACATTCTGGACAAATGCACTCAGCTACGCACTGCCTTTCCCATCTTTTATCTCTCATCTTCTTAAGTATTTTAGCTTTTAATACTTCTTCTGTATCTCTTACATCTCTAGATGTCATCTTTATTACCTCTCATATTGATCATAATAAGCTTATATTCTCGTTTGATCCAATCAATTATACTATTTTCTGCGTCTGTAATCCATGCTACTAACATCTTTTCCGCTCTAATCTGAGCTTCTATCCTTGTTTTGAATCCAAGATCTTCTCCGCTCATATTTAGTTCTTCATAATCTAAATTGAAACCGAACTCCCCGTTCTCACCCGCATACCCTATCATAGATTCATAGTAAATAACATCGACTCCTCGTTGGATAACTTTCATCTTCCAATCACCTATAATACTCTCCGATACTTGGAAATGTGTCCAATGAGCTATATCTTCTTTTGTTGCCCCAGTGTTTGCAAATTTACTCCAGCTCCATTTAAACTTAAGTCTGGGGTCGTCACTTAAAAGGTCATCTCCTTTATGTCTTTCATGTGTATCTCCCATATCAGCCCCCCTTAGCCATTGTTTTAGTCAGAGAAACTACTTTCTCTACCTATAAGTTTCATTTTTCCTCCTATTTTTCCTTATCTGCTTTATAAGCCGCCTTTATTAAACCATTTTATAGGAATACTCTTAGCTCGATAGAGGTCTATTACTTTATTAACTAAAGCAGTGAGTTTTATGACGAGCAGAGCTAAACCAACACCAGGCAATGTTATGGGCCAAAGCATTCCTATAAAAACTGAAAATGCTGCATCAATAAATTCAGAGTGTTTATCAGACACTTTACGATATATTACAACAGAAAATGTTAAGGATATTAACATGTATAATATTACCCATATCATAGCTTGTATCCTTTCCTAACAATTTGTATTCTCTAGACCTAGTATAGATCCTAGAGGTTTTTTTCTAAATATCCTTGGGAATATTCTCTTCTGGACTTTTTTGCCCAACTTTTTGTAAAATCCAGGAGTTATGAATATGACCGTATCATTATTGTCATCAATGAAATATTTCTTACCATAGTGGTCCCTTCTAAATTCAGAATAGGGTACAGCTTTAGGTTTATATATTTTCGATTGGCTCATTTTAGTACCTCCATTTTTATTTATCGAACGTATTACATCTACTTATTGAACGTATTATATTCTCTCTTGCTGTGTGTTCAAATTTCTCAGCATAACGTTTCGTTAAGAAAATGTGTTTACGTGATAACATAGACTTGAGAAAATCTCCTCTCCCCGACCAAAACTCTCTATCAGACAGCCATAAGTATTCAATCCTAATAGCATGTTCGTATTTATCAAACACCTCTGGTGGTGATGCTAATATCGAAAGATCGACGTCTGTTATAACTTGACCATCTGTGTCGTTAGGAATAATATCATACTTCGTCAGTAGGATAAGCCTACGCACCTTTTTCAGTAACGTATCATTTGCGCCCCTAAAGGTAAGATCCTTCAAGGCTCGTAAGGCACTCCTTTCTTCATTATCTGTCGCCTTGGAATCATAGATGATATCGTGATACCAGATTGCTAACTCCACTATATTAGGATCTTTGCATAAACTCTGAAGTGTATCGAACACCTCTAGACAGTATGCAATATGTCCAAGGTTGTGATATATCCTTACACTTTTATGATATTCCCAAATCATTCTGTTGTACATCCTTGTTGTCATGAAATGGAGATCTACTGTTTTACATAGAGAATTCCAGTGATCAAGATCAACTCGTGCCATATTTGGTGAGTATGAGTTCATATACTGCTCCTGATACATATCGTTTTATAATATCTTGCCATCCTTTTGGGCCTATCAGTCCTTTGACTAAACTGGAACTCACTTCTGCAATCTCTCTCGGAGGTATTAGGAATACAGTTGTAATGTCTGACTGTAAATCATTGTTGATGTATCGCATTCCTCGCTCAAATTCATAGTCCTCAGCATTCCGGATTCCACGAATAATATACTGTGCTTTTACAGACTTAGCATAATTGACTAGGAATTCGTTTGTAAAGCTTGCCTATACTAGCATCTGGCATAGTCTGTAGCAACTCGCTAAGGGTGTACATACGGTCCTCAAAAGAAAACGTGTACTTCTTGTCTGGGTTTTCTCCGATTGCTACAACGACCTCGTCGAATAACTCAACAGCCTGTTTTATAATCCATAAGTGACCGTTTGTGATTGGGTCATAGCTACCGGCATAAATAGCTTTCTTCTTCATATCAGTGATGCTCCGTAGGTATATCATCAAGTCCGTGTTTCTTTCTCTTCTTCTTCTCTTTCCTTAATTCATATGTTTCGGAAAGTCTTTTCAAAACCTTTCTTCCTATCTCAGGATGGAACTCACTATATTTAGATTTTATTACAATACCTTCCTTCAAATGCCCAGCGATAGAGGATTGTCCTTCAGCCAGTTCCAACAGTTTAACATCAAACTTTCCCCCACCCAAGATTGGGACAGTATCGAGCTTTAGGACTGAACACAAGTAAGCCCATCTACTATGATCTAGATATTCATGTTCTAAGTCACCCTGAACCCAAATGTCAAAGCACCTAACAGAGGGATGTTGTATATCATATCTTAAGTCTTGTATACTTTTGCCATAAATCTCCCCGAAATATACTATATCTTTACACCCCACTATCTCCCTAGCTTTCCGCAATCTGTCTTCTAATCCAAAACTATCAGCTATAGAAGAGTAAATATTTCCACTTTTAGGATCCCGACACGTTTTATGACTTCCTACACAGAACACATCGTTTATAATACCACATCTGAAATTTATTCCATGTATCTTCTCTGTTATAACTACTTCATCTCCGGACTTAAAGATGTCTGGATGATTTTTCCACCTTTCTATGTCAGTATATTTAGGAAAATTTGGAACATCTTTGACCATACCTCCTTTTAAAAATGTTGGAACAGGAGGTTCATATTTCTGTACCTTCAACTCTTCTGTTACATCTTGTCCCTCCACCCATCCTTCACGAGCGGGAATGAGCATTCCTTGAGATATCATTCCTCTGAGCTTTATGGTTTTTACCCGATATTTATGTTGTTTTAGAAATTCCCACTCCTCTGTTTGGGGAAGGACAGAGTCAATGGGTATGTAAGCTCCAAGATCTGTACCCTCGAAATCACCGGTTTTTACCACAACTTGCCATCCTTTAACGCGGACAATCGAAAGATTATCACTGTTTTTATGAGGTATGAGTTTTATAGGTACCACTTCTGATTTTAAGATTGACATTTTATTCTCTATCTCCTCCATTCTCATTATGAATATCTCCATGGCAGTTTCTACAAAGAAATTCCAAATTATCTAAGGATATCTTTTGTATATAAAATCTTTTAGATCGAAGACCATTTTTAATTTACTCTCCTTATTTATCAATCGTGTTTTCCATAGCATCAAATTCCTCTATGGATTTTTCGACGATATGCCTCAGTTGTTCATAGTCTTGAGACACGACCTGGCCGTTATGTATTACCATACAGTTCTCAAGAATGTGCCAACAGACTTTCTCAATGTCTTTTCTTTTCATTCTTTCTCCTTTAGGCTAAGTCTATAACCTTGGCAACTACATCATCCGGTATGTTATGATAGTTGTTCTTAGAGCAGTACACTTCGTCATATCCATTAGACTGGTTAACTAGCTCCACCTCAGGAGTACCATCATCAGATACCTCATTTAGAACATATCCATCGCTTATCTTGTCATGAAATAGTTTAGCACCACACGTAGAACATTTGAATTTCATATGTTTTTTGCCTCCCATTCTTTAATGAGAACAAAGTAATATAGTCCACAGACCAAAGTTTTCCTCATCCCAAAGGTCTAAGCTATTCATATCGCTCCTAAATTCATGTATTACATCTTCGGACAAATCTGGCAGATCCATACGGCTGTCGTGATTTACAAGACCGGATGCATGCATTCCTATATAGAAATGTTTAGCATCGGAAAAATCTTGTCTTACAGGCCACCCTAATAAACTCATATCTTCCATATATCCCTGCTTGTCGGCCAGTTCTTGGAAAAGAGGTTTGTTTGTTCTAACCTCACGTTTAGTCTCTCTACCACAGTTTGGGCAATATCTAGTAAAAGAATAAGTCTTAGGTGTACAAATACAGTTGTTCATATATCCCACTTCTTCGCCTATTAGCTTTGATCTTGGAACTCTAATACCTATTACAGTCTGGGCATAATAATCAGTTCCCATATTTACACCTCCCTCTTCACCAAAACATGTGACGTAAACATTTTTTCCCAGAACAGTTTTAGAGTACGGTCGTCTTCTACCTCATACCCACACCATCCACATTCCAGTTTACGGAATTTTGCATCTTTGCCGAGACAAGTCTTGTGTCTCATTTGGCGTCGCCCGCATTCTGGACAGGCCATATGATCTTCTACAAACTTCTCAGTATCTTTATTAGTAGAAGGTTTTAACCCTCCTGTCCTGGTTATTCTACTGACCCTAGGTCGTTCTTCACAAAACAACCCTTCCATTCGTCATAAGCTACAGGACAGGAGCTGGGTACACGACATTTGTAATATCCTTTACGTCCGAGGCTTTTATCATAATACCCACATTTAAAACATTCTGCCTTCATTTTAGGTCTTTCTAGATCTACCTTACTCATCTTTTCTCCTTTGCGTGTTTAATTAAGTCAGCAGTAATGATTCTACTCTCAATCTCAGATGCTGGAGTCCTTACATTGTTTGGAATTATAATTTCTCCCTTAATGATAACAGCAAAATCTATACCTGATCTATATAACCACCCTTTCTTATACTCTTCTTCAGAAAAGAAAGGCTTAGTTATAAATTGACCATTTACTATCTCTGGTATTTTACTGAGAAAACGACATGATCGGCCTTCCTTATCCATCTCCTCGATGTGTTCTAACAAGGTATTTTCATCCATAGTTTCAATAATGATTCCATCATCGTCAGGACATGTTAAGAGAAAACAATTCATGGTATTCTGTAGGTTTTTCAATACCATCTTAATTTTCCTTTTATTCATAAGCTGCTATCCTCCTCATACTTTATCTTCCAAATGGGACATTCAGATATAGGGCATACTTTAAAATCACGTCCACTAAAAGGTTCAAAATGTTTGCATTCCCAACATTTAGGCTTTATCTTCTTGTCATCTCTCATATCCTTTTCCTTTTAAGACGCTGATATCGTGTTTCTACATACAGTACATACCCATCCTTTAAGCCCTTTGTTATGGACTCGCATCCCTTTTCCATAACACTCATCTTGAAAACCGTGTTTACACGTGCATCTTTTAATAGCAGTCATAATTATTCCTCCCTTTTATATAGTTATAAATTCAAGACTTTCCTTTTCTTTCTTAACTGCTTCTGTTAGGTTTTTGT
>SDBT01011427.1_pt1 | contig 14287 bp, 9 predicted proteins | sample 2277101 | NCBI WGS metagenome assembly SDBT01 (sample SAMN10404973, study PRJNA504765) | marine sediment metagenome | isolation source: marine sediment core GS10_PC15, 103 cmbsf | place: Arctic Ocean: Southern Knipovich Ridge | collected 2010 | reverse complement strand
TATTATATGCCAGATTTATTGGAACATAATCATTATCTTTTCCAGTTTTAACCAAAAATTGATTAATATATTCACGATATGTATCACTTTCTTCTCTATATTTTTCTGTATGTTCCATAACTAATGTTGGTTCATGTATATCTTTATTTTTATATAATGGATAATATTTATTTAGTAATAACCACATAAATGCTCTTTTCCACTTTTTTAATTTTTCTTTTAATCTTTTATCTTTTGGAAATTGATTAGTTTTTAGTTTTTGACCATAATATAATCCATCTTTATCCAAATCAACAAATTTACTCATCCAAGGGGCAACTCTTATGCGCCTCCATGTACCTCCATCAGTTGACGGTATAAATGGTAATCTATTACATACCAAAATAAGTTTAAATTGTGGTTCAAATTCATATGCTTCCTTATATAATTGTCTTGCTAATATTATATCACCGCCTGTAAGTTCTTTCATTCTTCCAACATTTAATTTATCATCATTTTCTGGTTCTTGCATAACTACAAATCTTTTACCTCGTAATTTTGCTAGTGCAGGAGTAGCAGACTCAGCTCCCTTCTGTTTCTGTGTAAGAGCAGTTATTGGTAATACACCACAATATTCTCCAAATGCCATTCTAAAAAAGTCAATAGATAGCGACTTCCCATTTGAACCATTTCCTGTCCAAATAATGAACTTTTGATCAGTTATATGACCATCCAAATAACTTGCTAATAATGTTTTAATATATTCTTGCATATCAGTTTGTAGTAGCACTTGTGAAAAGTATTTATTTACTCTTTTAATATATCGATGATCATTACTGTATTCTCTATAATCGTATCCAGTAGATAAAGTGATACAATCATCTGGTGTACCTGGACGAAAACATCCTACATGTTCTTCATCAGTTTTTGGATCTGTCCATTTTTGTGTTAAATCATATACGCCATTTTCAAATCCAATAAGATTTCTATTGCTATCCAACATTCCATCAAACTCTTTATCATAAAATAGATCGGCACACTCATTCATTACTTGTCCTTTATATCCTGTGTGTTTTAATTTATCTATTATTTTTACTATATTGTTTCCTTTTTTCATTAATGTATCTCTTTCTAGACCTTCTTTACCTGCACCTTCAGAATAATATGCAGATAATAAGAATGCAAAATCTCTTGTTAAAACATCAGACATGTTTTTTCTCAAAGTATAACCATTTCCTATATCTACCCACCGATGTTTTTGAAATTCATACCATTGTTGTGGTTTTGTTAATTTAACACATTTATATTTATGTTTGTATAATTCAAATATTAATTTTGCTACATCATTGTGTGTGCCAGATTCTGCTTTTGTATACAAACTACTTATACTTTCCCTCATAAATTTACCATATCCTTTTGGATCATCATCTTTGGCCCACATATGTAATGATGCTATAGTGAATCCAGAATCATCTGCATTATTCCATACATTAATACAATGATTTCTATCAAATTTTCCGGAGCATTTTTTAGAAAATTTTATCCACTTTTTCCTAGATTCTTTACTACTATCAGTATTATGTAAAGCCCACCCAACTCGTATCCATGATTTGTAATCAGTAGCTCTATCTTTAGATAATAGTTTAACTAGTTTATGTGCTAACTCTTTATCTTTATCTGTTGCTTTATATATTCTTCGTATTTTATCTCGTTCATCATCGTCATCACTATCATCATCGTCATCATTATTATTATTTTTTTTTTTAATAATTTTATGCTTTATTTTTTTCTTTTTTGAACCTTTTTCATATTTTTTCTTAATAACTTTTAATTTTCGTTCCAACTTTACTTTATTTAATTTTTCTTTAAAAACTTCTTCTTCATCATCATTATATTTTCTATTACTCAATATAGCTGGTAAATCTTTTTTGTCAGATATTATGTCTTTAATTTTAATATCTTCTCCTTTGTGATTATATATATGTGTTAATTTATATAACTGTCCACCAAACTTTTGAGAACCATACATAGTTATACCATTTGAAGATATTATACATTTATCTATTATATCATCCAAATCATTTATTGAATTAATATCTCCATAACCATTATCTTGTTCAATCTTATCATATAATTCATCCCTTATTAAATATCTCATATCAGTAGATACAGGCAAAAATGGATATATTATATGAACCCCATCTTTATACTGATCTTTTTTAACTACATGTGTTGGTTTAGGTTTTTCCATTACAAATGCTGGTGTGTTATCATATGTTAATTTATAATACTGTTTTAATATTTTTGTAAGTGTGATTACAGTATATTTTAAAGTTTCCTCAGTATATTGTCTTTTTTTATATTTATTAGAAAATTTCCAATCTAGATCAAATATAAGTGGACTTACTTCTCTAGGTCTTTCTATCATATATAACTCTTCATATTTCATAGCCTTGGAGTATAATTTCATAAATTCTTTATGTTTATCATCAGGTATATCATATGTTCCACATTTATTAGATGGCCCAAATGATGTATATGTATGCTTCTGTTTATATACTTTACAGTTATTAATAAAATTATAATATTTTTGTATAGTAATCAATTTATTATTATTCCGCCTATGCCCCTTTTTTTTAGATTTTCTGGAAGACATTGTCAGAATCTATTTATATATAACTTTATATTAATTCTTAAATGTTTTAATTTTTATTGAGAAAATTTATATACTTTTTAATTATTTTTCAATTTTTTTAGTCATAATTTTGCATATATATGGCTGATTTGTACAGTATATATCATTCTAAATAAAATTGTATTTATATAACAACAGACATTAAAAATTAGAAAACTATTGAACAAATAAATAATGCTAATATATTTTAAAAAAATTGAATATAAATTTATATAAAAGTAATTGGTATATAATATAGATAGTACAATAATATGCTTTCACTTTTTTGTCCACAATGTGGTACAATTTTTGATATAACTCAATCATTATCAAATAAAACATCACAGGAGGGAGGGGAAGATGATAACATAGAAAATATGATTAATATGATATTAAATAATGCTAAAATATCACAAAATGATATAAATAAAATTGGAAACATATCAGTATCTCAAATAACAGAACATCCAATGTATACGAATTTAGATTTAAATGAAAAAAATACTGTATATAATAAAATACAAATTTATCTTCCTCATAAAAAAAATATGTCAATGTATGGGGGTAATAAGGCAAAGCCTTTAACCTATGAGCATAGCGGGGGTAATAAGGCAAAGCCTTTAACCTACGAGCATAGCGGAGGTGAACCAGTAGAAAAATCAAATAAAAATTTAGCATATTATAGATGTAAATATTGTAATTACACCAAACCTATTAAATCAGGTACACGAATTTATAGTAAATCATCAGAACATGAAATAGGACAGACATCATTTGATACAAAAAATATGAAATATAATCCAATAAACCCATTTACTAGATATTATATATGTCCCAATGAAAAATGTATAAGTCATAAAAATCCAAAAAAGAAAGAAGCAAAATTTTTTCGTGTAGGAGACAACTATAAAACAACATATATATGTATGGCATGTGATGAATCTTTTTCAGTAAATTTAAGTGTGAAAAATAAGTAGAATTTATAAAAATTGATTTAATAATATTTAAATATATAATCATATCATATTATATCAATATAATATACTATGAGCAAAACTGGGACAGAAAATGAAGAACAGTCAAATAATGTATACACAAAAGAGGATGTCAATAATATTGATTATTCAGATGATGATAAATTAGAAGATATTTCAGAATCATTATCTGATACAATACCAGAAAATAATATCGAATCTGATATACACTCAGATTCAGATAATGATGATGAATTTGCAGATTGTCCACAAAGATATGCAGATAGTTTGTACAATGGGACTGACGTTAATTATAATGATTTAGATAATAATGATACACAAACTAAAATAGTTCATCCAAACAAAAGAATTACTAAAGCAATATTATATAAATATGAATATGTATCATTATTGGGAACCCGTGCTAGAAATATAGCAGGTGGTGCCAAACCAATGATTAAAAATTCTAAACATCTTACACCAAAAGAAATTGCAAATTTAGAAATAAAATATGATAGATTGCCATTAAAATTACTTAGACCGTTACCAGATGGAACAATTGAATTATGGAAAATGAAAGAATTAGACAAAAGTAATATATTTAAGTAATAAAGAAAGTTAATTTTTTTTATTTTTCGATTTATTTTTTTTCCATTTTGATTTTTTTTTATATTTATAATAATTATCTACAATTTCTTCTAGTTTTTTTATTGTAAGATCATCTATTTTAGTATCTTTTGGTAATTTTACATTTATTGCTTTTCCCTTGCCTTTTATTGGAGATACTCTAATATATATTCCATATGGCCCATCTAATATCTGATATAATTTTTTATCTGATTTAAATTCTTTTATACTTTTTTTTACTTTTTCTTTTATAACTTCAATTGCATCTTTTATCACAATATTATTAGTTTTTTTTATTGGATAATTTCTATTATCATAAGTTACATAAAATCCATATTTTCCTGTTTTCAAAACTACTTTTTTCTTCTTATATTTACCCAATTCTTTTGGGTATTCTAATATTTTCAATGCTTCTTCTAATGTTATAGTATCTAATGTATATGGTTCTTTAATTGGTCCAATATTGCATTTAGTTTTAGTTAAACACATTTTTACTATTGGACCATATTTTCCGATAGTTGCTATTATTTTTGCTCCAGTTTTAGGATCTGTTCCTAATGTTTTAGTATACTTTTCAGAAATCATTTTTGGTTGTTTTTTTATTTTAATCACATTTGGATGAAATTTTTTATAAAATTTGTCTAAAACATCATTCCACACTAATTTTCCATTTGCTATATCATCTAATTTTTCTTCCATTTCTGCAGTAAATTTATAATCCATTATTGTTGGAAATCCCTTAATCAAAAAGTCTGTAACTATTCTGCCAATATCAGTAGATATGAATTTATTATTTTCATTTCCTACTGTAATTTTATTTAATTCTTCTTTTATTTTTTTTGATTCTCCATCCCAATATAATTTCAATGAATCTCTTTCTACTCCGGCTATGTCATCTTTCTTAACATATCCTCTATCTTGTATTTTGTCTATTATTGAAGCATATGTGGATGGTCTACCTATATTTAAGTTTTTAGGATCCATTTTATTTACCAATGACGATTCTGTATATCTATAAGGTGGTTTGGTATATGATTGTATTCCAGTTATATCATCTACTATTAATGTTGTTCCTGATTCTGGAATTATTATATCTTTGTTTATATTTTTTTCATTACTGTCAGTTTCCTGATCTATTATATTATACACTTTCAAAAATCCTGAAAACATTAAATTCTCTATTGATGTCATAAAATAGTAATTTGATTCTTTACTTATTGATATTTGTATAGATGTTATTTTAAATATTGCTCTTTCCATTTGTGATGCTACTGATCTTTTCCATATTAGTGAATATAATCTAATCTCATCTTCAGTCTTACCAGCAGTTGTAATATTTATATGTGTAGGTCTTATAGCCTCATGTGCTTCTTGTATATGTTTACCTTTACTAGTATATATTTGTTGTTTATAATATTTTCTTCCAAATGTTTTTATAACATAGTCTTTAATATCTGCTAATGCTTCTTTAGATAAATTTACTGAATCAGTTCTCATATATGTTATGTGTCCCGCCTCATATAATTTTTGAGCTGCCATCATAGTTCTTTTAACTGAATAACCAAATGTTCTATGTGCACTTTGTTGTATAGTTGATGTCGTAAATGGAGCAGATGGACTTCTATATGTTTTTTTATCATATACATTCTCCACTTTAAATTTTGATTTAATACATTTTTTTAAGAACTTTCTTGCTTTTACTTCACTCTCTATACGTGCTAGTCCTCCCTTATATATTCCATTTTTGATTGATTTTAATTGATATAAATTTGCTACAAATGGTTTTTTTTTTGAAATAAATGCTCCAGTAAATTTAAAATATGAATTTAAATTATTTGACATAAAATCTCTTATTTCTTTTTCCTTATCTATAATTAATCGAACAACTACTGATTGTACTCTTCCTGCAGACAATTTAGCCATTATATGTTTCCATAATAATGGTGATAATTCCCATCCAACAATTCTGTCTAAGATCCTTCTTGTTTTCTGTGCATCTACCATTTTATAATCTATATCCACTGGATTTTTCACGGCAGCTAATAATGCTGATTTTGTTATTGCATTATATACTATCTGTTGAGCCTCTTTCAATTTTAATAATTTTGCAATAGACCAATTAATAAATTGACCCTCTCTGTCTTGGTCACCAGCCAATAATACTTGTTTTGCATTTTTGCTTAATTTTCTTAACTGTTGTATTACTTTTCGTTGCCGTGGTATTGGTTTATATATTGGCTCAAAATTATTTTCTATATCTACCGATTCTGATAATTTTCCTTTTGAAAAATCAAGTATATGGCCAACTGAAGCAGTTACTTTATATTTATTACCTAGAATTTTTTGGATTTTCTTTACTTTACCTGGACTTTCCACAATTACAAGTATATAATTTTTTGACATATAGTAATAATATTATAGTGTTATTATAATAATATAATATTATATTATTCAATTAATATATCAATTTTTATGTGAGTTAGATAAGAAATACACAAAATAAGAAAGAAAAAAATTGAATATATATATATAAATATATATAAATATAAATATACATAAATTATATATTTATATTATGAGTTCATCAAAAAAGAAATCAAAAATTAAATCAAAATCTAAGTCAAAATCCAAACGGAAAGCAAAGAAATTGTCTCGTATGTCGGCTTTTTCAAAGAAACTGAAAGTTCCGCAACCGATTAAGCAGCTTTCAACTGCGCGCGCAAGCGGTATGGATAATAAAATAACACAAATAAATAAAAATACATTAATTAAAATTAAAAAAAGTAAAGAAGATATTAGAAAAATTGTATTAACAAATGTTATTAAAATGTTAACAGAGAGAAAATTATTAGATGAAAATAAAATTAGTGATAATATAAAAAATATAGTACAGTCACATCCAGACAATATGATATATGAACTTACATTAAAAAATAAAAATCAAATTTCTATATTATTATATTTGCAAACAGTTACTAGTATTAAAAAAATACCAGCTATAAATAATTTTCTAAATGATAACAAGAATGCTCATAAAATTATTATAGTAAAAAATATAAACAAAAAAGCTATTGATTATATCAATAATAATAATATAAATATAGAAATCTTTAAAGAAGGAGAACTAATGAGAAATTTAGTAGAAAATATATTAGTGTCAAAGTATACAATTTTATCTAAAACTGATGCACAGAAACTATTAGAAGAATATAAATGTAAAGCACAGCAACTACCATTTATGTTTAGCATTGATCCTGTGGCTAAATATTACAATATGAAAATTGGAGATATATCTAGAACCATAAGACCAAGTGCTACTTCTGGAAAAGCTGTATCATACAGACTAGTTATTAGCTCGGTTGGAAAAAAGAAATAATTTATTTATTATAGTCTGAAATTATATTATTAAAAAAGAAAAATAAATTTTTCTTTTTTAATAATCGATTTAATTAGAAAAAGCTTGCTTTTTCCTAATTAATTATATTAAAAGCATTAGTCAGTGTATTAAAATCAGTTATATTTACATTGTTATTATATTGTGCATATTGTGTATGACCATTAGAATATGGTGTAATTAACGGATGTTTATTTGGTTTATTAATAAATTTTTTATTCATTCTAATATCTCTTTCATTATTCATTCTATTCATTAAGTTATTATTTACATCATCATTTTCACATAAATCTAAGATTTGTTTCCTAGACATTTCTCTATTTAATGATTTATAGTTATCTTTATATTTATATTTATATTTATCATTTTTTTCTATATTATTTACCAATTCATTTATTATATCATTTTCATTTTCTAATTTATATTCTTTTATTTTATATTCTTTTTCACTTCTTCTTTCCAATAATTCTTTCTCTTTTAATTTATATTTGATATACTTATCTTTCATTATCCTTCTTATTATATATTCTTGAAGATTATCATTACATTTAAATAATTTATTTCTTAATTCATTAAATGTGAGATCTGTTAATTTTTTATTCATATTTTACAATTTTTCAACTATAGTTAAACTTGAAAAAATTATTCAAGTATTAACGTATAATATTGTAATTTTATTCTATGTTAATTTTTATTTATAACATATATATAACTTACGTTTCTGTTGCGATTTGTCGTCCAGTGACTTTTCATATAAAGTCTTAACTATTTTATATTTATTTTTTACATATTTATATTGCTCTAATTGTTGATTATTAGTTCCATTTGTTTCAATGACTAACACATTACTTATTTTATATATAAAGTCTAAAACTTTCCTCCAATTTTTTATCCACATGCATATAGAAAATAGAAAACAAACATCTATTTTATCATCATAAAAATTAGTTATAAATTCTAAATTCTCCTTTTCTAAATCAAACATAAAAAATGACAGATTTGACATTTTATTATACTTAGTTATTTTATTACAGGAATTTATATTTCTATAATTATAATCTATACCAACACCTGATTTTATAATATTACTTATAGGATATAACATTCCTCCTACACAACACCCAATATCTAATATATTTTTTCCAACTAAATCTATCTCATTTTTAATATAAGTCATTCTTTTATAACAATCTCTTTGTCCTCTATAGTATGTGTCTCCCAACATAATAGAATGATATCCTATTTTTTCATGTGTTCCACTATAAGCCTTTCCTGACTTTTTTGTATATTTTATAATATTTAATGTATTTGTTAAACTATTATTTAAGGAATTAGCAACTTTAATTTCGGAATGAACCAATTTCACTTGATCTGTTTTACATATATCTTCCCACCAAAATAATTTTTGCAATTTTTCCATAGTTGTTGGGGATGCATTTATATATTTGTTATATAATTCTTTATCATTATCTACTTTTATAACATAGTTTGCCAAATCTTCTAAGGTATCAAAATCTTTTGCATTAATAAAAGAATCTTTGTTGAAGTATTTATAAATATAATCTGTACCATCATAAATAGGAATACATCCAGCCAAAAATGAACCAATAATTTTTTCAGTAACATAATTATCAACAATATCGTTTTCAAAAGCTATAGAAAATCTATATGGTCTGTGACAATGTACTGCATCTGTATACATATTAAGCGACATTCTTTTACCATTATTACTGTTATTTACAGATTTTTTTTTATTTAATATGTTGTAAAATTTATATCTTTTCACTCCATTTCTATAAGTTTTATTTGTAAATAAATAATCACAGAAAAATTTTTTGTTTTCTTGATTATAAATATCCTTTAATGGTTTTAATAAAACATTCCAATTTTGGTTGGAAAAATCACGCAAATAATATGATATAGCTCCAAAACAAGCACTATAATATTTATTATTATTATTTTTATATTTAATAGCATTATTTTCACAATCAATAATTAAATCATAATTTTTATCATATGGATATAAATCTCGTGGCTCTACTCCAACATAAATACCTGTATTTTCTTTATTATGTATTGTTGATATTAAAGTTTTTTCTAATTTGACAGAAGTATCTATTTTATTTATAAATGCTTTTACAAACGGTAAAACTATTTTAGTTTGTCTATTTTGACGATTTTTAATTATTTTACATTCAGTTACTACATTATTTAACCATTTATTTATTATACTTATACTACCCCAACTTGGAAGCTTTTGACAAGTAAAAAACCCTTCTAAGTCTATATTATATATTATATCATCTTTTAAACTATATACTAAATTATGCAATGCCCAATCTCCTCCTAATATATTTTTTGCATTATATTTATTCAAATCTTCCGTCAATTTATCACATTGTTTAATAATTTTGGATAAAATAATTTTATCAGTATTCTTGTCTATACTATCTAATCTGACACCATTAATATATCTTGATTTATATGAACCATTTGTTTCAACATCATAACCATTTATAATATATTTACTGATAGTGTCACCATGAACTTTATTTTCTATAAAGTTTTTATATTTTTCATAGTTATCACTTTTTTTTAATGAAATTATTATACTCATTCCTAATCTATTTGGTTTTGGTGTTTTATATATAATAGTCTTGTCATCATTTAAATGAGTATAAAATCTAGATGTTTTATATGGATTTGGTTTATGAATTACTTCTGTCCAATTCATTTAGATTATATTATATTTTAATAATATATATAAATTTATGATAATAAACGATAAAAAGAAAATTCTATAAATCAAAAATAATTGATAAAATAATAAATGTATAATGATATTGTATTTATATTCAAACTAACTATGATTTTGTCCATCTCCATGACCAGAGTCATAATAAAAACATATATTTTTCACATATATACAATCTGTATGTTCTAATGCCCTTAACCAACAATCGTAGTCTTCAAATGGCCATTTACCAATTGAAATATATTTCATGTAATTAATTTTTTTTAATAATTCTGTTTCAATTAATACACTTGAACATATAATACAATTATGAATTTTTAAAAAATCTAAATTCCAAATATCTGGAAATCCATTCTTTAATTCATTGTTTCCTTTCATTCGATATATATTTCGTAATATTCCATAATAGTGTTCACTATTAAATTTTTTGTATTTTTTTTTAGGATTATATATACCATTTCCTACGAGACCTTCAGTACAGGACATTTTACATCCTGATTTTTCCATAGCATTTATTTGCATTTCTAATTTATTAGGAAACCAAATATCATCATCATCTAATACTGCTATATATTTTCCTGTTGCCTTTTTCATACCAACTGTTCTTGTATACCCAACACAAGGAAATCCAAATTTTTTTTTTGTATTTTCTTCCAAATGAATTATATTGACATCACCAAAATCATGTGTATAATATGATTTTTGGGTTGAACCATCGTTTACTACTATAATTTCTATATTTTTATATGTTTGATCCTTTACAGATTTTATTGCATTCAGTAGATATTTAAATCTATTGTATGTTGGTATTATTACACTTATTTTTTTCATAATATAATTATATAACACAAAATTAATCAAAAACTGAACGCTAAAAATAAAAGTTTAAATTGTGTGGTTAAATAAGATAAGATTTGTATAATTTCTTTGTTTCATCAGAAGGAAATATTCTTTTACCTACAAAATCTTGTGTAGGTTTAATAAGTATATCTGTTTTAGAGAATCGTAATCTGTTAAGTGAGATGTGAGCCATTTGATCATTTTTTATGATATTCCATACATAACTGCAAAGAAATCTTTGATCAGGTTGCTTTTGTATATTTTTATTAAATTTTTTATAATATAATTCAATATAATGTTTTATTGGTTTCAGATTAGAAATCTTCTTAAATTTATAATTTTTTACCCCAAATGTTCCACCTAAAATTTGAATTCCATGATATGGGTGGTCTCTGATAATATGGAAACATTTATCTGAATTGATCCATTGTTCCACTAATTTCATTTCTCGTTTAGTTATTCTAGAATCACAATCTCTTGAAATCCAAATATCTATATTATCATCATCAAAGGGAAAAAATCTCCAAAACATACCTTCCCATTTGTAACCATTGGAATTACAGTATATTGTTTTGCAATTCATTTCTTTTAATAATTCTAATATTTTATCGGGTATATTGTTATAATATATATAAATATTCCAATCACTGTAAAGGTCTTGAATAATTTTTACATTTTCTATAGCTCCTAAACAATAAAATGGTTTCTTACCATATAAACAAAAACTAATAACTTTTTTCATATATGTGTGTATATTAAAAAAGTTATCATATTTAAACCATGTATAATTAATATATTAATAAACAAAAAAAAATTGAAATTATAAGTACTTGTAATATCATTACTATTAAAAAACTTATAAAAACAATGGTAATTGCCAAAAAGGACACTCATGTTAAGTCGAGCTTTCAGAAAAAGCAACGTACCACTTTTTCTAAATCTAGCATTCAGAAAAAGCGACATAACGCTATGGCTATATTACAATCAAAAAAAAAACAAAATTTCACCAAAAAAATAATGATTGTGAAAGTTGATAATATGTTAACATTGAACATCACAAAACAGTCTATAATCCCTTTTAAAAAGAATTTGAATTTTCAAAAAAATGCTTTGAAACATTCCTTTGAAAAAAATAAAATGGTTCCATCAAATAATAATGGATATGTATGTTGTGTAAATAAACGAGCAGTGATTCATATCTTTACTCCTGGAACTAGTACAGAATGTGTATATATGGGCAATCGATCTAGTTCACAAACGAATAAAAATAAAGTATTAAAGAATAATCCAAAAATATATAAAGTTTGTTTTAAATGTTCTGATGATGAATTAAATTATTTTTGCAATTTAAAAAATACTCCCCAGATTAGATGTGTAATGATGGGTTGTTATGTAGGGAGAAAAAAACAACAAACAGATGTTTCTAACTGGAATTATTTAGATAATTATAAATTTAACTGGAATTATTTAGATAATTATAAAATAGATATATCAAATATTCGTTTGGATATGAATAATAAGTCTTTGAGTTTTGAGTTTGCTATTGTTAACATGGATAGAACATTAAATATTCGGAAATTTAACAATACTACAAAAACATATCGAATAGTAGGAACTGTTAAAAATTCTGTACTCTATCTTCTTGATTTCTTTGTTGAAGTACAATCTAAATTAAGACGTGATAAATATTTCGTAGAAATGCCTATTGTATTCAAGAAAGGATCTCCAAGAAAAAGTCCTAATAAAAGTAACAAATATGAAACTTGTACCAAGTTTGAAGTTATTCAATACAGACCTAAGATTGGTAGTGAAAAGAAACAAGAACAACGTTTAATGAATAGGCCTAATATTGGCAATAAGAATACACAGGTACAGAAATTAATGAATGTGTCTAATATTATCAATAATACTGCACAGGTACAGATATTTGGGAATACCAATTATAGTAGACAAGTTGTAATTCCGCCAATGAATACCAATTATAGTAGACAAGTTGTAATTCCACCAATAAATACCAATTATAGTAGACAGGTTATAATTCCACCAATTCCGTCGATGACTACCAATAATCGGGTGAAGTTACCATCGATACATGAAATTATCAATGATCCGCGCTATAAGAAACAATACAATTTTTCTAATGGACCACAATACAATTTTAATAATGGACCACAATACAATTTTAATAATGGACCACAATACAATTTTAATAATAATAATTTATATCAGTAAAAGAATGAAATTGACATATCTAGATTAATTGAAATTTAAAATAATACTTGCTAATTTTACATATAATACTTTTTCCCTAATTGAAGGAAAATTATTTTTTTATATAAATACTAAAAATACTATTTTACTTTAGTTATATTGCATTTTATAAATATATAAAAATTATTAAAATACACTTTTAATAATTTTTTACAAAAAGTATAATATTATAAAAAGTATAACAATAAATAAATAACTAATTAATCATATTTAGATTCTTTAACTCGCATTCTGGGTGCTATCTCCATTGACATCATTTCTTGCACGAACAATTTAAATGCATATGGTATTCTAACCTTATGAATATTAGTGTAGTTCTTACATTTTGGACAGAACCAAATATCTTTACTTGTGGGATATGGTTTGTTATCCTTTTTTAGTAATCTTTGTGCTATCAAACCACATATGCCACAAATGTATGTGGTGTACAAGTCGGCAGTCTCTAACAGCCTTTCTTTGAGGAATCGCGACATCCCGTGCGAAATGATACAGTCTCTCTCCATTTCACCAAATCTCAATCCGCCGTCTCGTGCCCTTCCTTCTGGAGCTTGTCTTGTAAGCAATTGACGTGGACCGCGCGACCTCGAATGCAATTTGTCAGCTACTTGATGTTTTAATCTTTGATATGACAGTGGTCCAATAAATATTTTTGATTTAATTTTTTTACCTGTCATTCCATTGTACATTTCTTCAGTACCATCTCCATTAAATCCTAATTCTTCCAATGTGTCCTGTAATGACCTTACATCTACATTATTGAATGGAGTACCATC
>SDBT01011426.1_pt1 | contig 14287 bp, 14 predicted proteins | sample 2277101 | NCBI WGS metagenome assembly SDBT01 (sample SAMN10404973, study PRJNA504765) | marine sediment metagenome | isolation source: marine sediment core GS10_PC15, 103 cmbsf | place: Arctic Ocean: Southern Knipovich Ridge | collected 2010 | reverse complement strand
TTTTAAGGCAATATGCTAATAAAAAAAAAGGATTTTTTTTTGAATAAGACAGTCATTTTTTTTACGATTTTTGTTGCTCTCGTTACAAAGTTGAACTTTGCTTTCAATTTCATTCCCAAGAAAATCTTGGGAACGAGAGATGTTAACAAACCTCAAAATATCAGTTTTAAATTTCTATTAAAACCCTTGCTTTTTTCATTCCTCGGTCTAATAATTATTTCTTGTAATGCTCCTCAAAAAAAATCTGAATCTCCTCGATATATTATTACATCTCCGGAAGTAGCTGAAATTATCACATTAATCGATGGAACACGAAACATCGTGGGAATAACCACAGAATGTGATTTTCCTTCTGAATTAAAAGAAATTCCCAGAGTAGGAACTTTTGGGAAAGTGGATTTTGAAAAGATAATTGAGCTTGATCCAACAATTGTTTTTATTTCCGGTTTAGAACAAAAACATCTCGCAGCAGAATTGCAAAAATTGAATATCAAGACAGAACTTATTTATCCAAAATCAATCGCAGAAATGATCTCCTCCATCAGAAAAATCGGCACTCTGATAGATAAAGAAAAAAGAGCAAATTTAGTCGCTGACAGCCTGCAAACCCAAATCAACCAGTTAACTAATTCAACCAGTTCAACCAGTTCAACTGAATTAACCGTTGCGAAGGTCGAGAAAAGCAAGGAGACGCACAACCGTTCGCAAGGTTTTCCAGATTCAACCAATTCAACCAATTCAACCAGTTCAACTGATTCCCCAAAAGTTTACATCGAAATTTATGGGAATCCTATCATGAGCGTTTCAGATAATTCGTTTATTGGTGAAGTAATTCAAATTGCCGGCGGAAATAATATTTTTGCTCAACTACCCAGAGATTACAGTAGGATCAAACCGGAAGATGTGATTCAGGCAGATCCGGAAATAATCCTTTTAACTTATCCAGGAATTAGTGCTGCACAGATAAAGGAAAGAAAAGGATGGAATGTGATTTCAGCGTGTAAAAACAACCGTATTTATACAGTCAAAGACATAAATCCTGATTTGATTTTAAGAGCTTCTCCTCGCATTATTGAAGGCATAAAACTATTGCAAAAGGCTTTTTATGAATAAGAAATTCTTGATTTTATTAATTCTCATTTTCGTGATAATTTTAGTGTATTTTTATCTTAATTTTGGAACTTCATCAAAGCATATTATTCTCTCTGTAAGATTGCCGCGCATTTTATTAGCATTTTTAACCGGTTTCATTTTGGCAGGAGTTGGTTTCTCTTTTCAGATAATGTTGAATAATCCTTTAGCAGAACCATATATTTTGGGAATTTCTTCCGGTGCCGCTTTGGGAAGTATCCTCGCTGGTGTGATGGGATTGTATTTATTTATGCCGGTTTTTGGTTTTGCAGGTGCAATTCTAACAATGATTTTAGTCTGGTTTTTATCTCATCTAGGAGGGTTTTTCAATAACACAAAACTACTTCTTTCGGGTATTATTGTTGGTATGTTTTTTTCTGCTTTCATCTCTTTGGTGATGTATTTCAATCAGCAGGACATCGGCAATATCATTAATGTTCTGATGGGAAATCTGGGACACATTTTCAGCAATACTGAATGGAAAATCTTTCTTGGTGTTTTTTCGATCTCAATTTTGTTAATGCTCTATTTATTCTCTCTCTCAAATCAGTTAACTATCCTCACAACCGGAGATCTGGTAGCCACCAGTCTGGGAATCAATATTAAGAAATTACGCAGAAAAATTTTCGTGATAAGTTCGCTTCTTACCGGAATAACCGTAGCTTATGCCGGTATTATCGGTTTTATTGGATTAGTTGTTCCTCATCTTATCCGCATGATTTTGAAAGGAAACAAAAGATTTAGTATGATTTTCTCTGCTTTTGGTGGTGCAGTTCTTCTTATTTTCTGTGATTTTATTGCAATGCATATTGCTGTAATCGAATTACCTGTAGGCGTGATTACAGCCTTTATTGGCTGCCCCTTCTTTGTATTTATTATGACGAAAAGTAAGTAGTTTTCTACTTTTGTTTAGACTCGTTCCCAAACCCCTGTTTGGGAACGATTAAATTTGTTCTTTATAAACGCATATTGTGGGATGAGAATACGTGAACTCGTGAATTCGTGAACTCGTGAACTCGTGAACCCTGAACCCTGAACCCTGAACCCTGAACCTTGAACCCAGAACCCAGAACCCAGAACCCAGAACCCAGAACCCAGAACCCAGATCACATCGTTATCTTCACTTCCTTTATTTCTTTAAATTTATCCAAATGCTCGCGAATTTCTTCAGCAACGTTATCACGATATTTATCAAATTTTGGGATGTCCAAATCAATAATTACTATACCATTCTCAAAACCGGCATATTTTACCATTTTCAAGGTTATAATGTCCTCTCCAACTTTTGGGTAGATTACTTTTTTCAGTTCCTCCACAATTGTATTCTTACTAAAAACAGCTTCTTCTGCCAGGTTGTGTTTGATTTCATAATCTCTGATTGCTTTACGCAGAGTATCAACAGCCAGAACGGAACAATGCATTTTTATCGGAGGTAAACCATCCAAAGCATCAGCAGCTTCTTTCCAACCTATTTTTTTTGCCTGCTCAAGGGTTTTGCCTTTTGCCATATCAGTGATTATTGAAGCAGTGGCTATGTTTGAAGCACATCCATAAGATTGGAATTTGATGTCTTCGATTACTTGTGTTTCCAGATTGACACTTAGATAAATAGAAACCTGGTCTCCGCAAGCCGGACTTCCCTCTGTAGCAGTTGCATCCGGGTTTTCCAATTTTCCTATATTGTGAGGTTTCATAAAATGATCTAAAACTTTTTGTGAATATTGCATTATTTCTCCTCATTATATAATGGACTTCTCCGTCTTAATTCATTTACAACTTCTATAAGTTTTTCAACTGTGTAATCGATTTCTTCAAAAGTATTATATCTGCTGAAAGTGAATTTCATGGAACTATGAGATTGTTCGTGAGTTCTTCCTAACGCCATTAAAACATAATTTGGCTTCAATCCTTGAGATGCGCAGGCACTTCCGGTTGAGATGGAAACACCATGAAAATCCATCATCATCATAATTGCTTCACCCTCAATAAAATCAAAGGAAATATTCATATTGTGAGGAGCTCTTTTTTCACCACGAAACCCATTCAGTAAAGTATGAGGGATTTCTTTTTCAATTTTGTTAAGAAGGTAATTGGAAAGATTTCTGATTTTAGTTGTATTTTCTTCAAATTTCCCAAAAACGAGTTCAACAGCTTTGGCAAATCCGGCAATAGCTGCAATGCTGATTCCTCCTGTTTCAAGATTGTCTATCCTTTGAATTCCATGTTTCACCTGTCCTAATTGAATTCCAGCTCTTTGATAAAGAGCACCAATTCCTTTTGGTCCGTGAATCTTATGTGCACTGATACTCATCAGATCGATTCCAAGCTCGTTCACATCGATCGGAATTCGAGCAAAAGCTTCACAAGCATCTGCAAATAAAGCAATTTTATGATCTGCATTATCTAAGATTTTTCTGATTTCTTTTATTGGCTGAATCGTTCCTACAACATGATTTGCCAGTGTTGTCATAAATAAGATTGTATCCGGACGAATAGCATTTCTCAATTCATCCAGGTTCATCAAACCATCTTGAGCAGCACTGAGATAAGTTACATCAAATCCGCTTTTTTCAAAAAAAGCAGCATTTGTGAGAATATCAGGATAATCGATAACAGAGCAGATAATATGAGTTCCTTTGCCTGCATTCTGAGAAAGATAACCCTTGATTGCAATATTATTCGCAGATGTTCCACCGGTTGTGAAATGAATTTCAGAAGATTTTGCTCCCATAGAATCAGCTATAACCTTCTTAAATGATTGAATGTCATTATCAATTCCTGTTCCGTTTTTCGTGAAATTTTGTGGGAAATAGAATTTTTCTTTCAGATATGGCATCATTGCATCTATCACTTCCGGTGCTGGTTTTGAAGTTAAACAATTATCAAAATATATTCTTTTCATCTTTTCTCCTATAATTTGGAAATTATCTGTTTTAATTTTATGGAATCAAAATAATTTTCCAGATGGGTTTGAATCTCATCCCAAAGATCATGAAAACCGCACGGTAAACCAGTGCAGAAATCTATTTTTTCTTTGTCAATATCACAATAAGTTAATGAAAAATTTTCAACTACGGCGTGCATGATATCCTTAAGTGAAATTTCATCTATGTTGCGATTTAATCTGTATCCACCTTTTGAACCGTGAACACTTTTCACCAATCCGTTTTTCTTCAGATTTCTGAAAAGTTGTTCCATATATTTAACAGGAAGATTTTGTTTTTTACAAATTTCAGAGATGGAAACTGGTTTACCATTAGAGTTGAGAGCCAGCTCTGCAAGTGCTCTTACAGCGTATCCGGTTTTCGTTGAAATATGCATTTTAATCTCCTTTTGAGATAACATAGTAATTTAGTATGAATTGGCAAGTATTTTTTTATATTTATGAGTTTACTCTGAAAAAGGTGTAATTAGAAATATGTTAGAAAATTTATCCAATATTTGGAAACCGATCCCAGTTAAATAAATAAGGATTTAACGGGATAAATGAATCGGTTAAAATTTACTATCTTCTTATTAACCACCAACTTAAGTTGGTGGTTAATGAAAAATGAAAAACAAATTAACCGTTTTAACGGTTTCCAAAAACTTAAATCTGACTTTTTATATTGGACTCATTTATTTTTAGATGGATAAAAAAATGATTAAAATCGAAAATTTATCAGTTGGTTATTTTCGCAAAGAAGTTATTGAAAATCTTTCAGTAGATTTTGAACAGGGAGAATTCTGTGCTCTTTTAGGACCTAATGGTGCTGGAAAATCCACACTTCTAAAATCCATAATTGGTTTTTTAATTCCTGAAAAAGGTGAAGTTCTTATTAAAAATAAATCTGTATCAAACTGGAACAAAAATGATTTAGCCAGAAATATATCCTTCATTCCTCAGGATTTCAAGCTTCAGTTCGATTATCTGGTGGAAGAGCTGGTTTTGATGGGAAGATTTCCTTATGTGGGATATTGGCAGAGTTATTCCCAAAAAGATAAAGAAATCACTCAAAATGTTTTGAAGCAATTGGATTTGCTCAAACTCAGGAAAAAACAATTCTCTCAATTGAGCGGGGGAGAAAGGAAACGGGTTACAATTGCCAGGGCTTTAGCTCAGGAAACCGACATTTTGTTGATGGATGAAGCTTTTGCCAATCTCGATATAAACCATCAGTTGGAGATTATGCAGTTACTTTCTGAAATAAATCTGAAACAGAAAAAGCTGATAATTCTCGTTTCTCATAATATCAATCTTGCCTCGGAATATTGCCAGCGGATACTGATGATGAAACATGGAAAACTGATTGCAGATGGTAATCCTGAGGAAATTATTACAACTGAAAATCTGAAAAAATTGTATGAAACAAATTTGAAGATAATTCCAAATCCTTTAACTGGAAAGCCGAATTTGATCTATCCGGGAAAAAATGTTAAATAAATTTAAATTAATTATTTTTTTTATCTTATTTTTCCAAATATTAGAAGGAATTTCCATTTCCGGTAAAGTATTTGACTCGAAGAATAATCCTCTGGAAAGCGTGATTGTTTCCTCAGAAACCAGGATGACACTTTCAAAAAAATCCGGATATTTTTCTTTGATGGATGTTTCGGAAAGTGATGAAATTTCTTTTCATAGAATTGGATTTGAAGATAAAACTTATTCGGCTCAAAAAATACCTGACAAAATTTTTCTTACAAAAAAACCGTTTCTTATTTCGGGAATCAAAGTACAAGAAACATCCATTAAAACTATCGGTTTTGAAGCATTAAATAAAATCATTATCACAATCGATGAAAAAAAAGAATTTGAAAATGTGAACGAAATTCTGTCTCAAAGAGCAGATATCTGGATTAAAGAAAATTCTCTTCTGGGTGAGAAAAAAACGATTTCATTATTAGGTCACAAAAGCAAACATACATTGGTTATGATCGATGGAATAGCTTTGAATCCAAGCGGACAGGCTTTTGATATTTCCACGATTCCTGCTGAAATTGTAGAGAATATCGAAATAATAAAAGGGAATTATTCAGGAGCAATTGCCGGGATTATAAACATCAACACGAAGCGAACTTTTGGGAAATTGAGTCTCAAATCCTCTCAAACTTTTGGTTCGTTTGGACTGAAAAAAACTATGTTCAGCTATGCAATGACAAATCCTTATTTCCGGATTTTTACATCAATATCTAAAAGTTATGCAAAAAATGATTTTGAATATGAAAGTTTTCAACAACCGGATTTGGAGAATATCAGGAAAAATAATGAAAAAAAAATCTGGGATATCAGTCTCGGAATATCGAATTTCAATGACTTTTGCGATGTGAATTATAAAATGCAGTTGCAGCAGTTTTTCAAAGAACTTCCGCCACCCTTGAATTCCATTGAGCTTTTTGATAATGCATATCTTTCCGGTCAGATCAATCGGCATCACCTGAATCTGGGGAAAAATATCTCAAATTTGTTCATAAATTCAGATTTTTATTATTTTCAGGATAACTCGATCTATGATAACGAGAATTCTACAAATCCCTGGTTTGCTGTTCTGGGAAAGTATTCATTCTCATCTGCTGGTTCAAAATTGAACATAAAATATAAATCTTCGATTTTTCAAACAGAGATGGGTTTCGATGCAAGAAAGGAGAATTTTGAATATACAGAGGAAAACAATCCCACAGCAGATATTTCTGAAAAAAATCGAGATAATCTGGCAGGTTTTGGAAGCATTAAAATCAGCAAGGATTTTTTTCCTTTTGTTTTTGAAACTAATCTTTCCAGCAGGATAGAAGAATTTTCGGATTTCAATGAATTTTTCACGTATAGATTTGGTTTGAACCTGGTTTATAAAAGTTGGTTTTCTCATAGTTTTGGTGGTTATGTTGGAAAAGCGTATAATGTTCCGTCCTTTTATGATTTGTATTGGAACGATCATCAGGCAAAAGGAAATCCGAATTTAAAACCGGAAAAATCAAATGGTTGGCAGGTTTTTTCTAAAATTGAATATCTAAATAATTTCATTCAGATTTCATATTACAAAAATGAAATAGATGATGTTATTTACTGGTTTCGAACTACAAATTATTGGAAGCCAGGAAACATCGCAGAAGCAGAAATCTCGAATTTTGAGATCGAATCAGAGTTCTTTCCAATTAGTTTCCTATCTTTTGGAACTTCCTATTTACGCACGTTTGCGTATGATAAAACAATAAACGAGGATGGAACCCACGGTGATTTTTATGATAAATTTCTTATCTACACTCCGGAATATCAATTCAGGTTTTTCCTGACTTTAGAATATAAAAATCTGTTTTCGAAAATACACCATTCCATAACAGGAAAACAATACACAACTCGTGACCAGCTTCATGAAAGCTTGATCTTAACAGAGTATTACACAACTGATTTTGAAAGTTCATACTCTTTCGAAATAAAATCTTTTAAAGTTCATCTGAAATTGGATTTGAAGAATATTTTTGATAAACAATATGAAATCTATGCTTACACACCCAATCCGGGTTTTAGCTGGCAAACAGGTTTGAGCGTGAGTTATAGCAAGTGAAAAATGAAGGATAAAAAGAATTTTATAGGGTTTAATAAATTTGAAATGGAGGTTTAAACGAAAAATGTGTCGATCCGTAAACTCACCCCCGACCCCTCTCTTTGGAAAAGAGAGGGGAGAGCTCGAATCCTTTGGATTCATCAATGTTTCCCCTCTTTTGCAAAGAGGGGTTAGGGGAGTTAGAAAAATATTTCCTCGTTCCAACGCTCCTGCGTTGGAATGCAATTGTGAGACGTCCCTGCGTCGAAAGAGTGATTAGTTTTTCACGCGGAGCGTAGTTAAAGTGTGTTCCCATCCGGCAGCTGCCGGATGGGAACAAGAGAATAAATAAAATAATTATTACGAGGGGAAAAATGCAAAAAGTTTTTTTAATTTTATTTATTTTAAGTTGTTTCTCTTTGTTCAGCACAACAGCTTTTGTAGTAAATTCTGGAAGCCAAACTCTTTCTAAAATCGACTTTGTTTCCGGACAGGTAAATAATGCGTTTTCTCCGGTTGGACTTTATGCGAACCGGGTTTGCTTAAATTCCGATTTTGCTTATATTGTAAATTCAGGAGATAATTCTGTTCAGAAAATAGATGTTGAAACAGGACAGACAATTACGAATATTTTCATAGAATCTTCCTCAAATCCGTATGATATTATTATTTCCCAAAATTATGCTTATGTCACTGGATTATTCACTTCCAAAGTTTATAAGATAAATCTGAATATCGATATTGTTGAAGATGAAATTAATGTTGGAATTTCTCCCGAAGGAATGGCTATCTATGAAAACAAACTTTATGTGGCAAATACCGGTTATCAATATCCGAGTTTTGGGCAGGGAACTGTTTCAGTGGTGAGCCTGGATCTATTTGAAATGGAGAAAACAATCGATGTTGGCATGAATCCGCAGGCTCTTACTGTTTATAATGATGAGATTCACGTGGTTTGCACCGGAAATTATTATGATGTTTTTGGTGAAGTTTTTATTATTGATTCTTTTATCGATGAGGTTTCAGCAAGTTTTGAAATTGGAGGATGCCCAACTAATATTACAGCTTCTCCACAGGGAATTGTATATCTTGGAGATGGAATGGGAGCTGGAGTTTATTCGTATGATGCTTCCACTTTGGAAATTCTGCACTCTCCTCAAAATCCCTTTTCTTCAGGAGGTTCTGCCATTGCTATTAATGAAAATATTATCGCAGTTACAGATGCTGGGAACTGGGCTTCAAATTCGATCGTTAGAGTTTATAATTTAGATGAAGAACTGATAAATGAATACACAACCGGAATAGGTGCAGTTGATATTAAATTCTTCGATGAAAATGTAAATGCTCAAGAAGATGAGATTTTTCTGAACTCAGCAATTTTGGGAGATAATTACCCCAATCCATTCAATCCTGAAACCACGATTTCTTTTTCATTAAACACCGAAAACACCGAAAGCACCAAAATAATAATCTATAATCTCAAAGGACAGAAAATTAGAACTTTTGAAAATTTGGAGTTGGCGAGTCCCTCGCCTTTTTTTGCCGACGGAGTCGGCTACTCCATAACATGGGATGGAAGAGATGAGAATAATTTTCCTGTTGGAAGCGGAGTTTATTTTTATAAATTGAAATTAGAGAATCAGATAGTTGCTACTAAAAAAATGATGCTTTTGAAATAGTGATTTTATTTTACTTGACGAAAATCTGATGAATTTTCTTTTTTATTTGCGAGTTTAATATTTTTTATTTTTACAATTAATTTTTTGGAGGGGAATAATCCCATATTTGAGTAACCTATTCATATTCAAAAATGAGTTCTGCATAATGAAAAAAGGCTGTCTTTCTGAGGAAATCTTCGAAGATAATTCTAACGAAGAATCTCATTACAAGCGGAGATCCTTCGATTGAAAAGCAGGAAGAATTTCTCCAGCCTTCGCCAGCTTCGGCTTGGCAAGCAGGATGACAAAAACACTCTGTTATGCAGAACCCTTATATTCAAAAAGAAGGGGAGGTGTGCAATGAAAAGTCTTAAAACTTGCTTTATACTGCTGTTTATTGCAGTAAATGTTTTATCAGCATCTAATATTCGGATTTCGCGACAAAGAGAGGGAGAGCATATAATAATTGCTCCCGAAGAGTTCATTTCTTTGGCAAATCAATTAGCAGACTTCTACTTAGATGAATTCGGGATTGAAAGAATCATAGTTGACCAGCAGGATATCTTTGACCAGATGAATAATGGAGTAGCAGACCCGCAGGCAATTCGAGATTACCTGATAATTTTTTTTGATGATCCTTTGCTATGGGAAAATAGTTCAGTACTTTTATTGGGCAGTGGAACACAAGATTGGTCTATTCCTTGTGAAAAAAATAAAATTATTGTGTTCGATTATAGCGATGACAATTTTGTTGATTTTGACAATGATTTGTTACTTGAAATTCCAATTGGTAGAATTCCTGCCCAGAATATTCAGCAACTCGAGTTTTATCTAAATAGGATGTATAATTATATTACTCAACCGGAACTTGGTTGGTGGAAGAATAAAATGCTGATTGTGGCTGACGATGAGTATAAAAACGGACAATTGGAAGGAATAGGTTACAATAGCGGAATGAATCATACAGCTCGTGCTCAGGATGCATCGGAAGTATTGAATGATGGAGTCCGGGTTGATAAAATTCTGGGGATCGAATATCCGATGAATGCAGCAGGTTACAAACCTGAAGCTGCTCAAGATATTATTTCCGCTTTGAATGAGGGGCGTTTGGTTTGGTATTATATTGGTCATGGTTCGATTTCTTTGCTTGGAGATGAGAAATATTTTGAACTAAGTAATCTTTCTATGTTAAACAATGCAGATAAACTTCCATTATTTCTTGCCGGCTCTCCAAATGTTGGTAAATTTTTCAGTTATCCGGAGAATTGTATGTCGGAAGAATTTCTTTTTGCAGCAGATGGTGGTGCAATTGCTTGTATATCAGCAACCATGGGCACAAGTCCAACACCAAATGCACTTTTGTTAATGAGACTCTTGGAAAATATTATTAACAGCGATGATTATGTAGGTCATGCACTTTGGGATGCTAAACAAAATTCAACTTATTGGCATATTTATAATAATCATTTATATAATCTGCTGGGCGATCCATTACAATTTATAAATCCACCTGAATCGGATGAACTTCTTGTTATTAATGGTAATCCCGATACACTTTATATTGGAGATGATGTGCAGATTACAGGACAGGTAGAGCCCGGTAATTTTAATATCGCTTCCATAAAATCTTTCGAATCCGAATATGAACTCAATTATACGAATACATTAGGTTACCAGACTTATACAGTGGATTATACGAAATTCGGAACTCCCTATTTTGAAGAAGAAGTCGCTGTCTCAGGTGATTATTATGAATCTTACTTCACCATTCCCCAAGGAATACAAACCGGTGAGAATGCCCGTATAATCAGCTATTTATACAACGGAAATCAAAATATAGATTATGTCCAATATTGTTATCCAATAATAATCTCAGATGGATATGCTAATGCATCGGGAGATATTATTGAACTCATCAGATTGAGTTTGAGGAATTATCCAAACCCATTTAATCCGTCAGGAGCCGGACGCAGTCCATCAACAACAATTTCTTTTTCATTAAACACCGAAAACACTGAAAACACTGAATTGATAATTTATAACATCAAAGGACAGAAAATTAGAACTTTTGAAAATTTGGAGTCGGCGAGTCCCTCGCTGTTTTTTGCCGACGGACACGGCTACTCCATAACTTGGGACGGAACAGACGAGAATAATTTATCGGTTGGAAGCGGAGTTTACCTTTATAAATTGAAATTAGAGAATCAGATAGTTGCTACTAAAAAAATGATGCTTATGAAGTAATTGTAACCTTCAGTCTTCGTCCCGATTTGTCGGGACTACGACCTGACAAGTGCGAATGGTTTCTGGAGTTTTCAACATTCATTTAACCTTCGCAACGGTTTATACGAAGAAAGGTCTCTCACCGCTTAATAGGTCTGAAAGAAATAATATATCTCGTTCCCAAGCCCCAGCTTGGGAATGTTGTGGACGTTGATAAGGTTACAAAGCTGGGGCTTTGTAACCAGGATCGAAAAAGAGATTAAATCCGAGTTGGGTTATAATATTTTAAATTTGACAAATATGAATAAATTTTCGTATTTTGTCCGCATATAGTTAAGGAAAATTGTTCTAAATTTATTAATCTATTTTTTGAAGGAAAATGAAATTATGACTTAGCTATTTTAAAATTTTACTTTGCATCTTTGTATTTGTTCTAACCTGAAATTCGCCATATTAAATTTATTGGTATTATAGTAAAATTTAGAAAAAAATGGTTATTAATGGAGGTTAAAATGCTTTCTATACGAGGAATTTATAATGGAAAAGTAATTAGACCATTAGAAAAGATTAATGTGCACCCCAATACCCGGGTTATTATTACTTTTTTAGAAAACAAGTTTCTTAAGAAGCCCAATAAAACCAAAGATTTACTTTCTTTAAGTGGAACATGGGAAGACGAAAGAACTTCTGAAGAAATAATAAAAGATATTTATGGTGCACGAACTGTGAATATGGCGAATGTTAAGCTATGAAATATTTATGGGATACAGATACCTGTATTTACTTGCTGAACGGTAATAGCCTTATTGAAGAAAAATTACGATCTGTTGGAGATAAAGATATATGCACTTCGATTGTAAATATTGCCGAATTAAAATTTGGTGCGTATAATTCTTCGAAAGTTGAATCTAATTTAAAACGAATTGAAAGGTTAGCATCAATATTAAATGTACTTAATGACTTCAGTAATGATATAGTAACTATATTTGCAAAAAATAAAGCGATTTTAAGAAAGGATGGAATAATAATTGGTGATTTTGATTTGCTGATAGGCAGTTTTGCCCTCGCCTATAATTTGATCATTGTTACTAATAATATTGAGCATTTTAGACACATTCCCAATATTAAAATTGAAAACTGGGTAATATGACAAAGGACGATATTATGACATAGCTTTTATAAAATTTAATTTTGCATCTTATTATTTGTTCTGACTTGAAAATTCCCAGTTTTAAGAACACCAGAACAGATGAAAATAATCAACCAGTTGGAAGTGGAGTTTATCTGTATAAATTGAAGATTGATAATCAGACAGTTGCTACTAAAAAATGTCTGCTTTTGAAGTAATTGTAAATTATGTAACCTTCAGTCTTCGTCCGATTTGTCGGGACTACGACTTGACAAGTGCGAACGGTTTCTGGAGTTTTAAACATTCATTTAACCTTCGCCACGGTTTATACGAAGTAAGGTCTCTCACCGTACGGAAGGTCTGAAAGAAATTATGAAAGAGACTGACCGTTCCGAAGGTAAAATTCTGAAACCCGAGTCGGGTTTAATCATAAAAAATATATAAATTCACTTAGAAAAAACTTGCTTAAAATCTATCATAAATAAATTTCAAACCAAAAAAATATTAGGGGGAAAAATGGTTAAACGAGTACATAATTTCAGCGCAGGTCCTGCTGTTTTACCGGTGGAAGTATTATTGGAAATTCAGCAGGAACTTGTAAGCTACAAAGGTAAAGGTCTATCTGTGATGGAGATGAGCCATCGTTCAGTAGAATTTCAGGCAATAATGGATGATGCAATTAACGATGTAAAAAGCATTCTAAATCTGGATGATAATTATGAAGTCCTCTTTTTGCAAGGTGGTGCCAGCACCCAGTTTTTCATGATTCCATTGAATTTTTGTCCTGAAGGAAAAGTTACGAATTATATTAATACCGGTGCCTGGGCTACAAAAGCTTTGAAAGAAGCGCAAAAAAATGGCTGGAAAATGCATGTTGCTGCCAGTTCGGAAGATAAACAATTCACCTATATTCCCAAGCAGTACACTATTTCGGAAAATCCGGCTTATCTGCATATAACTACTAACAACACGATTCGTGGCACAGAATTCAAAACCGCTCTCGATACCGGTGATATTCCTCTCATTGCAGATATGTCTTCCAATATTATGAGCAAACCCATTGATGTGAAAAAGTATGCCTTGATTTATGCAGGTGCTCAGAAAAATATTGGACCTGCCGGCACTACTCTGGTTATTATCCGCAAAGATATGATCGAAAAAATTAATCCCGGACTTCCTACTATGATGGATTATAATACTCATATCAGCAAAGGTTCGATGTTCAATACTCCACCCTGTTTTGCAATTTATGTGGTAGGAAGAGTACTCAAATGGATTCTGGCAAAAGGTGGTTTGGAAGCTATCGAGAAAATCAATATTGAAAAAGCAAATTATGTTTATGATCTTCTCGATAATTCCGATTTTTATGAAGGAACAGTTGTCAGGGAAGACCGCTCAATGATGAATATTCCTTTCCGACTTCCCACAGAAGAACTTGAAAAGAAATTCATTGCTGAATCTAAAGAAATGGGAATGCTGAATCTGAAGGGACACAGAAGTGTGGGTGGTTGTAGAGCTTCGCTTTATAATTCTCTTCCTATGAAAGCTGCTCAGGATCTGGCTCAATTCATGATTGAATTTGAGAAGAAGAATAAATAGAAGGGTTCAAGGTTCAGGGTTCAAGGTTC
>SDBT01011425.1_pt1 | contig 14287 bp, 13 predicted proteins | sample 2277101 | NCBI WGS metagenome assembly SDBT01 (sample SAMN10404973, study PRJNA504765) | marine sediment metagenome | isolation source: marine sediment core GS10_PC15, 103 cmbsf | place: Arctic Ocean: Southern Knipovich Ridge | collected 2010 | reverse complement strand
AGCGACCCTTCCCGCGGCGCGACGCTGTTCATGCTCTCCATCGCGACCAGCATCGACGCGCTGGCCGTGGGGTTGAGCATGGCGGTGGTGGGACAGGAAGTGCTTTGGCCCAGTTTGGTTGTAGGCCTCGTTTCATCGATCATGGCCGTGGTTGGCGCGGGGCTGGGGCTGCGCCTGGGGGCCCTTCTGGGGAGGAGGGCTGGGCTGGTGGGGGGACTCGTGCTGGTCGGCATTGGGGTGCGGGTGGTCGTCACCCACCTGGGCCTTGTGGCGCTGTAGGGCGCGAGCAGGTTCGCGTATATATATGTGATGTATGTCTTCCCGTAGAGATCGGCTGCGACAGGCAGATTCGAGCGGGGGAGCGCTTTTCTGACCCTACGGCGGTTGGCTATTGACACGCAGGGGGATTATGGCTATAATAGAAAAGAGGCATCGAAGGTAGCTGCTATCTTTTTATAAGGAGGTGATGCCTGTGGACAGTAGCATAACCAGGGGCATCGCCGTAGGGGCGGCCTAAGTAATCGCCGCCCAAGGCGATGCCTCAACGAAACGAGGGGCTGAAAAGCCCCTCGTTTCTGTATTAGGCCGCTGATTGACAATCAGGAGCCCGCTGGTGTATATTGCCACTGAGAGGTTGCCTGGATCTCCGGCCATGGAGCCGCTGCCTTGAGTCCGGAATGGGCGGAGGGTTGGTATCGGCGATGATATTGCTGAGAGTGCGGTCCTGCGGTCGACAATTCAAGGAGAAGCTTGTTGCATGGGAGGAGCCTATACCCTCCCATGTGTCTTTTAACGAGCGAAGGTTCCCTCCGCCGGAACGAGAGCAGGAGGTGAGGCGATGAAGCCGGGCACGATCGTCAAGTATCTGATGGTCGTTCTGGTACTGGCGGCAATCCTATTCCCCTTCTTTGTGGTGGTGGAGTCCTCCTTCAAGTCGTACAGTGAGCTGATGAGCGGCAAAGTAACCTTCTGGCCTGAAGAGCCAAGCGCCGAGGCTTACGGGGAGCTGCTGATCACAGAGGGGGAATACCATGATATTCCCAGCTTTCTGGGGTATGTGGGCAAGAAAGTGGCTATCAGCCTGCACTTGCGACCGGGGGAGAGCACTAAAGGACTGCGAGATATGCTTGGGTATCTCATCAACAGCATCGTGACCTCTGCGGGGGCCTCGCTGCTGGGGGTGGTGGTGGCCACCATGGCCGCCTATGGGTTGGCCCGGTATCGTTTTCCGGGGCGGAACCTGCTGGCGCGCTCCGTGCTCTTCATCTACGTCTTTCCCACGATCCTGCTGATGGTGCCCGTATACAAGATGTTTGCCGGGATCAAGGTGGGAGAGTCGAGCCTGTTGGACAGTCACTATGGATTGATGATCATCTACGCTGCCATCGCGGCACCCTTCCTGACCTGGCTCTTGCTGGCGTTCTTCGAGAGCATCCCCAGGGAGATCGAGGAGTCGGCGGAGGTGGATGGAGCAGGGGGTCTTTCGCGGTTCTTTCGGATCACCTTGCCGCTGGCCGCACCTGGGCTCGTCACGGCGGCCATCTTCGGATTTGTGACCGCGTGGGGTGAGTACACGTTCGCGTCCATTCTCATCAACAGTAACGACAACAAGATGGCCGCCATCGGCTTGGCGGAGCTGATGGGCGCCTCCGGGGTGTATTTCGACTGGGAGCGCCTGTTCGCGGGCGCGACGATAATCGTCTTGCCCATTCTCCTGTTCTTCTTCCCCATCGCCAAGTACTTCGTGCAAGGGTTCATGGCGGGAGCGGTGAAGGAATAGAGGCTTTTCTCCTAGGGATGATGATGGCCTGTGGGGAGAGACGAGATTGAGAGCGATGCGGTTGGTGGGAGGAGGGCGGCGGTGAAAGCGGGAACCATCATCAAATATATCCTGGTCCTTATAGTGGTTATCTTGTTGCTGCTGCCATTTGGGCTCATGTTCGCGTCCTCCTTCAAACCGTACAGGGAGATACTGAGCAGCAAAGTCACCTTTCTCCCCAAGGAACCGACCCTAAAGGGCTACAAAGCTGTGCTGATAACCAAGGGGGAGTACGATGACCTCCCCAGTGCTCTGGGGAATGTGGGCAAGAAGATCGCCATTGCCCTACACCTGATGCCCTCGGGGCGCACCGCGGGGATACGAGATTTCCCTCAGTACTTCATCAATACCCTGGTGACCGCGTTCGGGACTTCACTTCTCTCGGTGGTGGTGGCAACTCTGGCTGCATACGGGCTGGCTCGCTATCGGTTTCCCGGCCGGAACCTGTTGTCTCGGTCAGTGCTCTTCATATATGTGTTCCCCACCACCCTGCTGCTGGTTCCCGTCTACAGGATGTTCGCAGGAATCAAGGTGGGGGATTCCAGCCTGTTGAATAATCACTACGGGCTGATGATCATCTACGCCGCATTTGTGACTCCCTTCCTGACCTGGCTCTTGCAGGCCTTCTTCGAGAGCATCCCGCGGGAGATCGAAGAGGCGGCGGAAGTGGATGGGGCAGGGGGGCTTTTGCGGTTCCTGCGCATCACCCTGCCGCTGGCGGCGCCGGGGATCATCACCGCGGGTATCTATGGGTTCGTATTCGGGTGGGGCGAGTACACGTTCGCGTCCATTCTCATCAGCAGCAACGATCTCAAGTTGGGATCTGTGGCCCTGGGATCCTTGGCCACTTCGACCGCATCGGGCATCGAGTTCGAGCCTCTATTTGCGGGCACGATGATAGTAGCCCTCCCCGTCCTGCTGTTCTTCTTCCCCGTCGCCAAGTACTTCGTGCAAGGGTTCATGGCGGGAGCGGTGAGGGAATGAGGGCACCTCGCTCACCGTCTGTCAGGTTGGCTGCCGCCCTTCATTTTAAGGTTGCCTCCTTCGCTTGGCGGTTGACAGGTATCCGAAAGTGTGATATACTCACTGTCGGTGTGTGAAGTATTTCACTAGTCGTTCGAGAGTATGGCGGAGCGCTCTCGGGTGAAATCCACTGAGGGGGAAAGCAGCGTTGCTGTCTGGCTATGCTTTCATCGCGCTCTTTGCCATCATCGCAGTCGTTTTTCCCACCATAGCGTTGCTGCTGTCTTCCGTTGTCCGTCCCCGAAGACCTAATCCCATCAAGACCTTGATCTACGAGTGCGGCCTGGAGACCATCGGGGAGACCTGGGTACAGGTCAAAATCGGCTACTATATCTACGCGCTGATTTTCGTGATCTTCGATATCGAGATCATCTTCCTGTACCCCTGGGCGGTAGCCTATAACCAATTGGGTTTGTTCGCGCTGGTGGAGATGTTCGTTTTCCTGGCGATTCTGGTGGCAGGACTCGCCTACGCCTGGAAAGAGGGCGCTCTGGAATGGACGTAGCTCCGATTTGGCATCAGCCATCGGGGTCTTTTTTTGCCTTTCGATTGATAACTTGATCCGTCCCCGGTCAAAGAGGACGGTTGCTCCTGCCCGTGAGTGGTATGTGGCATCTCAGTTGAAGGGGCGCGATTCATGAGCGAAGAGGGAAGCGTTCGAGGGGACGTCCATCGTAACATCTTCATGACCACGGTGGATGCGGTGTATAACTGGACGCGAAGGTCCTCCATGTGGCCTATCGCGTTCGGGCTGGCCTGTTGTGCCTTCGAGATGATAGCAGCGCAGTCTGCGAGATTCGACCTTTCCCGGTTTGGAATGGAGGTCCTGCGGGCATCGCCTCGCCAGGCCGATCTGATGATCGTCGCGGGCACGGTCACCCACAAGATGGCTCCTCAGGTCCTTCGGCTCTATCACCAGATGCCTGAGCCCAAGTACGTGATCGCCATGGGCGCCTGCGCTATCTCGGGAGGGACCTACCAGTCATACGCCACGGTCCAGGGAGTGGATGAGATCATGCCCGTGGATATTTACATTCCGGGGTGCCCTCCCAGGCCTGAGGCTTTCATCGAGGGGGTCATGAAGCTTCACGACATGGTCATGAAACAAAGGCTCCAGGAGGCGCCTTGGTATGGGAGGGAACGGTCATGACCGTTCAAGAGGCCTACGATCGGTTGAAAGCCAAGTTTCCCAACGCCATCGAGGATGCGGGAGAGCGCGGCTTGATCGTGGAAGGGGCGCAGTTGGTGGAGATCGCCACCCACCTGCGGGACGAGGCGGGGTTTGATTACCTGTCGGGCGTGTTCGGGGTGGACTATCCGGAATACTTCGAGGTGATGTACCTCGTTTACTCGATGGCTCAGAAGGTTGGCCCGGTCATCTTGCGGGTTCGCACCGGCAGGGAGTCGCCGAAAGTGCCTTCGCTGGTCCCGGTGTGGGCCTCGGCGAATTTCCAGGAACGGGAAGCTTACGACCTCCTGGGCATAAAGTTCGAGGGGCATCCCAACTTGAAGCGATTCTTCCTGTGGGAAGGCTTCCCTGGCCATCCTCTGAGGAAGGATTTTGATAATCGAATCTTCTCCTTCGAGGAGTTGAACCGGACAAACCCCGAGGGGGTTCGTTATGGCGATTGAGACGCTAGAGACCAAAAAAATTTACCTGAACATGGGGCCGCAGCACCCCAGCACGCACGGGGTGTTTCGCATCCTCCTGACTTTGGATGGCGAGACGGTGGTGGACGCGGAGCCCGTGCTGGGCTACCTCCATCGGGGAATGGAGAAGCTGGCCGAGGAGAGGAGCTATAAGAAGAACATACCTCTCACCGACCGGATGGACTACGTCTGTGCTATGTCCAACAACTGGCCGTACGTCATGGCCGTGGAGAAGTTGGCCGGGCTGGAGGTGCCGGAGCGGGCCGAGTACATCAGGGTGATCATGGCAGAGTTATCCAGGGTCGTGCGCCACATGATCACCATAGGCTTCTTGCTTAATGAGCTTGGTGCCTACTTCACCCCCATGATGTGGGCGATGCGCGAGCGCGAGCGAATCCTCGACCTCTTCGAGATGACCTGCGGTTCCCGGATGACGTGCAACTACATGCGCTTCGGCGGCGTATCCCAAGATCTGCCCGAGGGGTTCGTGGAGGAGACCAGGGAGGTGATGGCTCAGATCCTGGTCTACTTGGAAGAAATCGAGAATCTGCTGAATGACAATGAGATCGTCGTTGTACGCTGCAAGGGGATAGGAATCCTTCCCCGGGAGAAAGCCATCTCATACGGGGCCACGGGGCCACTTCTGAGGGGCTCGGGTGAGCGCTACGACGTGCGTCGGGCGGAGCCCTATTCGGTCTACGACCGCTTCGACTTCGAGATTCCCATCAGGAGTAACGGCGATGTGTACGATCGCTACATGATGAGGGTCTTGGAGATTCGGCAATCCTTGAGGATCCTGGAACAAGCTCTGGATGGTCTTCCAGAAGGACCTGTCACGTCCAAAGTTCCCAAGACGCTAAAGCCCCCGGTGGGCGATGCTTACGCCCGGATAGAGGATCCCAAGGGGGAGTTGGGGGTCTACCTGGTCAGCGACGGCTCGGACAAGCCGTACCGTTTCCACGTGCGCCCCCCCTCGTTCATCAATCTGGGGGTTCTCAGGGAGCTGGTGGTCGGGAATATGATAGCCGATGTGGTGGTCATCTTCGGCAGCATAGACCTAACGATGGGAGAGGTGGACCGATAATGGAGCTTCTGAATAACCTCTTCGTTAATATCAGCCTTTGGCTTCAGGGTCTGCTGGCAAGTTTGCTGCCCGTCTGGGCCGCCCAAGTGGTCATGAGCCTGCTGGTGATCGTGGTCATCCTGGGCCTCGGGGTGGGCTTGGTGATGGTTTTCACCTACATGGAGCGGAAGATCATCGCTCGCATTCAGGACCGGATCGGCCCCAATCGCTGGGGGCCGGTGGGGGTCCTGCAGCCCATCGCTGACACCCTGAAGCTTCTCCTGAAAGAGGATACCACCCCTGCACGCGCTGACCGGCTGGGTTTCCTCCTAGGGCCCCTCCTGGTGGTGGTGCCGGCGCTCTTGGTCTCCTCGCTTATTCCCTTCGGGGATGGGATGGTGGGGACCGATCTCAATGTAGGCATCCTGTTCATGGTGGCCATCTCGTCGGTGACCACCATCGCCATCCTCACCGCGGGATGGGCTTCCAACAACAAGTATGCCCTTCTGTCGGCATTGCGGGTAGCGGCGCAAATGGTCAGCTATGAGGTCCCGATGGTGCTTTCCATTCTCGGGGTGGTCCTCCTGACCAGTTCCCTCTCCATGGTGTCTATCGTAGGTGCCCAGGAGCAAGTTTGGTTTGTCATCGCCCAGCCCATCGCCTTCCTGATTTTCTTCATCTGCGCCTTGGCGGAGGTCAACCGCTCGCCCTTCGATATTCCCGAGGCCGAGTCGGAGATCGTTGCGGGTTTTCACATCGAGTACAGCGGCATCAAGTTCGCTATGTTCTTCCTGGCGGAGTATATCAACACGTTCGTCGTCTCGGCCATCGCCGTCAGCCTGTTCCTGGGCGGGTGGCAAGGGCCGATACTGCCTCCATATGTCTGGTTCTTCCTCAAAGTCTTTTCCGTCGTCTTCGTGATCATGTGGATACGCGGCACCCTCCCGCGGCTGCGGGTGGACCAATTTATGAGCTTCGCCTGGAAATTTCTGGTGCCCTTGGCGCTTGCAAACGTATTGGTGACCGGGTTGGTGCTGGGCATCGTCGGACCATACTTGAACGATCCTTACTTGAGTGCTTTGGCCTTGCTGGTGGCCAATGGAGTGATGGCCGCGGTTGTGCTGGCCATCTTGTTCGTCTCAAACAGAAAGGCGAAGGAGAGGCGGCTGAGGGAACGAGTCGCCTGATATCAAACTTTCCAGCCACTGGAGGAGATCCATATGCTGGGTTACGGAATACTAAAGGGGCTGTCGGTCACCCTCCGACATTTCGTGGATACCTATCTGTATGACTTGCACAAGTTTCCCCGTCGGTATTCTCCCGGTGGCCGATATGAGCGGCTGAAGGCGTCCCAAAGAGGGTCGTTCACGATGCAGTACCCCGAAGAACGGGTGGAGATGTTCTCTCGGTTCCGGGGGGCGCTGATGCACTTGCGAAATCCCAAGACGGGGGAGGTGCGCTGCACGGCCTGCGAGATCTGCGTTCGGGCTTGTCCTCACGACTGCCTCACCCTGGAGGGCGAAGGGAAGGGCAAGGAACGCAGGGCGATCGCCTACACGTGGAATTTGGGCAGCTGTATGTTCTGTGGCCTGTGCGTGGAGGCTTGTCCCTTCGATGCCATCGCGATGAGCCCAGAGTACGATCTCGCCGCTCCTTCTCGGGATCTGACGGAGAGCCTGGATAGGCTTCTTGCCCGGGGTGATAAGTACGCGCCGGTGGCCGAAACTGCTGTCGAAGCCAAGAAGGGAGGGTGAAGATTCCATGACGGTGATTCAGGTTATCTTCATCATATTGTCAGCCATAACCCTTTCTGCCGCCGTGATGGTGGTGAGCTGCAGCAACCTGTTCCATAGCGCGTTGGCGTTGGTGCTGACCTTCATAGGGGTGGCCGGCCTGTATATGTTGCTGGACGCCGGGTTCCTGGCAACCGCGCAGATCCTGATCTATGTGGGCGCCATCACCGTCCTCATCATCTTCGCCATCATGCTGACGCACCGCATCGCGGACGCCACCATCCGGCGGACCAACGAACAGCGGGTGATCGGCGCGGTGGCGGTTGTGATCCTCCTGGTGGTGATGATCTTGGGGCTGTTGGGGACGACCTGGGCGACCTCCGGACAGGCGATGGCGGGCGACCCGATCGAGAACTTAGGGCTCGCGTTGATGGATACCTATCTGCTCCCCTTTGAGGTGGCGTCGGTTTTGCTGCTGACTGCTCTGGTGGGGGCCATAGTGATAGCACGGGACCCCAAGCGAGAGATCGCGGAAGAGGAGGAAGCCCTCGCCGCTGGCGAGGGGGAAGCGGCCGTGGAGGAGGTGGCCTCGTGATTCCGTTGAGCTGGTACCTGCTGGTCGCCGCGGGCCTTTTCGTGATAGGCTTGTATGGGGTCTTGGTGCGGCGAAATGCCGTGGGCATCCTCATGGGCGTGGAGTTGATGCTCAACGCGGCCAACGTGAACCTCATAGCCTTCTGGCGTCACGTGGGGTCGGCGACTATGGGCGGGCAGGTGTTCGCCATTTTCGCCATAACGGTGGCGGCGGCTGAGGCTGCGGTGGGCTTGGCCTTGATCGTCGCTGTATATCGCAGTCGAGGCACGATCAACGCTGACGAGATAGATTTGATGAGATGGTAAAAGGCAACGGGAAACCTCGGTCCTGCTGGGGCGGCGAGCCCTGTGATTCGATCGCCGATCCCTCACCTGCGGGGCGGGACGGGAGACCGATGATTCCAGAGATGGAGACACACCTATGCTAGAGTATGCGTGGCTGATACCTATCTTTCCCATGTTGAGCTTCGCCATCATCATCCTGTTCATAAACCGCTGGAAGCGCGCCTCGGCGTATCTGACCATCGGCACCATGGCCGTGTCCATGCTGCTGTCGCTGGGAATCCTCTTCACGGTGGTCGGCACGGAGCACTTCGAACTTTTCCAGCGCAGCTTCAGGTGGCTTCCCACCGGCGAGACCTGGCTGGATCTGGGCTTCATGGTAGACCCCCTGACGGCCATGATGCTGTTCGTGGTCACCGTGGTGGGCTTGAACATCTTCGTCTATTCCCAGGGGTACATGCGCGGCGACCCTCGGTACTCGCGGTTCTTCGCCTATCTGTCCCTGTTCGGCATGTCCATGCTGGGGCTGGTGCTGGCCAATAACCTGCTACTCCTCTTCATCTGCTGGGAGCTGGTGGGGCTGTGCTCGTACCTTCTGATCGGCTTCTGGTTCGAGAAGGATTCGGCATCCAATGCGGCCAAGAAAGCCTTCATCACCACCCGAATCGGCGACATAGGCTTATATCTGGGGTTGATCCTCATCTACGTCAACGTGGGCAGCGTCCAGTACACCGACATCTTCGATTGGGTGGGGAGGAACGCCCAAAGCGATCCGGGGCTGATCACCGCCATGGGGCTTCTGGTCTTCTGCGGGGCGATGGGTAAGTCGGCTCAGTTCCCCTTGCACGTGTGGCTTCCCGATGCGATGGAAGGACCCACGCCTGTCTCGGCGTTGATTCACGCCGCGACCATGGTGGCCGCTGGCGTCTACCTGGTGGCTCGGATGTTCCCGGTCTTCGAGGCCGTGCAGCCCTCTCAAAGCCTGATGGTGGTGGCCTACATCGGGGGTTTCACCGCTATCTTCGCCTCCACCATCGCGGTGGCTCAGAACGACATCAAGCGGGTCCTGGCCTTCTCCACCATCAGCCAGCTGGGCTACATGATGATGGGGCTGGGGGTGGGAGGCTTCGTGGCCGGCGTCTTCCATCTGATGACCCATGCCTTCTTCAAGGCCCTCCTGTTTCTGGGGTCAGGTTCGGTCATCCATGGCGCGCATGAGGAACAGGATATGATGCAGATGGGCGGGCTTCGCCGGAAGATGCCCATCACCTTCTGGACCTTCCTGTTCGGGACCTTGGCCCTGGCGGGGATCTTCCCCTTCGCCGGCTTCTGGAGCAAGGATGAGATCCTGCTGGATGCCTTCAACGCCAATAAGATCCTCTATATCCTGGGCGCCGCAGCGGCCTTCCTCACCGCCTTCTACATGGCACGCCTGGTGTTCTTGACTTTCTTCGGCGAGCCCCGCTCGGAGAAGGCGGAACGCGCCCATGAGAGCCCGCCGGTGATGTGGATCCCTTTGGCCATTCTGGCCTTCTTCTCACTGGTCCTGGGCTGGGTGGGGATTCCCTGGCTAGGCAACGCCTTCCATCACTTCATCGGCCCGGAGCATCACGTGGCCGAGCCCAGTGTGATGATAATGGTGAGCTCGATGGTCATCGCCCTGGCGGGCTTGGGTCTGGGATATTTGATCTATGGCCGAAAGCCGTTAGTCGCGGGACAGCCGGATCCGTTGATGCGGCTGGGCGGGCTGTACTCTGGCATGAAGAACAAGTGGTGGTTCGACGAGCTTTATGGGCTGGTTTTCATACGACCCCTGTTCCGGGTTGCGAAGCTCGTGTGGGGGGTGGACCGACTGGTCATCGATGGAATCCTGCATGGGCTCGCCCGGCTCGTCTTCTGGGTCTCGGAGCTGAATCGCCTGTTCGATCTTTATGTGGTGAATGGGGCCGTGGACCTGGTAGGCGAGAGCTTCAAGGCCCTGGGGCGGACGTTCCGGACCATCCAGACAGGCAGGGTTCAGAACTATCTGCTCATCGTCGTCATCAACATCATCGTGCTCATCGTGATACTCATCTATCGGTAAAGGGAGAAAGGGCAAATGGACTTTCCCATCCTGAGCGTTATCACCTTCACTCCCGCCGTGGGGGTGATAGTGATCCTGCTTCTTCCCAAGGGGAACCGCGACGCCATAAAGTGGACGGCGCTCGGTTTCAGCCTGATCCCCTTGATCTTGGCGCTGATTCTTTGGAACAGCTACGATTCCCAGGCGGGGGAGATGCAGTTCGTGGAGCAACGGGCGTGGTTCCCCCTGGTCGAGGCGCAGTATCACATGGGGGTGGATGGGATAAGCGTGCCTCTGGTGTTGCTGACGGCCATCTTGATGCCCCTGGCGCTCATCTTCTCATTCTCCATAAAGGATCGGCCCAGAGGCTACTTCGCCCTGTTCATGATGCTGGAGATGGGGATGATGGGGGTGTTCGTCAGCCTGGACCTCGTATTCTTCTACCTCTTCTGGGAGGTGGGGCTGATCCCCATGTATTTCCTCATCAACCAGTGGGGAGGGGAGAACAGGCGCTACGCCTCCTTCAAATTCTTCGTCTATACGCTGACCGGCAGCATCGCCATGCTCCTGACCATCCAGGCCATGTACCTGGCTACGGGGACCTTTAACATCCTGGAGATAGCTCGACTGGGCCCGTTCACCGGCGACTATACGCTCACGTTCTTGCCCGCCTCCGTTAATCAGGTGATGCCGATGATCGCCTTCTGGGCTCTCTTCCTGGCATTCGCCATCAAGGTGCCCATTTGGCCCTTCCATACTTGGCTGCCCGATGCCCACACCGAAGCGCCGACGGCGGGGAGCGTGATCCTGGCGGGCGTCCTGTTGAAGATGGGCGCCTACGGCTTCCTGCGCATCCTGTTGCCTGTATTCCCACAGGTGGCACGGCAGTTCGCCCCATGGATCGCGGTCCTGGCGCTGCTCTCCATCATATTCGGAGCTCTCGCTGCCATGGCTCAGAAGGATCTCAAGCGGCTGGTGGCCTATTCCTCGGTTAGCCATATGGGCTACGTGATGCTGGGAATCGCGGCGGCAGCGGCGGTCACGGCGGCGAGTGCCACCGACAAGGCCATCGCCATGAACGGGGCGGTGCTGCAGATGTTCAATCATGGCCTCTCGGCGGCCGCTCTCTTCATGCTGGTGGGCGTCATCTATGACCGAACCCACACGCGGGCGCTGGACGCCTTCGGCGGCCTGGGGGTGGTTCAGCCTGTCTATGGTGGTATCCTTTTGGTCTCCACCCTGGCTTCTCTGGGGCTGCCGGGACTGAACGGCTTCGTCAGCGAGTTTATGGTGTTCCGAGGGGCATTTCCGGCTTTCACGGTCATCACGGTGCTGGCCACCATAGGGCTGGTTGTGACGGCGGTCTATCTGCTCGTGATGGTGCAGCGCATGATCCTGGGCCCGCTGAATCCTCGTTGGAAGGATCTGAAGGATATGGATCGGCGGGAGCTGATCAGCCTGGCTCCGCTGGTGGCCTTGATGCTGTCGATCGGGGTCTATCCGGCCTGGGTTCTGACCGTTACTAACCAAACCATCCTGAATCTTCTGGGCAAGCTATGAGAGGATGGCGATCGCAGGGGCCGGCGTCAAGGCCCGCTAGCTCTAGCGAAGGTGAGGAAGCGCTTCCATGACTCTTCCATACTTAAGTATCATCGTCTTTTCACCCGTGGTCGCTGCCATAGTGATAATGTTCCTTCCCAAGGAGAGGCATTTCGCTATCAAGATGGTGGCGCTGATCGCGGCCTCCATCTCGCTGGCCTTCTCCATCCTGGTGTATATCGGCTACGATCAGGGCGCGGCAGGGCTTCAGTTCGTGGAGAAGTTGCCCTGGATCCCCAACTTGGGAGTCAGCTACTTCGTGGCGGCGGACGGAATCAGCCTGCCCATGCTGCTGCTGACCGGCTTCGTGGTCTTCACCGGGGTGCTGGTCTCCTGGAACGTGAAAGATCGTCCCAAGGAGTACTTCGCCCTGTTGCTCACGCTGGTCACCGGGGTTTTCGGGGTCTTCGTGGCGTGGGATCTGTTTGTGCTGCTCCTCTTCTACGAGCTGGCCGTGTTCCCGATGTATCTTCTGATCGGCGTCTGGGGCAGCACCCGGAAAGAGTACGCCGCCATGAAGCTGACCCTGTATATCCTGATAGGGAGCTTCTTCGCCCTGGTGGGCATACTGGCCATGTATTTCTCGTCGGGGCTGAACACCTTCGATATGGTGGAGCTGGGGAAGCATTCCTTCGATCCCAATTTCCAGAGGCTCTTCTTCCTGCCCATCTTCCTGGGGTTCGGGGTGTTGGCGGGCATCTGGCCCTTCCATACTTGGTCGCCCGACGGCCACGTGGCGGCACCCACCGCCGTGAGCATGCTCCACGCTGGCGTTCTCATGAAGCTGGGGGCTTACGGGGCGTTGCGGGTGGGGGTGTCGCTCCTGCCCGATGGGGCGAGGGAGTTGCTGCCCTGGGTAGTTGTGTTGACGGTCATCAACGTGGTCTACGGCTCTATGGTGGCGCTGAGACAGCGCGACTTCAAGTATGTCATCGGTTATTCCAGCGTGAGCCATATGGGCTTCGTCAGCATGGGCGTGGCCACCATGACGGTCATAGGTATGAATGGGGCGGTGATGCAGATGTTCTCTCATGGCATCATGACGGCCCTCTTCTTCGCCGTCGTCGGTGTGGTGTACGATCGGACCCACACTCGCGACATCCCCCAGTTGGGAGGTTTGGTCAAGAAGATGCCATGGGTGGCGATCGCCTTCATGGTGGGGGGGTTCGCTTCCATGGGCATGCCGGGGCTGTCGGGCTTCATAGCCGAGTTCCAGATCTTCGTGGGAACGTGGCAGGCCTATCCGGTGATCGCGGTCCTTTCCGGCATCGGCGTGGTGGTGACTGGGGCCTACATCCTGCGAGTCATTCAGCGGGTGTTCTTCGGCGAGCTGGATGCCAAGTTCGCTGAGGTGACCGGTGCCACTCGCCTGGATAAAACGGCCATGTTCATCCTCTGCGCGATCTTGCTGGTGGTGGGCCTGGTCCCGGCGGTGATGGTCGATCTCGTGACGACAGGGGTTGCACCCATCGTCGCTAGGCTGGGAGGGATGTGATCTTGGACCTTATACCTCTGCTCTCCGAGATATTGCTGGTCGTCCTTGCCCTCGTCGTGCTGGGTTTGAAGTTCGCTTGGCCTGAGAACGGCTCTCGCTGGCTGGGGTACATCACGGCGGCGGGGTTGGCGGTGGTCATGGTGGTTACCCTCATCTGGGGCGATCGCGGCGGGGCGTACTACAACGGTATGATCGTGGCTGACGGCATGAGCCGGGTCTTCAGGGTGGTGTTCCAGGCGGCAGGCGCCCTGACTGCTCTGCTGTCGGTGGAGTTCCTGCGCCTGGGAAGGCGGGGCGAGTACAACGCGCTTCTGGTCCTGGCGGTGCTGGGGACGGGCTTGATGGCGGCCGCGGGCGACCTGGTGATGATCTACGTGGCGGTGGAGCTGACCAGCATCTCGCTTTACATCCTGGTGACCTCCCTTCGCTCGGATCCTCGGTCCAGCGAGGCGGGGCTGAAGTATTTCCTGTTCGGCGCCTTCTCCTCGGCGATGATCCTCTACGGCATGAGCCTCGTCTACGGGCTGACCGGACAGACCAATCTCTCGGCGGTGACCGTGGCGCTGGCGTCGGGAGACGTCTCGATGACCGGTGCGTCGATGGCGCTGATCTTCCTGGTGGCCGGCCTCGGCTTCAAGATATCGGCCGTGCCCTTCCACATGTGGGCTCCTGATGTGTACGAGGGGGCACCGACGCCGATCACGGCGTTCATCTCGGTGGCTTCCAAGGCGGCGGGCTTCGCGGTGCTGCTGCGGTTGTTCGTGGGGGCGCTGGTGGGGATTCAGCCCGAGTGGGTGGCGGTGATGGCGGCCCTGGCAGTGGTGACCATGACGCTGGGCAATGCCATCGCCATGCTCCAAACCAATATCAAGCGGATGCTGGCTTACTCCAGCATCGCACAGGCGGGCTACATCCTGGTGGGGTTGGTGGCTGCGTCCGCGTTGGGGATCTCGGCGGTGATGTTCTA
>SDBT01011424.1_pt1 | contig 14288 bp, 15 predicted proteins | sample 2277101 | NCBI WGS metagenome assembly SDBT01 (sample SAMN10404973, study PRJNA504765) | marine sediment metagenome | isolation source: marine sediment core GS10_PC15, 103 cmbsf | place: Arctic Ocean: Southern Knipovich Ridge | collected 2010 | reverse complement strand
ACAGGCGGCAAAGGCGTGCGCACTCAACATCCTGGCTCAGGCCAAAGCGGCGCTCGGGGATCTGGACCGCATCCAGCAAATTTTGCGTCTGGGGGGATTTGTCAATTGCACTCCCGATTTTACCGATCATCCCGAAGTCATTAACGGGGCGTCCAACTTTCTTGTCGAGGTGCTCGGTGACAAGGGCCGTCATACGCGTTTTGCTGTCGGGGTGGCGAGTTTGCCGCGCGGTGTGGCTGTCGAAATCGACGCACTGATTGCAATTAAATGATCCTGGAGGCCGCCCGGCGTGGCCAAGCTTGACTGGCTAACCCGTTCTGTCGCTCACCGCGGTCTCCACGATGCCGAAAAAGGCATCGTGGAGAATACGCCAAGCGCCATTCAGGCTGCGCTCGATGCCGGCTATGCCATCGAAGTGGATGTGCAGGAGGCGGGTGATGGCGAACCCATGGTGTTTCATGACCACGTACTGGACAGGCTGACCAAGGCCAATGGCCCTCTCAACACCCGCACATCGAAAGAGCTGAAGAGCATAGCCTTTAAGGACACCGGGGATCGAATGCAGGTTCTTGGCGAGCTTCTCGAGCAGATATCGGGCCGCGTACCCCTGATAATCGAAATCAAAAGCAACTGGAATACATACGGGCCTTTTGAAGCACGCGTCGCCAGTATTTTGAATTCATATGGCCGCCATGCCGCCGTCATGTCGTTCGATCCAAAGGTCATCGCCGCGATGGCGCATCACGCCCCGGGGGTTACACGGGGCCTTGTCGCCGGACCGTTTCGCGATCTTGAATATTGGGGCCACTTGTCAGCCTCAAAGCGGTTTGTCATGCGGCACCTCTTGTCAGCCACCATCGCCAGAGCGCATTTCATTGCGTATGATCTCGACGGCCTGCCCGCCTGTGCGCCATATATCTGGAGGCATGTGTTGAGGCGCCCTCTTCTGACATGGACGGCGCGGAGCATTGAGGATCGTCTGCGTGCTGAAAAGTGGGCGGATGGCATAATTTTCGAACGGTTTCGGCCCTGATTAAAATCAGAATGATGGCAATTTCAGTATGGGTGACGCGGAACAAATCCTGGCTCGGATCGAGCCATCCATCAGTGCGATAGACGCCGCACAATGGGATGCCTGCGCCAATCCTGCTTCTTCAGTTATTGATGGAAAAAAAGAGTATAACCCATTCATTAGTCATGCTTTTCTATCAGCTATGGAAGAGAGCGCTTCGGCCATCCCCGAGACCGGATGGGCGCCGCGGCATCTTGTTCTGGACGATGGTTTGGGTGGCATTCTGGCCTGCATGCCCTGCTATCTCAAAGCGCACAGCCAGGGCGAATATGTGTTCGATTATGGATGGGCTGATGCATTCGAGCGAGCCGGCGGACGGTACTATCCAAAACTTCTGTCCGCCGTGCCCTTCACGCCGGTAACCGGACGGCGTTTGCTGGTTCGCGATGTGGAGGACGCAAAAAAACACCAGCAATACCTGCTGAACGCGGCCGCGACTCTGCTGGACCGTCATGACGCGTCCTCCCTGCATCTGACATTTCTCACGCATGAGGAATGGGAGAGCGCCGGGCGGCTCGGGCTGTTGCGCCGTACCGACCAGCAGTTTCACTGGCGTAACGAGGGGTACGATTCGTTCGATAATTTCACCGCTTCGCTCACCTCCCGCAAGCGCAAGCTGATCAGGCGCGAGAGGCGTGAAGCCTGTAACGATGGCATAACGATCAAACACCTCACCGGCAGCGATCTTAAAGAAAAGCACTGGGATGCATTTTATTCCTTCTACTCCGATACGGGCGCGCGCAAATGGGGGCAACCATACCTTACCCGCAGCTTTTTCAGCCTTATCAACCAGAGCATGGCCGACCGGATACTGCTCATCCTATGCGAACGCGAAGGGCGTCCCATAGCCGGCGCCCTGAACTTCATCGGCGGAGATACCCTGTACGGGCGCTATTGGGGGTGCCTGGAAGATCATCGCTTCCTGCATTTCGAGGCTTGCTACTACCAGGCCATCGATTTCGCCATCGCCAATGGTCTGGGGTGCGTTGAAGCCGGGGCCCAGGGCCAGCACAAACTCGCGCGCGGTTATATGCCCCAAACGACTTACAGCGCGCACCTCATCGCCGACCCGTCACTGCGCGCCGCAGTCAGCGATTTTCTGGATCATGAACGAAAGTATGTTGAGATGGAGAGGCAGGAATTATCCAGCCTGGCTCCATACAAAAACATATCCGGTGAGAGCGGCGATAACGAAGCTTGACCCCTGCTGCCAGACTTGAGAAACAGGCGCAGACCCGTGATCGGAAAAAGGCGCATCCATGACTTATGACGACAGCAATACTTTTGCGAAAATCCTGCGCGGCGAGTTGCCATGTCACAAGGTGTATGAGGATGATGAAACCATCGCCTTCCTGGACATTATGCCCAGAGCCAATGGCCATACCCTGGTCATCCCCAAAACACCGGCGGTGAATATTTTCGATGTAAACACGGATACGCTGTTCGAGATGATGCGGACGGTCCACAAGATAGCGCCGGCGGTGCGCGGTGGAATGGAAGCTGCGGGTGTGATGCTCCAGCAGTTCAATGAAGCAGCCGCCGGGCAAATGGTTTTTCACATCCATTTCCATATCGTCCCGCGCTGGGAGGGTGTTTCACTCAAACCACATACTGGCGAGATGGAAGATCCTGAAGTGCTTGGTGAAAATGCGGCAAAAATCCGTGCAGCCGTGGAAGCGCTATAATCTAGGGTCCTGACCCTAGGGCGCCAATAAATATTGAGCCAGCATGAGAGCAACGGCGCCGGATAGCACGCCGGCGGCAAGCGATTTGCGCATTGCGAAAAAGACGCAGCAGCCAAACGCGAACGCCCCCACCCTCACATTCAGCGCGACCGATGCGAGCGCGCCAGCAGGCAGCAAAACCATGCGGGCGACCAGTCCGGCCACCAGAGCGGTGGACACGGCCCTTACCCAAACCAGTATTTCGGCGTCTTCGCGAACATCGCGTGACAGAAATACACCCAGATACCGCCATGGCTGAGTGGCGCAGAACCCGGCAACAAACAGATAGAGATAAGACCAGCCGCCCTCGCCCAGCCCGCTCATTTTCGCCCCCGTACATTGAGCCATTTCATTATGCCATAGGACATGGTTCCACCGATCAGGCCGGTCAGGAACAAATCCAGTCCCGGCAAGACTTGATACAGCGCCGGCCCCAGTATGACGCCGATACCGACCGCCCATTTGTCCGCCACATTTCGTGCGGTCTCGATCAGGGAGAGGAAAAAATAGATGGGGGTCAAAAAAACCATTCCGGCTGCGACAACAGGCGGCGCTTTGGCGGCAAGAAAAAACCCGGTCACTGTCGCGGCCAGCAGCATGACCATCATTGCCAAAGCAAATCCGCTAAAATAGGCAACGCGCAGCTTGCGAGGCAGAGTTGGCAAGCGCCGCATGGCTTCTATCCATACGGTAATCGCAACAAAATGGCTGAGGAGAAATTCCAGCCAGCGGGGTGTGTTTTTGTTCCGCATCACCGGAAAGAGGGAGAAAGACATCGGCAGCAGACGAATCGAAGTCAGGGTAACGGCAAATGCCACCGCGGCGAGCCCAGCGCCCTTGGCCGCCTCACTGATCAGAACGACCTGCCCTGGCAGCGCGAAAACACCGCCTGCGACGAACATAGTCTGAAATACGTTCAGACCCAGATCGCGGGAAAGAGCGCCAAAGCCGATGAAAGTAATGGTCACGACAAGAACCGGCACCGAAGGTGTGCCGGCAATGCCGTGCAAAAAAGCTTGAGCAATGGACGCTTTTTTCGTCCAGCTGGGTGAGCGCGTTTCTAGAGTGCCCTGGCTCAAGATGAAATCAGCTTATTTGGCTGGGAGCGGAACTTTAGGAACCGGGCTGGATCCCCTGACTTTAGAAATGGCAGTGCCAGACTTGGGCTTTCCCTTGCCGGATTTTGGCTTGCCCTGGCTCGGTTTACCTGAGTTCGGTTTGCCGGATGAGCCGCCGCCGGCTTTGGGTGATTTCGGCCCGCCCTTGCGCGATGTGCCTTTTCCCGGCGAACCTTTGCCTGCACGCCGCTTTGGAGCCGGTGTCTCGATATATTCAAATGCGAGTGTCTTTTTATTGCCCCGGCCCTTAACAATGACGCGCACCGTACCGCCGCTTTTCAACCTGCCGAACAGCAACTCATCAGCAAGCGGGCGTTTTATATGTTCCTGAATTGCGCGTGAGAGAGGCCTTGCGCCGAATTTTTCGTCATAGCCTTTTTCGGCCAGCCACGCATTGGCTTCCTCGGTCAGCTCGATAGTCACATTGCGGTCATGCAATTGCGCTTCGAGCTGGAAGATAAACTTGTCGACGACCTTGGAAATCACATCAGGTGGAAGACTTGCAAAGCTGATAACGGCATCAAGCCGGTTGCGGAATTCAGGAGTGAACATCCGGTTGATGGCTTCCTCATCATCCCCTTCGCGCTTGGTTTTGCTGAAACCAATCGGCGGCTTGGCGAGATCAGCCGCGCCCGCATTGGTTGTCATGATCAGGATCACATTTCGGAAATCGACCTTTTTGCCGTTGTGGTCCGTCAGTGTGCCGTGGTCCATAATCTGCAGAAGGATGTTGAAGAGATCGTTGTGGGCTTTCTCAATCTCGTCCAGCAGCAGGACACAGTGCGGATGCTGATCGATACCGTCTGTCAGCAGCCCGCCCTGATCAAAACCGACATAACCAGGAGGCGCACCGATTAATCTGGATACGGTGTGGCGTTCCATATATTCAGACATGTCGAAACGCAGCAACTCCACGCCAAGCTGAAGCGCCAGCTGGCGCGCCACTTCTGTTTTGCCGACACCTGTTGGGCCGGAGAACAGATAACAGCCAATCGGTTTTTCGGGCTCGCGTAATCCAGCGCGTGAAAGTTTGATGGCCGAGGTCAGCTCTGAAATGGCGACATCTTGCCCGAAAACGACGCGTTTCATATCCCGTGGGAGGTTCTGCAACACCTCAAAGTCGGATTTACTGATGGTTTTGGGCGGAATCCTGGCCATTGTCGCCACGGTTCCTTCGATTTCCTTCACACCAATAGTCTTGCGGCGTCTGTGTGCCGGCACGAGCATCTGCGATGCACCGGTCTCATCGATTACATCGATCGCCTTGTCTGGCAGTCTTCTGTCATGGATATATTTAGCCGACAATTCGACGGCCGATTTGAGCGCCTGATTGGTGTAGCGGACCTTGTGGAACTCTTCGTAATAAGGTTTTAGACCCTTGAGGATGGCAATGGCGTCGGGAATGCTTGGCTCCTGCAAATCGATCTTCTGGAACCGGCGAACCAGCGCCCTGTCCTTCTCAAAATGCTGGCGGTATTCCTTGTAGGTGGTCGAGCCAATGCACCGCAAAGAGCCATTCTGCAGCGCGGGTTTAAGCAGGTTGGACGCATCCATGGCGCCGCCCGATGTCGCGCCCGCGCCAATCACGGTATGAATCTCATCAATGAACATGATCGCGCCCGGATAGGCTTCGATCTCACGCACCACGGCCTTCAACCGTTCTTCAAAATCTCCGCGGTAGCGCGTGCCGGCAAGAAGGGCGCCCATGTCCAGTTGGAAAATGGTGGCGTCGGAGAGTACTTCGGGCACTTCGCCGCGAACAATGCGTCTGGCAAGACCTTCGGCGACGGCGGTTTTACCGACGCCCGGCTCGCCAACAAACAGCGGATTATTCTTCTGCCTGCGGCACAGCACCTGAATGGTGCGTTTGATTTCAGCTTCACGGCCAATCAACGGGTCTATCCGCCCTTCCCTGGCCTTGACGTTGAGATTGACGCAGTAAACTTCAAGCGCGTCCGCACGGCGCTTTTTATCGTCGGCGCCATCCATGGTCGCGGCGTCATCCTCGACCCCGCGCACTTCGCGCGGTTCCGACATGCCGGAACGCTTGGCAATGCCATGGCTGATGTAATTGACCGCGTCGAACCGGGTCATATCCTGCTCTTGAAGGAAGAAGGCGGCATGACTCTCGCGTTCCGCGAAAATGGCGACGAGAACGTTCGCCCCGGTGACTTCTTCGCGGCCCGATGACTGCACATGCACAACGGCGCGATGAATGACACGCTGGAAGCCTGCGGTCGGCTGGGCCTCACTGTTGTCGTCCAGGACCAGCCCTTCAAGTTCGGTGTCCAGATAATTGAGCAGCTTGGTGCGCAGCTCATCGATATCAACGTCGCAGGCGCGCATGACGGCCGATGCGTCATTGTCATCGAGCAGCGCGAGCAGCAAATGCTCCAGCGTTGCATATTCATGGCTACGCTCGTTGGCATATTCCAGCGCCCGGTGAAGCGCTTCTTCAAGGCTGGAGGAAAATGACGTCACTGGCTGATCTCACTCCTGTTCCATGGTGCATTGTAGCGGATGATCATTCTGCTGAGAAAAATTCATTACCTGGGCCACTTTGGTCTCCGCTACCTCAAAGGTATAGACCCCGCAGACGCCAACACCCTTTTGGTGAACATGCAACATCACTCTAGTCGCGTCTTCCTGCGACTTGTTGAAAAAACTCTCCAGAATATAAACGACAAATTCCATCGGTGTATAATCGTCGTTCAACAGCAGTACTTTGTACAGACTCGGCTTTTTTGTCTTCGGCTTGGTTTCGGTAACGATATCGCTACCGGCATCGCCGGGGCGCTGGTCCTGATCCTTTCGTGACATTGTAACAGTCTTTCTTACCTCGCAAACCGCCATATCAATCAAGGGGGGTCTGACTAACCTGACAGTATGTAATCGCTCCAGGCAAATCACATTCTAACGGCAATGGGCCCTTGCCCGCAATCGGCCCGCAATCGGCCCTCAAGAGATATAGTTAGTCCTTAAGCCATATACGACCCCAATATGACCGAACAGGGATGCGGCAAAAAAAAGACCCGGCCGCCGTGGCCGGGTCGCAATCTTCGCAGGAGCAGCCAAAGCCACTCCTGAACGCTCAAGAAGCATTAGACCTTCTTGGCTAAAGCCTTCTCGACTGGCTTGTAAGCTTCCTTGGCGAGGGTGACATACATCTCACCAAGCTTGCTGGCCTGCGACACATAGTCGTCATAGGCTTTTTTCGCGTATCCGGTCTGGATTTCCATTGCCTTCTCGACTGACTTGACGCCCATGAGCTTTTCAAAAGCCACTGTGCTGTTTTCGATGGCCTTCTTGGTATAGTCGGTCACTTCGCTGGCAATTGCCTGCACACCCTTGTTGACTTCTTCAAAATTCTTGACCGCGTTGTCGTAATTTTCCTGACCAGTTTTTTGAAACTCTTCGTAACCCTTCATGTCGTCCTCCATCATATGGCACTTGATTTGGTAAGTGGCCCACATCGCATCTCGATCACGTTTGGGCCGTTTATATTGCAATGCAACATTTATATATGCACTGCACAAAATAAGTCAATAAAAATATTGCACTGCAACATAATTTTGTCCATTTCTTAAATTAACGAATTCGTAACGGCCTCATCCTTACGATTTGAGAGTTGGGCGCTTGGTTGTGGAGGCGTTCTGGGGGCGGCGTCTTGGCGCCGCAATAAAAAGAAATTAATTTGGGGAACGGGGCCTTCGGGTCTCGAGGATCATTGTGTCGAAGTGGTTGCCGCTGCGCCGCTCGTGGGTCGCGCTTATCATAAGAATTCTTGCCGTTCAGTTAGCTATTGCCGCACTCAGTGTTGCAACGGCTGACCGCGGCTATGCCGCATCCTATTCCGCCATGGTGGTGGATGGCCATACAGGAAAAGTACTGTATTCGCGCCAGGGAGATGCACTCAGATACCCAGCATCACTTACAAAGATAATGACGCTGTATCTCCTTTTTGACTACATGGAGGCGGGCAAATTTCATGCAAACAGCCTGCTGACTGTAACACCAAACGCATCCAGGCAGGCTCCATCAAAGCTTGGCCTGAAACCAGGTCAGACCATAAAGGTGCGCGATGCAATTCGTGCCCTTGTAACAAAATCCGCCAACGATGTTGCCGTGGTCATCGCGGAAAATATCTCAGGTACTGAAGCACGGTTTGCAAAACTGATGACGGCAAAGGCGCGCCAACTCGGTATGCGCCATACGGTATTTAAAAATGCTTCGGGATTGCCCAATAAAAAACAGGTGACGACCGCTCGCGATATGATCGCAATGGCAAACGGTTTGATGTACAACCACCCGAAGCGGTACGCATATTTCAAGCAGAAATATTTCAAATACAAAGGCAAGAAATACCGCAATCACAACCGCTTGCTGTTTGATTATAAGGGCACGGACGGGATCAAGACCGGTTATACGCGGGCATCAGGGTTCAATCTGCTCGCTAATGTCAGGCGCGGCGATAAACATCTGATTGCAGTCGTGTTCGGAGGAAAAACCTCGAAGCGGCGCAACGCAACCATGAGATCCATCTTGAACAAATCCTTGCCGCGCGCCACCGCACGAGCGCCCGAAAAACAGCGCTCTAAGCGCAAAAGCACCAAAACAGCAGCCGCATTACCATTTCCTGTTCAAGCTGCGGCGCGTGTGAGCGTGCAGGAAACAATTGCAATCAAGATTCCATTGCGCAATTCAGAACGGCAAGGCAAACCCGTTAGCGTTGCATCGGTTCCCGAGAAAACGATCTCCAAGAAAACGGTTCCTGAGAGAAAGACCTCAATTCAGCAAAGAAAAAATCGCGGGGCATTCCATATTCAGGTCGGCGCTTACGCCCGGCAGAGCGATGCGATGATCCGTCTGTCAGCGATACAAGAAAAAGCCGGTGACGTTATTGGAGGGTACACGCCTCTGGCCGTTCCTCTGGTCCAGCCGCAGAGGCAACTGTATCGCGCACGATTTGCCGGTTTTACGCGCAATAAAGCCGCCAGTACCTGCGTGAAGCTCAAACGCCGCGCCATTACATGCGTGGTCATGTCCGCTGAATAGGCCTAACTGGCAAGCGTTACCCCAGCAATAAATCCTTGGCTTCGTTGATCTTTGCCGCGAGATAAGTTGAACCGCCCTGGTCGGGGTGCAGCTTCTTCATGAGTTTGCGGTGGGCCCGGCGGATATCCAGTTTGCCAGCGCCCGTCTCCAAACCCAGTATCTCATACGCTTCTTCTCTGGATATTGGCCCATAGGACCGGACTCCAGAGTGACCATTGGCGCCTGCACCGGCGCTTTGTTCCCCCTGCCAGTCAGCAAAACGCCTGTTCATATAGGCATCCAGCAGCTGCGCGGCCTGCGGGTCACTGCTCTGGCACTCGGTATATAGTTGCGTCAATTCGGCCTCATCCATCGATGAAAGTGTTCGTGAGGAAAACTGGCCGAAGACCACATTGCCTTCCATGTCTCCTGAATCATGATCCAGTTCCATTTCAATCGTTCTGGTGCGAACCCGGGAGCGCTGCCCCTGGCTCTTGCTGGAGCTGCCGGGAAAAGGATTAAATCCGCCTATATTGCCGCGCAGCAGAGATACAGCGACAAAGATCAGCGGAACGGCCAGTGCGAAACGCCCCGTAATACCCATGAAAATTGCTACGACAATGGCGGTAATACCGCCAATACGGCGGAGATTATTTACTATGTCCTTTGGGTTGGCATTCACAAAGGCGCGCAAAGCCGCATAGATGAGGAAAGCAACTACAAGTCCGAGAATGAGATAGAGCATTGGCGGATATGCTGGCCTTACTTCAATTGCTCAAGCAGCGCAGTTGCACTGCCTTTGCCACCGCTATATTTCTCGAGCGCCTTGCGCCCTCCAGCAGCATATACCGCAACGGCTGTTAAAAGTTCCCTTAATTGCGCCGCTGACCCGGCATCGAAACGGCAATAGGCGCCGCCCGTAAGCCGTGCGAGTTCGCGGAATCCCGTCTGGGCTGAAAGGTCATTGCCTTCCTGAAACAGAAATACGGGCATTCCCAACAACCCCAGCTCACCAGCAATGGCCGAGAGTTCATCAATATTCTCTTCCATGCAATCGCCGACATAGATGAGCGCATTGACTTGGTTGCTATTGCACTCGGTGCGTGCATGGCTGAGCACCCGGCCAATCTGGGTCATGCCGCCACGGCAGGAAACCTGCGTCATCAGTCTGGCCAGCGCTTCGGGGTCCGCAACCCATTTGCTGGCAAGGCATTCGCCAAACCCGCGAAAATAGACAAGCTGGACATCGAGCCCGCCGACTGCTTTCACGGCCGCGAACATGCCAGCCTGAAGCCCGAGCGCCATATCCCAGGTGGGTTGCCGGCTCATGGTGGCATCCATGGCGAATATCAGCCTTCCCCGCTTGCCGGTTGTGTCTGTAGTGGCAAGTGACTTGACCTTATCGAGAAAGCTGCTCACGTCTTCGGTAGAGGAGACCTGTTCCGGAACAGAAGATTTCTGTTGGCTGTTTTTCGCTGGGGTCTGTTGCTTGTTAGTCATCTCATAGTCCGCTGAACACCACATCCGCAATAAGATAAGCTTACACCATAGATGATAGATGGTTTGGTCTGGCGTGAATTTCCAGCCCTGTTATATGGTCCACAGCCATTTGCCCGGAACTTAAGAATTATGAACGCACGCATTAAAACTGTCACAACCGTTGCCGAGCTCAGAGAGCAGATTGCCATTTGGCGGGCCGATGGGCGGTCCGTATGCCTGGTGCCTACCATGGGCGCTCTGCATGAGGGCCATTTGTCGCTAGTAAAGCTGGCAAACAATACTGCGGAGCGCACAGTCGTCTCTATTTTCGTCAATCCAGCCCAGTTCGCTCCGCATGAGGATTTCGACAGTTATCCGCGCGAGCGTGAAAAAGATTTGGAGAAGCTGGCTGCATATGACGTTGATCTGATTTTTGCGCCCACACGCGATGAAGTCTATCGGGATAACTTTTCCACTTCAGTCACGGTGGGGAGCCTGAGCGAAGGATTATGCGGCGTATCGCGCCCCCATTTCTTTGGCGGTGTTGCAACCGTGGTCGCCAAACTGCTCAACCAGTGCCGCCCTGACTGGGCGATCTTCGGGGAAAAGGACTATCAGCAATTGCTGGTCATCCGCCGCATGGCGCGCGATCTGGATATGGATGTCGAAATTCTCGGCGGGCCCATCGTGCGCGAGGCGGACGGTCTGGCCATGTCGTCACGCAATGCTTATCTGAACCCCGATGAACGCGAAAAAGCACCCCTTTTGTCCAAAACAATACTCCATGTCGCCAACCTGCTTGGCGAGGGTGGTCAGGTATCGGAGGTGCTCAAAGATGCGCGCTCAACTCTCATAAAAGGCGGGTTCGATGTCGATTACCTGGAAATCTGCAATGCTGACACTCTGGCGCCTGTCGAGGGCCGGGTAAGCGAACCTGCGCGGGTATTCTGCGCGGCAGTGCTTGGTAAAACACGCCTTATCGACAATGTGGCGGTACCGGCAACGGGCGTATAACAGGCCCTAGAGCAAGCCGAGCTCAATCAGCTGGTTTCGCATTTCATCAGGTAGATCCTCGATGTCGGAGCCATCAAGGTCCATATCCACCGGCGCGTCTTCCGCGCTCAAATAGCGCCAGCCCTGGAACGCCCTTCGCGGATGCGGGCGTGTCACTACAAGGTCGGGGTCGAGAACGATGTCACAGCGTTTGATACCGTCATCACAGCGTACTTTCCTCAGATCCAGGATATCCTGCCGAACAAGGATAAAACCCTTGATGACCCAGAATAATGAACCGCCATGGAGAAGTTCATCGCGTCTGCGGGGCATGTGGCGGGTGCGATGAAACAGATCATGCGCACCACCTTCTGCTTTGGCTAACGCCAGCCGGAATGATTGGCGTTCGCTCAAATGCTCGACACTCTCAATGCCGACACATATTTTGATGAGATGAACGCTCATAATCCCATTGGCGCTTCTGTCCCGCACCTGACCATTATCCGTCATATTTACACAAGACAATGGTAAGGCGCCCTTATACTAAGTGCGATGCCGGTTCAGGCAGGGCGTATACAGAGGGAAAAATGTGACTTGAACGAAATAAACACTTCCCTTTGCAACTGATGCCTATTCGCTATATCCGTTAGGCAAAGCCGACCGCCTTCATACGGATACGAATCTACTTTAGATGACCCAACCGCAACTCGATACCTTGCTTCGCGCCACTGCCAATGGCGATAAAGCTGCGTTTCGCGCTATATATGATGCAACCAGTGCGAAACTTTTTGCCGTTGCCATACGTATTTTAAAAAGAAGTGATCTGGCGGAGGACGTCCTGCAGGATGCATATCTCAAGATTTGGAATGCCGCGCCGAAATACAGGCCCGAATTAGGCTCGCCAATCAGCTGGATGGCGGCAATAACGCGCAATCGCGCCATTGATGTGTTGCGTAAGCGAACCGAGGTGAGCGTAGAAGATCAAAAAGACAGCGGTGATCGCCCCGATGAGGCTCCGAATCCATTCGAAATGGCGGTACAAAGTCTGGAATTGAAGGCTTTGCTGGGGTGTATGGATAAACTTAAACCGGACCACAAAGAGGGTCTGCTCATGGCCTATTATTACGGGTATACGCACGAGGAAATTTCCGAGCGCATGTCAACTCCCGTTGGGACCGTAAAGAGCTGGATTCGGCGTGGTCTCACGCGTGTGAAGGAGTGTCTGGACCATGACTAGACACGATCTCGATATACTCGCTGGTGAGTATGTTCTGGGCACCCTCGATAGTGAGAGCCGCGCCAGGGCCGAGAAGCTGATGGTTACGGATGCCGCCTTCCAGCAAAACGTACATGAATGGAACCAGCGCCTTGCTCCTTTGAGCGAGGCGATAGAGCCCGTCAGCCCGCCATCTTCCGCCTGGGCAAAAATCGAGGCCGCCCTCGCTTCGAATATGCCGGTTTCTGCGCAACCGCTTGCAGAGCTCGCCAGCCAGATGGCTGAACTCAAACGCAGCCTTGCCGCCTGGCGTTTTGCGGCCATGACCGCTGTGGCGGCTTCTGTAGCGCTGGCTTTTGTATGGATGGGCGAATTTGATACTCCGTTCAGGCAAACGCAGCCCGAAGAGCGCTATGTCGCCATGCTTGAAAATGACAAGGGCGATATGGGCTTTGTCATTACGATGAATATGAATGGCAAGCAGTTCGCAATCCGGCCTGTATCCGCGCAAGCGCCCGCAAACAAGGTTTATGAGCTTTGGGCCATCATGAAAGACAGCAAAAAGCCGCCCATGACCCTTGGCTTGGTTGGCACTGGCGCTTACGCCATGATGGACGCACCGCTGGAGATTGACAGTAAAGAGCTGGAAAAAGGCGTCCAGCTTGCGGTAAGTCTTGAGGGAGTTGGAGGCGCTCCAGCTGGCTCACCCATGGGGCCGGTCATGTTTGCCGGACTTCTCGTCAAACTGACACCCTAGTACCCCGAATCATAGATTCGCGGTACAAGATTTTTATTGCGTATCCGCTTATCATCACCAATCCATGGGTCACTGGCGTGACTCACGGATTAATGATGGCGGGTACTAGGGCCAGTTCCCGCGCCTCGATTGCTGAGGGGCGAGATGTTTCAGAACAAACTGATGAATTATGCAATGCCTCTGGCATTTGCGCTCCTGTGGGCCTCAACCTACGCCTCCGTGAAGATAGGCCTGGAATTCATTTCTCCAATCCTATTCGTCGCAATTAGATTAAGTGCCGCAGCAGCTATGATGCTGTGCTTTGTGTTCGTGATCAAACGCAAACCCGTCCCAGGCAGAATTGCGTTATTTCATCTCCTCATTGCGGGCGCATTGATCAATGGCGTCACCTTGGTTACAGCCCATGTGGCTCTTGTAAGCGTCCAGGTTGCGCCTTTGGCCCTGGTTCACGCCATTCACCCCATGGCGACCGCGGCATTTGCCGTTCCGCTTCTGCGCGAAGTATTCAGCGCCCGGCAATGGGGCGGAATAGCGATGGGTGTTCTGGGTGTTGTTCTTGTGTTTCCCTTCGCAACAACCGACTGGTCGGTGATCGCCCTGGTTTCATTTTCGCTGGCCGGCCTTACGGGCGGTACGCTTTACCTCAAATTCTTTGCACCCGATATTGCGGCAGCCCTTCTGAAGGACATCCAGCGAGATCCCCAGCTACGGTCTATACCCTCGATTGACTACGGTCGTGAGGAGATGACCGACTATTCGTACTCCGTGGGGCGACTCATGTTCTGGGCATTGCATCGTCGACTTGGTTCCCAAGAATGGCGTAGAGTAATGGGAGACTATTTCCGCACTTACCGTCGATCAGGCAGCACGACCGAGGAGTTTGTGAATCATATAG
>SDBT01011423.1_pt1 | contig 14289 bp, 19 predicted proteins | sample 2277101 | NCBI WGS metagenome assembly SDBT01 (sample SAMN10404973, study PRJNA504765) | marine sediment metagenome | isolation source: marine sediment core GS10_PC15, 103 cmbsf | place: Arctic Ocean: Southern Knipovich Ridge | collected 2010 | reverse complement strand
GTATTGGTTGAATTGCGTAAGAGTACCCGTAGGATGACAGATTGGGTACGGTCACAGGAGAAGGATTTGGGTGTTAAGGGCGAGGTTTTGGATGCAGAATCGGAGGTTTTGGAGGACTAAAGTGTTGATTCTATCGAATGCTTCGGGGAAACACTTTTATTTATATAATATTTTTTTTCATATTCATTCCAAACAGCTTTAATGTTTTCTCAATTTCTTTTCTATGCCATCTTATTCCTTTGAACATTGACTTGAATGCTTTTTCTACGTCTTCTGGGGTGTGTTTGTATCTTTTGCGCCTGTTGGCGAGATATTTTGCCCTGACGAGCAGTTCTGCCTGGAAGATAGCTGTTAGGTCTGCATAATGTTTAATCATTTTCATCTGCTATTTTTTTGTTCGTCTTTATCATTCAAAATTGTACTCCTCTATCATTTCTTCTGCTTTTTCCCTATCTTGATGTTCCATAAGCGTTAATTGATTTTCCCTATACCACGATATTATGTTAATTATTTTTTCACCATCGGTTTGATAAACTGAATAGTTATCTATGTCCTTACTACCGTAAATCTGCGAGTAAGTGCCTTGTACTATTCCGATAAATCCCTTTTCAAAGTGCCACATATCAGGAGGCATCTTATCCGTTATCCTTACAAACGATAACTGTCTAAATTTTTGCTTCATATCTGTTCTACCATTAGATCGCTAACCGAAATTGGCGCAACATCGTCAGCCCAGTACAGTGCCACAATATTCGATATCATCGACCAGTTTGGGACTTCATCACCCACTTTTAGTCCAAAATAGGTAGTATCGCCCAACAAAATCTCCACATTTATCAAAACCAATTCTGTTTGTCCTGCAGTAGCCGGTGTGAGGAGGTTTATCCCCGTTATCACCCTGCACGAATCCCAGTGATTTATCAGGCTATCACGACTAAATGCTACTCTGCCGTCATATTCTGACGCAGTACCGACAATCCCATCGTCACCTGATGCTGTCCATGTTACGGCCATAGTTTTCCATTCTGGACCAGAACTGAGAGAACTGCACCCAATTATAAGCAGTAATAAAACACATAAATACTTCATTTTTCCTCTTTTCTATGAGTCTTTCCGATATTGAAAACATCATCTTCAACAATTCTCGCCATTTTCATTTGACACTCAGGGCAAGTATATACGTATGTCTTCCCTCCTGTCATGTGCGTTGTTATATGAGTGACGGCGGCACTTTTGCAATCACACCTACTGCAATCAATAACGTCCTCTTCTCGGTTTTTCTTTTCATCCCTGTTTCCTTTGCAGCTTGAGCAGAGGTAACTTTCGGTTACCGTTGTGTTTAAATATGTTATGGGCTTTGGCAGAGGATATGCCCCAACCGTCCAATCGTTTTTTCCACAGACTGCGCATCTTTCGTGTCCACCCAAATAGGTTATTTTAACCTTCGATTTGTCCGTACCATGAAACCGTTCATTCAACTCTCTCGCTCTTTTAGCCCACGCTATCTGTTCTGGGGTGCGTTTATTCATGCTTACGCTTCCAACTTTCTATTTCTTTTTCAACACAAACAGCGCCGAGTCTGGTCGTCCAACATTCAGTGCATAGCAATCGGCGGTTTTCATCAGCATATATCTTCTCTGGTTTCTCTCCCTTACCACAATGATGACAAAGCACACGAGTGTCCTTGCTCGGAGCTTGATATATATCTTTAACCCAATCGTCAAAGATTGTTTCTGAGGGTTTTTCGCCGTTAATCATATTGAAAAGACCCACCCTTCAAAGTGAACCATTTTACTAACCACTTCAACGTCTTCTTTCCCACAAACCGTACATTCATTTCCGCACCATTCTTCACGACCATCATAATCATCTGCTATGTTTTGGGCACGAGTGCCACAGTTTCCACAGAAATATTCTCTTGTATCTTCAACTACCCACCTCTTATTAGAAAGTGGTGTAATCTCAAGGGTTCTGGGATTAAACATGAAGTCACCGTTTTCCATCACAGCACTCCGTAAATATCAACTTCTCTCATAACTACATAATCTTTCCCATCGATGATGGTTATTGCACCAATACCAGGACGGTAGATGTTGGCGTTGTAAATTACTTCATCATCTTTCTTTACAAATTTGCAGTCAGCACCAAACGCCTCAACCCGACCTTTGATTGGAGCTTCTTTCGCCACAGTTTCCGGCTTGAGAATTATATCAATTTCATCTTTTGGGATGATTGGCTCTACCAACACAAAATTCCATAACATTTTCATACTATCATTTTCCTCACTCTCTTTGAAAACAGTTTTGACGGAACAAAATTAACTTCATATCTTTCAGGGATATAAACTTTTCCACCACCACCAAAATGGTTATTCCCAACTCTTGGTTTCCATAATCTGGCGTGAAAAACCCCGAATTCATACAATACTAACCTGTGATTGCTTTCGACCAGCTTCATTACATTCTTTTTCATTGACTGAACCATCAAATAAGACTTGTAAATCGGCACATTTAAATCAGTAGCTATCATTCTGGCCAAATCTTTATCTGTGTAACTTCCTTCTATTCTCAAATCCCAAACCTTCTTCCTATTCTTTCTGGTTTTTTCTCTTCTTTCTTTTTGCCTCGTATTCCTGACATACGGTTATATCCGGTAACTCCATATTGTATTGTATCTTGCAGATGAGAGTTTCCGGTTATCCAAACCTTTCCCCCCTGTCGGCAGAGCCAAGTACCATTACTCGTTGTTGGACACCAGACTCCAACTGTATAATCATCTTGTTTTTCCAAATATTGTACATCTGAGGTGTTCGCGCTTCGGTTTAGTGTGATAGACCAGTATTCTCCTTTTGGATGGACTGTGGTGTTAATTCCAGCTAAAGCAGCCATCATTTCTACCGCATCAATAGTTTTCTTGTTCTTTTGGACTGCTCTTATGCAATTCTTGCCTATAAGTAAATCACGTTTTCTGGTCATATTGTTAGGATCTGGTGCAAAGGTTTCTCCGCTTCCATTGCTAAAACACCCATCACCTCGAAAAAATTCATAAATAAATCTGCGTCTATTCGAATTGTTCATTCGAGTTATAAATTCCGCAGTTGGATATTTGTTTGGCATGAGCTGTCGTACTTGAGCTGCCCTTTCTTTTGATACCGTCCAAGTCTGGATTTCTTGTCGTTGCTTTAATGCCTTGATACAGGGGTCATGCACAAACAATTCTAAAAGATATTTAACATACTTGGGGTTACATTTTGTGCTTTCACAGAAATAAACCATGTCTCGGCTCTTATTGTACCATCCTTCGGCTGTGATATAAGCGCAAAGTGTAATAAAGGCATCAGAATAATGTCTCTGTTTTCTGGGACGCTCTTCAGGAACAGGATGTAAGAGCTGGTGTCCTTGTTTCAGGTTCTTAGTTTCAACCCAATGATATACATCACTTTTCGTTCGTATTAAGTTTCTATGATTGGGAGTTGTGGTGAATCTTGTTCGTGAGGATGAAAGAATTATAGTCTTTTTCCTCTCTGGATATATGTGGATGTCTAATAGTTTCCCAGTGTTCAACTTGTTCTTTTCTTGATTATATATGAAAATGTCATCACCAACAGTTAGTTCATGAACTGATTTCCACCCATTTGGAGTCAATGCTTCTGCCCACATTGGGACACAGGCTTCATTTTTATCAGGAGTTTCACCGCCTTTTTCGGGATAACAATATCCACCCTGACAACCTTCGATGAAACTTGCCATTTTATCCGAGATGATTATCCCCGGCTGACCATCGGCTCTCAAATCCCATAATTTACGAACCTCTTTTAAGCGTGGCCCTTCGTTGTCTCTTGTCCCAACTTCTACTGAACCGGGACGGATTTTTGTACCAGTACCCCATTGTGCCTTGATTTCCATTACATCACAAGTAGCACCTGAAACGGCTTTCGAGGAATACCTCTGGAATCCGGCAGGATCAACAAAATGGATCTCTGGGAATTTTTCTCTGCTATAAACTGAATTAGCATGATCTCTACCATCTTTACAGAACCTATCAAACCCAATATCGAAATCTTCATATTCTGATAACCCAACCCATTGATCTCTGGTATTCCTCTGCCATATCGTCAATGCTGGAAAATGAAAGCCGAAATCCCAACACGGCATTATCAAACGATTGGGGATAACTTCAACATCTGATTTGACATGAGTGTCATAATCAAAATTAGTCCAAACAGGCATTCCGGCATAGGCAGCAAATGAACCAAAGAACATTCTGGCTATTTGATGTTTGTCCATACCCGAAGTAACTTGATCGAACCATTTCTTGTCATGGAGAGGATTTTTGGGAGTAAAGGTATCAACAATTTGCCCGCCCTCATAGGTTCTATGAGTACCGTCCCAATGGATATATATCCGTTTAATGTTTTTGAACTGGTTCCCTTTATTTTCCCATACCCTGAAAAAGAAATTCAATTTACCGTTTGGAGTGGTTACCGCACATAATCTTCCGTGAGAGCCTAATGTTGGCATCATACCGACCCATGTTGACCTGGCGGCTTCCTGCAAAGCCATTTCATCAAATACAACCGAGCTGAATCCAAATGTCTGTGGCCCTTCTCGTTTCATCGGAAAAGCCTGAATTGTCCCTCCCCCTGTAAACTGCATCAGAAGTTGGTTGTCGGTTGCCAGTAGGTTTTTCTTTTTCATCCACTCTGGAAGACGATGCCAAACCTTTGTTATTCTTTCAATTAGATATTTAGCCTCAACCTCTCCAATTGTCATAGTTCCGTTTCTAAAAGCATCAAAAGAATCGGGCATTGCTGTTCCACAGAATATTGAAGCGTGTAATTCTCGCAACATACACAACCAAGAAAGCATTTGCCGGCGAGCTTTCAGGATTAGAATCAGACGATTATTGTCCATCTCCCATTTTGTTCTTTTGAGCTGGTCACAATTTGTTGGTAAATATTTAACTTTCCCCGAATCCTCATCGTCAGTTCTGACAAACTGCGCCCAATACCAAAAATCAGTCGCACAGAGATACCACTCTTTTTCGTGAGATTCATTCAGTTTCAGGTCAATTTCACGTGCTGGCTCTGTGTTTCCGAGCTTATCAAGAACTCCCATATCTCTATATAAGAGTGTTATATATGTATGTCAAGGGTTAATATGCCAAAATGGCAGTCAAAGTGACATATCTCTTGCTTATTCTGATAAAATTACACATTTGTGCAGTATCAAAAGGAGTTCTTGTGCCTAAACCGAAGTTTTCTAAATCCCAAAAAGATGAGATAAAAAAGCAGGCTATGTCATTCTGGCAGGAAGCCTCTGATAACATGGCTCCACTTTTTGCGATGGTTGAGGATTGTGAGCGATTATGGCAGTCTAAGCTCCCAAAAGATTTAGAGGCTGAATATGCCAAACATCCTGATATGTCCTGTTTAGCTCCAACTGATGCTTATATCAATCTGAAATCCCTAAGAGCTGCAATCAGACAATTACTCTTTGGTAGAAAGCCTTTTGCCACATTATCCGAAAACGGCAGACCCAATGTAAGAAGTGACAATATCATAAAAGCCGAATGGGTTCTCCAATCAATGCTTGATGAACAACATGATGGGAGTGGATTTGAGTCAGAGGCGGATAAAGCCGTCCACCAAGCTCTTTATGCAGGAATCACCTGTGCTTTCACAGAATGGAAAAGAAAAATTGTCAGAGTCCCGGTCAGGAAAGAAGGCAGGATAATTTTAGATCCAAAAACAGGCTATGCAAAATTTCAAGAAAAAGTTGTCTCTCAATACGCTGAGACAAAAGCTATTGATATTCGCCGGTCAAGAATTGACCCATCAGCCGAATCAACGAAAGACGCAAGAATAATCGGCTATCAAACAACGGTCAGTCTTTTTGAATTATTAAAGTTAAGACGCAACGAGGGGCATTTTTACGATTTTGATGAAAATGAGTTATTTGGCTCCACATTTGACACAGACAAATACCATGAATACGCAAAAGGTGAAACCGAGCGCATGGAGCGCAAAGACAATGAAACTTTTGGTGATAAAACAATTGAAGTCAAAGACATCAGAGGGTTGTTCAGGTTCAAACAAAAAGACAGGTCTTATGAAGTAAAAGATTTAGTCGTCCATCTTGGCAACAATGTGATTCTGGGAGTTAAAGAAAACGACCTCCCACTTAGAGGATGGGAGTTGTTTGATTTCCCAACAGTTGACCAAGAATTAAATAAGATGTTCCCGATGGGTGTTGTCGAGCCGATGTTCGATGCCATCATTGAAAAATTTGTAAAACGCAATCAATCTTTAGATGAAGCCAACAGGTCAACCTATGACACTTACGTTGGTGATGCCTCTGCCTGTGAAAATTTACCGGATGCCATTGAGTTTGTTCGAGGTCAAATTGTAAGGGTTGACACAATAGCCTCTAACATGTCCTCTGCTCAAGCTGCTTTATCTCCACTTCAAAGAACAGGTTCATCTAAGGATACCTTTTTAGAGGCGGAATCATTGGAAAGAGAAATCCAAAAAGGGCAGAACTTAAACGATTATGTCCAATCTGGAAATCCCCAAAGGCAAGAGACAGCAACGGCGGTATCTGAATTGGTTTCAGGAGCTAAGAGTCTGACCGTTCAGGTAGTCAAAATATTGAAAGACACATTCTTAGCACCCGTCTATTGCAAGCATCTAATCCTCTACAACTTTTTTAGGGGACATGAAGAGAATACGGTTTTTGATAATAAAGGTGACTCATACTCATTGAGTCCCGGTGATGTTGATTTCACCTGTAAAGTAGAAATTGATATAGCCACTTCATTAGACAAACCAGATATGACAAGACGGTTTGTTGAGATGTTTCCTGTTTTACTCAACGACCCATACTTTGACCAATACGCATTACGACAGACGGCAGTAGAGATTCTAAAACTCCCAAATCCAGATAGGATATTAGTTCCTAACGAACATTTGAACATCATAATCGAGAGAGAGAACGCTGCTTTACTTGCAGGAGTTGAGCAGGAAGTATCTCAGTTTGATAATCATGCACTCCATATAGAGGGTCATGTTGAAGCCCTTGATTTATTGCGAGACCCACGTGCCGCACAAGAAGCCAATTTAGCAGGGACAGAAGAGTTTATACAAAATCACATAGAACAGCATCAAGGATTTATAGAAAAGCAAAGTGATGCTTTAGGAAACACAAAAGAATTTGGTGGCAACTCCGGCAATCTGGTTCAGCCAGAGGGTGCGTCACACAACATAAAAACAGGAGCAGCTTAGATGAAAATAAAACAAGCAAAGATATCACATTTTGGAGTAAGTCAGCAGGGGGACATTCCCTATGTACTCAATAAACTACTTACGGAATCGGGGTCGGCAATGGTGCTCAAGACTGAGACAGGATTTGAGGTATGTGCATTTTCTGTCATTGCAGAATTGGAAGAGACCAAGGTTGAGAATTTTCCCACAATTATTTCTGAAGAGGCTGAGGAAAAAACCAAGAAGTCCAAAAAGAAGCAAGGTAAGGGGAGATAATGCCACACAAATCAGGCAATAAATCATATCCGTCTAAACCCGGACACAAAAAACCCAAGCCAAAACCCAAACCAAAGAAGAAGAAAAAATGAGCAGATGGAATTTTAAAGACAAGCTCGGTGGTGTTTTTGGCATCAATGTAGTTGACGAATACAAACTTTCTCACACAGCCCAATTGGGAGTGTTGGCTTCTGAGATGATGGAAACCCGTCATTATAAAGAAGTCCTGAAGTATGTCATCCTTAAAAGACGTGAACAAATAATCTCTGAAATCAAAAATCCTGCTAACAAAGAAGAATTTGAAAGGTTGGCCGGGAGATTGGAAGAGAATGACTCAATAGAAATGGAACTAATAAACCTCATTAACAAAGGTAATGAAGCAATTAAACAACTAAACGAATTGAAGGAAACACAAAATGTCTGATGAAGCAACTCCCCAAGAGGGAACACCTGCACCATCCCAAGAGGATAAAATAGATGCAGACGAACTTACCCGTTTGAAAGAACAAAGTGGCAAGTTTGAAAAATTGCAAACAGAAGCAACCGGTATGGGATTCAACGATGTTGATAACTATATCGACTATCTCTCAGATAAAAAACTGGAAGAGACAAAAGACCCACCTAAAACTGTAAGCGTGACGAAACCAATAGCACCTGTGACTGACAACAATGACGAAGCTATGCAAATGGCAACGGCATCATATCTGGAATCACAGCATACACAGTACAAGATGGATCAGAATGACCTTTCTAAAGAAGAGAGAAGTTCCTTTACAAAAACTGAACTTACAAAACTAATTCGAGGACCAAAAAGAGTTGCAATACAAGAATTGGCTACACACGATGAGTTTCAAGGAAACCTATATACCGCTGCGGATTATTTAATGAATATCTCCAGCATCAAGGAAAAAGCCCGTAAGGAAGGTGCAGATTCAGAGAAAGTTCTGAATGATGCGAAGGAAACGGCATCGTCCGTGACTGGCACAGCACCCGCACCCGAAGGCGAAAAAGACCTTGACCAACAATTAGCCGACATCATTGCTCCCAAGACGGTTGACGAATTTGATTAGGAGGTAAACGATGGCAGGTGTACCTGACATTACCGTCAATGCACTAAGTTTATCGTCAAACGCTTATTCAACGAATGAGAAGCCGATTGATATGTTCTCAAAGATGTTTGAGAACTTTCCGGCTCAGAATCCGCTGCTTGCTATTTTGTCGAGATTATCGTCAGATAGCGTTGCGAATAGTAGAATTGACTGGACAGAACAGGAACGAATTCCTACACAGATAGTCATTACTGCGGCTGCAACTGCAACCGAACCAGGTCTTACAGTAGCGGATCATTTCACGTATTTACGTAACCACGATTTCTTATGGAATCCAAAAACTTTTGAACTTATCAAAGTTGAGGCTTTCACTACAATTGACAGTTCCGTCCCAACCGTTAGGGGATGGGGAAATACAACGGGAGCGGCACTTGTCCCAGGTGACACACTTGAAATTGTCACCAACTCTTGGTATGAAGGCTCAGAAGAGTCCACTCCGAGACAACCTGTAAACACTCCATTCCACAACTTCACCGCTGAGATACATGAGTACGTGCAGACATCTACGAGGGTTCAGCATGAAAGAACTTATTTCGGTGGAAAAGGCGGAAAGAGACTTGAGAATCAAACAAAGATGCTTGCCTCATTCAAGGAAAAACTTGAAAAAGCATTGATGTTTTCATATCGGGCTGACACAGCTTCAACCGAATCAGGAAAGACTTCTCAGAACATTAAGACTATGGCAGGTCTTGTTGAAAAACTGAAAGACGGCAGTAACTATTTTGACGTTAGTGGCGTTTTGACAGAATCACTTTTAGATGATTACCTGACCGATATTTATACTGGCATGCCTGACACCGGAAGCCTTGCGGCTATCATGTCACCTCATGCTTATAAGGTCGTAAATCGTATGGCCAAACCATTGATTAGAATCTCTCCAAACTCTAAGAGGTATGGGTTGAAACTAAATCAGTATCAAGGTGCGATTGACCTTGACCTTATTCCACATCCATTACTTGCCGGCCCGACTATGAAGGGGTGGATGTTCTTACTCGACTTCTCACACATCAAGCTACTGTACCAACAGCGTCCACAGCTTGAATTAAACGTGGCAATGAAGAGATACAACTATGTTGAAGACAAATACTCTGCAATGCTCACGATGATAATCGCAAACGAAAAACGTCACGGCTTTGCCGTAGGCATACAAGGTTAGGAGTGGATAATGTTAAATTCAAATGAAGCCTCTGACCTGACCAAGAGAACTAAACTATTCTCAAATGGAACGGTAACCACCTTCCCAGGCATACAGATTCAGTATGTTGGTCCAAAGTTATTCGCTGGAATTTCTGTTGTGGCTGCTGGTAATATGGCGTTTTACGCTGACGATACCGATGGCGAGACTACGGTTGACCCTGATATTGGTTATACAACTGTTGCTACTACTGCCGGACTTATTGACTTGTCTTCACCTGCCGCAGCAGTTGACACCTTTGGTGAACTATATGACCATATCAACTCAATGGCTAATTGGAGATGTTTCTTGGTAGGGGTAGCCCCAAATGGTGATACCGACAACAAGTTCGACACGTTAGCTATCGCCTCTTCCCATACAGTACGTAGTGCCAATGGGTTGACTCTTTACGTTGATGAAGCGGGCGGTGGAGCTGGAACAGATTCAGCCGAAACACTGCTCAACTTTGGGTTTGCAGTCACAAACAACAAGTTCCAGTCACGTCCGAGCGGAGGTCGCAAGACTAACCGTGTAGGATGGACGACTGATGAGTTGTGTGAAAACATCTTGAACTATCTCAGCGTCAACATTACAAATGTTGGTTCGGGAAATATTGAGGTTTACGCCTGTGATGACCTCGCTTCGACCAAGACCAATGTCAAAATATGGGAAAACGCCTACACTACTGCAACAGCAGAAGAGCATGGCGCAACTCCTGTTGCTGAGGCTTTCATTAAAGCTCCAGTTGGACAGAGGTTGTTGATTTATTTTGATGTTACTTCGGCAGTTGCTACTGCTTGTGATGTTAGAGCTACTTGCACTACAAGACATATCACCGGCGGTCAAGTACCGGGTGCTAATTATACAGGAATATCCTAATGAACCCTACAATTACAGCTTGCATGATTGTTCGAGATGAGGAGAAATACCTCGCTGATGCACTTGCGTCAATCAAAGACGTTGTGGATGAAATTGTAATTGTAGATACAGGTTCAACGGATAAGACTGTTGAAATTGCGAAAAGTTTCGGTGCGAAGGTGGAGATTCATTCATGGAAGGATAACTTCTCTTTGCACCGTAACCAATCGCTTGCTATGGCAACAAAAGATTGGATGATGATTTTTGATGCTGATGACCGATTATACGCAGAAGATGGGGAAAAGATAAGAGAGCATCTAAAAGATGCCAAGTCGGATTTGGTTCAGGCAATAGTAGTAAGTAAACAGCCGGGAACTTGTGACAACATCCTACATCAGATAAGATTCATACGAAGGGGTTCTCAGTTCAAATATTATGGGAGGATTCATAATAGAATTCAGTTACCACCAAGATATACGATAGATAGAAGCCCCATAAGAATATTACATATTGGCTATGCCTTGCCAGATGATGAAAGAGATAAAAAACATAACCGAACAAAGAGACTGTTAGAAATGGAGATTGGGGAGACCCCAAACGAGCCATATCTCCATGAACATTACGCAAAACACATGAGGATAGAAGGTGTGCATCAAGACCCTGTGAAATGTTTTGAGCATGCAAGCAAGGCAGCGGTCTTGACTGATCCGAGAAAGTGGGCTGCATGGTGGATGCACCTAAGAAGTTTAGACCTGATGGCGTGGAGTCTCTTGCAAATGAAAAAATACAGAGAATCAATAGAGATAGCACACCAGTTACTTTACTTCAAACCAAATCATCTGGATTCAATGTTGTGGATGGCTTATGGGTATAGAGGTCTGGGGGATGTTGATTCGAGTATCCAATGGTTCAGTAATTATATCCAAGCAGACGAAGTTTACGACCCATTCAAAGATACTGACGGAGTTCAGGTCAATTTCCCCGGTATGCAGGAGATGGCAATTGCTGAGATTGAGAAACTAAAAGAAAGAGACTCAGAGTATTATGATGTCATTTATAGGAATGGATATGGGACTTCTCGCTACAACAAAATTTATGACAGGGTGATAGAAAAATTAAACGGAACAAGAGGTGTCCTTGAAGTTGGTTGTGGTACTGGTGATTTAGCCAAACGAATTTTTGATCGGGGAATCTTGTATCAGGGATTTGATTTTAGCAAAGAAGCAATTAAACAATCCAAGAAGAAGGTAGGGCATAGGGCAAGGCTTGGGGACGTCTATAAGAAGAAGTCATACAAAAACGGATTTGATTACGATACGATTGTCTGTCTTGAAGTCTTGGAGCACATCAAGGATTTGGAGGTACTTTCTTTGATGCCTAAAGGGAGAAGAATCATTGGGTCTGTTCCTGATTTTGGTGACCCTGCTCACTTGAGGGCGTTTAGAAATGTTGAGTCGGTTAAAGAAAGATATCAGGACAGGATTAACATAAAAGACATAGAGACTTTTGACCAACCATCAGGAAAAATATTTTTATTTGAAGGAACTTTAATTTAACGAAGGAGGCATTATGCCAAAGAATGAATGGATTTTTTATAGCACCTCACCAAAGATGAAAATTGGAGCGGACCAGCTTCAAAGTGAAATTTGCTATGGTAACGGTAACATCAAACAGGCTTCTATGGCAATTGACTTTGACAATCATATTCATAGAACGAGTAAGCCGAGAGTGGCTGAGTATATTAAAAAAACTCAATCATTCATAAATAGACAGATAAGAGAAATTACCGAAGCCGATGTTGCAACTATTCAAGGTGCTAAAGTATCGGTAGTTGAGCAGGCGCAGTCAGCACAAAATGAAACCGAACGGGAAATAGTCTCTTGATATTTGACAAAGACACAATAATAAAAGGGGTTAAGCAGCAGCTTTCCCCTTCTGAAAAGAATAAAAAAGAAGGTATCAATATAGCCTTGAACCTCTGTCTTGATGATTTGACGATGAGACTGGCTTCTGCTTCAATGATAACTTCTTATACTGTCAGCATAGCACAGGGTGATCGAACTGCAAATCTAACAGGAGAGAGTAATGACCTGCGTTATATCTTTGGAGTCAAGTATGGTACAGGGTCATCACAGGGTTATTTGGAATATACCGATCCGACTGAGTTTCTTAAAAAATATGACAGTCCTACTGCCGGACAGAGCCAACCGAGTAGATACACTCAGTTAGTTTCAGTTGATGGATTTCCCCAGATAAAATTTAATGTTCCGGCTTCGGCTGCAACGACTATCACCGTCTATTTTTATAGTGATGTCACTTCTGATAACGTCCATAAGGCTCGTTCATCCTCAACGGTTGTGAATGGTACAATTGCTTATTTTCATGGTATTGGTTCGACAAAAGGGAAAAGGTATTATGAGGTATTTGAGCATCTTGCAAAACTGGCTTTAGCTTCCGATTCTTTCAAGCGTCCAAAAGATTCACGGTTCATTATGAGTAAGGCTGATGAAGACATCAAAATTGTACAACTTAATTTCAGGGGGAAAAGGGCATGAAAAGAATCCTTTGTATTATAATTCTCCTGATTCCGTCCTACGCTTTTAGTGGTGCGACTTATACCAACATAGATAATTTTATGATGGGAGTGAGAGGTGAGACTCGAATTTATTCAAACAACCTGCTCCATGACACTCTCTTAGTTCAATTGGTCTCAAGGGCGTTGGTCTGGACTTCAATTGATGCAGGTGGAGTTGAAACACAATATAAATTTAACACCGATACGAATACGGCTTTTTATGCTTTACCGGACTCAATTGTTCAGATAGTTCATGCTACTCTAATAAGGAAAACTGAAACAAAAGATTTAAAGGCATGGTATCCTGAATTTTTTGAAGAGCGTTATAATATTTCTGGTCTTGATGATGCAGCTGGTGACCCTGATGCCGGTTTCCCCGAAGCATATAATTATTGGGCTGATACAATACAACTTATGCCAATTCCCAAGACTATCGACTCTATTTATCTGAAATGTTTTGTTGAACATGAAGAGTTAGTTGATACGGTGGGTTCTGACACGATGGCAATTCAAATGTTGCCTGCGTTTCAGGAAGTGGCTATGGCTTATGCCTGTCATTTGGTATGGAGAAGCCTTGATGAATTTGAAAAGGCTGCATTTTACAAAACGGTATATGATGATTTGAAGAAAAATGCCAGAGCCAAGTATTTCAGGCGACTTGACGTTTTGAGGTTACAATGAAACGTATAATTCCTTTACTCCTCATATTCTTTGTTTTTGTGGCAGCGACTTATAAACAAGTCATAATAGCTCCCGGCGCAAAAGGGATGAACAGCAATACCGATCCTAACAATCTGGAATCAACTCAAGCTCGGTATCTGTTCAACATGACAGCGACTGAAATACCGGGAGCTTTAAAAGGCAGACGTGGAATAGTCAAAGTTGCTGACCAAGATTCTGTTGCAACAATAGAAGCTGCCTATGGATACTACCATTCCCGAAAAGGATGGAAGATACTTTTTGGTGTTCAACAAAATGTCATATCAACTAAGAATGAATATACAACTTTCGTTCGTTCTGACACATTCAGAACTAA
>SDBT01011422.1_pt1 | contig 14289 bp, 8 predicted proteins | sample 2277101 | NCBI WGS metagenome assembly SDBT01 (sample SAMN10404973, study PRJNA504765) | marine sediment metagenome | isolation source: marine sediment core GS10_PC15, 103 cmbsf | place: Arctic Ocean: Southern Knipovich Ridge | collected 2010 | reverse complement strand
CCCCGAAACAGAGCGGCTCGAACTGGCTGATGCCAAAGGGCTCGTAAACGCTCAAGCCGAACTCCACGTCCGTGCCGGCCCGGATGTCCGCGAAGGTCATCTCCTCACCCATCCGGTCGCCGCCGACCTGTCGGCTCCAGTCCCACTGGTTGACCAGCACCGCGCGAACGGCTTGGTGGTTGCGGTTGAAGTTGTCGAACATCTCGCCGAGGATTTCCTCCCCCCCGCACAGGTCGGGATAGCCATGCTCGTGGGTCACCGGCCAGCCGTAAACCCGCTCCATGTGGCGGATGTCCTGGATGCGCCGCTGCCCGGCGAGCGTGCCCAGCATGAAGTACACCGCCGTCTCGCCGCGATCGGCCAGGGCTGAGTCCATCTGATGCAGCACGGCCAGGTCCCGCCAGATGCCCTTGCTGAGCACCGGTCGACAGACGTGGGTGAAAACCCAGTTCGGCCGGTTGCCGAAGAGATTCTCCGCGTACTGCTGCATGCGTCCTCGGCTGGTGAGCTTTTCGGTCAGCGAGAGGTCCTTGGCGGGGATGCCGTTATAGACCAGGTCGATCGGCTGGGTCTGGAAGTGCTGATCGAGGAAGCGAAGTTCCTCCTCGACGTAGTCCCCGACGGCGAAAACGTGATCGCAGTATCGCCCGGCCTTGACCAGCGCGTGCTTGTAGTTGGCGAAGACCTCCGGAAAGACCTCCTCCAGACTCAGGCCATCCTGCGACGCCTTGCCCAGCACGTTGTAGAACGTCGTGTCATGCCCGGGGCAGTCCTCGACGATCGGGCGGACCGAGGCCACCTCGTGGGCATAAAAGACCGTCCGCATATTGGGCGAGCCGTTCAGGACCGCCTTCAGCGCCGTCGGCATGCCCATGCATTCGTGGGCCAGGAAGACCACGTGTTTATCCGCGCCGTCGCAGCCGATCGCCTTGAGCGCCTCGAAGGCCGGCTCGGCCAGGCGAACGTACTGCTCAAACTCCCAGGCGTCCTCGAACTGCTGGGAGGGCACGGCGAACTTCTTGAAAAGTTCCGCCTTGAAGAGATTCAGACGCTTCTGGTTGGAGTGGAACACGTCCACGAGCAGCACCTCGGCGTCGACATGCCGGCCGGTGCACGGGTCGGCGACATTTCGCTTGCCGTAGATGATCCCGACATCGTAGGTGCGTTCGATCGGGTGGAACTTCTCCCGCCAGGGCGGCGTCTCGATGGCGTCCAGCGAGCTGTAGATAACCTGTCCGCCCTCGCCCAGGCGGTAGTTGACGGGTCGATCCGTCGTCAGCAGCGGCCCAACCAAAATTGTCCGAGAGACCGCCTCGTCATAGGCTTCGGAGGTCACCAATCCGGCGATGACCGCCCCGATTCCTCCAACCTTCTCCACGGCTTCGTGAGTCACGTGAACTACGATCATATGCATCCTTTCGCGGCAAAACCGATCCGTTAACCTGGTATTCTATCATCGGCAAAGCGGCTGGCGGAGATAATCTCCCTCCAGCCAAGCGCCCGGTTTGGTACGGGTTTTTCCCGTGGCACGCCGGGGGCGAAAGTGAGGACGCACTTGCCTTTCCTCGGCCGAAAGCCTTAAGTTCTAGCTTCGATTCCCCTAGAATTAGACAGAGGAGCCGCCCATGAGCGTTATCGGACAAGGTCAAACGGATCGGTGCCTGGATGCCAGTGAGATTAGGCAGATCGTCTTGGCGTCCGTTGAGCAGTTAGCGCCCGATGGGAAGAGCATTCTAGTTATTATCCCCGACGCCACAAGGACTTGCCCGATCGGCGTGATCGCCCGCCATCTCCACGGGGCCATGGCTGGGCGGGCAAAGCGTTTCGACTTCCTCATCGCCCTGGGCACGCACCCGCCGATGAGCGAGCCGCAGATCGACCGCCTGCTGGACATCGAGCCCGGCCGGCGCGGGCAGGTTCTGCCTGGCTCGGAAGTTTTCAATCACCGCTGGGACGATCCGAAGGCCCTGGCGACGATCGGCACACTCTCGGCCGACCGCGTCGGGGAGATCACCGGCGGAAAATTCGCCCTCGATATTGACGTGACGATCAATAAGAAGGTCCTGGAGTACGACATCGTCCTGATCGCCGGGCCGGTTTTCCCCCACGAGGTGGTGGGCTTTTCCGGCGGCAGCAAGTACTTCTTCCCCGGCGTCTGCGGGCCCGAGCTGCTGCACTTCTTCCACTGGCTCGGAGCGGTCATCACCAACCCCAGGATCATCGGCGCCAAGCACACCCCGGTCCGCGCAACGTTGGAAGCGGCTGCCGAGTTGATCCCCACCGAAAAGTTCGCCCTTTCCATGGTGGTCAACGGCCACGACCTGGCGGGGCTCTATTTCGGCCCGGTCCCAGACTCCTGGTCGGCGGCGGCGGACCTCTCGGCCCAACTGCACGTAACCTATGTGGACAAGCCGTACAAGTCCGTCCTGTCGCGCGCCCCGGAGATGTACGACGAGCTGTGGGTGGGCGGCAAGTGCATGTACAAGCTTGAGTCGGTGGTGGCCGACGGCGGCGAGCTGATCATCTTCGCGCCGCACATCAAGGAGGTCTCGGTCACACACGGCCGGATTCTCAAACAGATCGGCTATCACACGCTGGACTACTTCCTGGCCCAGTGGGAGAAGTTCAAGGACTACCCGTGGGGCATCCTGGCCCACGCCACGCACGTCAAGGGCATCGGCACGTACGAGAACGGCGTGGAGAAGCCCCGCATCCAGGTGATCCTGGCGACGGGCATCGGCGAGGAGACCTGCCGACAGATCAATATGGGCTACCGCGACCCGGATTCGATCGACGTCTCCCAGTGGGAGGGGCGGGAAGACGAGGGCCGACTCTATGTGCCCCGGGCCGGTGAGATGCTCTACAAGCTCAAGGACCCGCCCCCCTGGCAGAGGCTTGAAGACTAATCGGCCGGTGGAGGGGCGCAAGGCCTCTCGCGAAGGTGCTTTGGCCCAGATACGCAAGAGACTGGTCGCCGTCGCCGTTGGCAATGCGACGGTTCAAGAGGATTGGATTGAGATATGTCGGAAGAACGAAAGATCTCTTTTGAAGCGTACACTCAAGGCGACGCCGCATGCGCCGTCGTATCAATCACCCCACCGGATGAGGCCCACACCCACACATATTACGACGTGTGCCCTTGGAGCCCGTCGGGCCGATACCTGGTGTCACTGCGGCTGCCGGTGGAGGACAGCCACCCCGGCCCGGGCGAGGAGGCCGATCTGTGCCTCATCGACCTGCAAGAACGCACCATCCGCACGGTGTGGCGAACGACGGCATGGGGTCATCAGACCGCTGCCCACCAGCTTTGGGGCCTTACGAATCGATATCTCTACTTCAATGACCGGCGGGACGGGAAGCCGGCCGGCGTTCGCCTGGACCTGAAAACCGGACAGGCGAATTGGCTTGACGGAACGATCTGGCTGATTTCTCCGGATGAGTCGTATGCGATCAGCCCCTGCCTGACTCGCTGCAACCTCACGCAGTTCGGCTATGGGCTGTCGGTCGATCCGACGGATCAGCTTGTTAACACCGACCGGGCCGCGGCGGACGACGGGTTCTATCGCACCGATTTGGCTACCGGCGAGCGGACGCTTCTGGTGAGCCTGGCCGAAGTCTGGGAGGCACTGCCAAACAAGGATGAATTAGCCGAGAGCATCCTCTACGCCTTTCACTGCAAGCTCGACCCCCGGGGGACACGCCTGATCCTGGTCGTCCGCGCGTGGTATCCGGACAGGAAATACCTGCCCATGCTGCTGAGCTGCAAGCCGGACGGGACCGATCTGCGGTGCGTGCTTACCAGCCATCGCTGGCTGAGCGGGGCAGGGTCCGGCCACCCGGGCTGGCATCCCGCCGGAGAGAAGATACTCATGAACCACGCCGGGGGCGGCCAACAGCGAAAGCTTTGTCTGATCGACCCGATAACCGGCCAAGCCGACGTGCTGACCGAACTGGTCAAGGGCACCGGCCACCCCACCATCGAGCCGAACGAGCGCCTGCTGGTTACCGATGATTACACCGAGAAGGGCAGTTTGAGACTCGGTACGATCCGCTTGGTCGATCTGCCCCATGGGACCTGGCGCGATCTATGCACGCTCACTAGCCCGCTGCGCCAGGACGCTCCGTTGCGTTGCGACAGCCATCCCGTCTGGGATCGCAAGGGGCGGCAGGTCTGCTTTATCGCTGCCCCGTCAGGAAGGCGACAACTGTTTATCGCCGATCCGGCCAGGCCTGCCGGCAGTGACTTTGTCCGTTAACCGTTGCCGGGTGTGTTTCGTGTTTCTATTGACTCTGTCCGGCCTTGGCGAGCTTTTCCTGCGCGGCGTGCATCTGCTCAGCCGACGGGGCCGATCCGGATTCCATCATGTCGCGGAAGCAGTCGAACAGGTACGTCGCGTCGTGCGGGCCAGGTGAGGCCTCGGGGTGATACTGCACGCTGAAGACGGCCCTATCGGCCACGGTGAAGCCCTCGACGGTCTGATCGTTGAGGTTGATATGCGTGACGGCCGCGCCGGCGGCCCGCAGTGAAGATTCGTCCGCTGCAAAGCCGTGGTTTTGTGAGGTAATCTCCACCTTGCCCGTCGCCTCATTTCGCACCGGGTGGTTAGCCCCGCGATGCCCGAACTTGAGCTTGAACGTGCTCGCGCCCAGCGCCAGGCCCAGAAGCTGATGCCCCAGGCAGATGCCGAAGATCGGCACGCGCCCGATGAGTCCGCGGAGCATCTCGATGGTGTACGTAACGGCCACCGGATCGCCCGGGCCGTTAGAGACGAAAACGCCGTCGGGCCGGGTTGCCAACACTTCCTCGGCCGGGGCGGTCGCCGGCAAAACCCTCACCTTGCAGCCACACTCGACAAGATTGCGCAGGATGTTCATCTTCGCGCCGCAGTCAATGGCCACCACGTTGAAGACTCGCTCTCCGTGGGCCCTGTGGGCCTGGGCGAATGGGCTGGCGTAGCCTTCGTGCCAGTCGTAGCCGGCCTTGGGCGTGACGAGTTTGACCAGGTCCAGGCCGTTCATGGACGGGACGGCCTTGGCTCGGCCGAGAAGCTCGGCGTCGTCGAGGTCCTCGGTGCTCATCGCCCCGTTCATGGCCCCGGCCAGGCGGATGTGTCGCGTCAGGGCCCGCGTGTCGATGCCGGTCAGGCCCATGACACCCTCGGCGGCCAGCAGCTCGGCTAGCGATTTCTCCGCCCGAAAGTTACTGACCTCCGGGGAAAGCTCTTTGATCACAAGCCCGCGGACCTGGACCTTCCCATCGTGGCTCTCGGCGTCCTCGGGGTTGACGCCGTAGTTGCCGATCAGCGGATAGGTCATCGTGACGATCTGCCCGGCATAGGACGGATCGGTTAACACTTCCTGATAGCCCGCCATGGCCGTGTTGAAGACAACCTCCCCCTCGGTGGTTCCCTCGGCGCCGAAGGCGACGCCCTCAAAGACGGTTCCGTCTTCCAAGGCCAGCTTGCAGGGCTTGATATCGGCCATTATGGATCCTTCTTCTTCGCCGGCGGGGACTCGCCCGACTCAGGTCTTTCGGGCGCAGCAGCTCTTGAACTTCTTACCCGATCCGCAGGGACACGGATCATTTCGGCCGGGGCTCTTGTCGGCGCGAATCGGGTCGACCTTCTTGGTCTTCTTCAGGAGCTCCTCCTCCCCGGCCAGATCATCCTTGTCCCTGGTCTTCTTCGCCAGGTCATCAAGCTGGCGCTGCTTGCGCCGCTTCTCGAACCGTTCCGCCATAGGGTCTGGCATAAGTATTGAATCCTCCGCACCGGCCGGGCTTTGGGCTTAGGTGTCCCGCCCGCAGCATTTCTTGTATTTCTTGCCCGATCCGCACGGGCAAGGGTCGTTCCTTCCCACGCGCGGGACCCCTCGGGTAATCGTCTTGATTCTCGTCGGTCCCCCGGCAGCCTGGGCCTGCTCGGCCGCCTCGCTGGCGAAGTGGTCGTACCCGGCCAACCGCTCGTGGATGGCGCTGGAAACCTGGTACACACTGCGCATCCGCGCCCCGGCGGTCAAGCGAACCTTGAAGATCATGTCAGCGACCTTCTCTTCGACGCCAACGAGCATCTCATCGAACAGCCGGGCCCCCTCCCGTTTCAATGCCACCCGCGGGTCCTGCTCGGCGTAGCTGCGCAGCCCGATGCCGCTGCGGAGATGGTCCATCGCCAGAAGATGATCGATCCAGCCCTGGTCGTAGGTCTGAAGCAGGACGAAGCGCTCCAGCTCGGTTACCTCCCGCCGCAGGAAGCGTCTGCCGACGGAGATAAGCTTGTCGACCACGTCGGAATCGAAATCTTCCGGGCGCAGTTCCGTGTCGAAGCGCGTCCGGGCAAACTCGATGGCCGGCTCGACGTCGGGGCGATCCCCCAGTTGGGCGTGGATCTCCTCTCGCAGCCTCTTATCGTCGGCCCACTGATGCGAACTGGACAACAACTCCTGGTGGATCTGCTCGGGTTTCTTCTCTCGCAGGCTCTCGGCCGACAGGCCGGCGGCGTACTTGCGATTCGCCCATTCGGCGAGCTGCCCGAGGGCGTAAACGTTCTCGGCGAGGCCCTGCCCAAAAGTAACGTCCATCGCGTATTCGACGGGATACTCGATCTCCCGCCGCCGGTAGGCTTCCTGAACCTCGGAAAAGAGGGCCTCCTCGGCCTGGTCGGGATCTTCCGGTATTGCCTCCGTATCCAGTTCGATCGGAAACTTGCTCAGCGCCCACTCGGCAAGGGATTCCTTGGGGAAGGTCGGCTGGAGGTACTTGGCCAGGCCGGTCATATCAACCTGGTCGACCCGCTCGACGGCGGCTTCGGAGAGGGCGCTTTCCACCTCCGCGGGGCTCATTTTGCGCAGCTGGTTTTGCGAGAGGTTGACGCTGAACCGGCTCATCGCCCAGGAGCTCAGGCCTCTCAGGTCCCACTCGCGCGGGTCCAGGTCGTCGCCCATGTACTCCCCGAGGGTTATGGAGATGACGCTGACCACCTCGTCCTTGGCACGATTGCGCAGGTCCGCCTCCAGGTCGGCCAGGTCATCCATGCTCGCGTCGCGAATCTGATCCTCTTCGATGGGAATATGGAGGTTCTGCCGAGCCCATTTGGTGATGCACCGCCGGGTGTAATCGGCGCTGAGATAGCTGCGCACGGCCCGGGAGACCGTCTTGCCCAGCATGTCCATGACGAGGCCGTCCAGGTCCCTGCCCTCGAGAATCTTTTGTCGCGAGGCGTAGAGATTGCGCCGCTGGTGGTCCATCACCTCGTCGTTTTCGAGGAGATTCTTGCGTATTTCAAAGTTGCGCTCTTCGACCTTTCGCTGGGCCCGTTCGATGCCCTTGCTGATGCGGCGGTCCTCGATGGCCGCGTCGCCTTGAAGGCCCAGCCAGCCGAGCACCTTCAGCGTCCACTCCCCCGCGAAGATGGCCATCAGATCGTCACGAAGCGACAGGAAGAATCGGCTCGAGCCCGGGTCGCCCTGGCGGCCGGATCGGCCGCGAAGCTGGTTGTCAATCCGCCGGGCCTCGTGCCGCTCCGTGCCGACTATGTGCAGCCCGCAGGGAACGTCCGCCGGGCAGTCGGTTCGGCCGCGGAGCGGAAACTCCGGGTCGATCTTCGGCTTGAAGCAGTGGGCGCAATCTGTCCCCGGGTCGTACTGGGGGCAGTGGATGCAGCACTTGTTGACGCCGGAGGGGAAAAGCGGATCGACTTCAAGACCCAGTTCCTTGAGCTTCTCGGCCGAGGGCACCTCGCAATTCTTCCACACCACCCCCGGCCCGAGCTTGATGTCGGTCCCGCGCCCGGCCATGTTCGTGGCGATGGTCACCATGCCGACCATCTGCTTGGAGTCTTTCTTCAGCGGGTGCTGCTGGCCGGCCTGGGCGACGATATCCGCCTCGCGGATGGCGTTCTCCAGTCGGCCGTTGAGAACCTGGTGCTCGACGCCGTAGCGGTGTTGGAGCAACTCGGAGATCTTCTCGGATTTCTCGATGCTCGTCGTGCCCACCAAGACGGGCCGGCCGGACTTGGATACGTCGTTGATCTCCTCGACGATCGCGTCGTACTTGGCCTCGATGTCGCCGTAGATCCGATCCTGATAGTCCGCGCGATTGACGGGGCGATGCGTGGGCACCGACGTGGCGTCCAGGGAGAATATCTTCATGAACTCGTCGGCCTCGGTCATGGCCGTACCCGTCATGCCCGCCAGCTTCTTGTAGAGCCTGAAGAAGTTCTGGTACGTGATGGTCGCCTGGGTCTGGTTCTCCCGCTTGATCGGGACGCGTTCCTTGCCCTCGACCGCCTGGTGCAGGCCGTCGGCCAACCGCCGGCCTTCCAGCAGCCTGCCGGTGAACTCGTCGACGATGATCACGTTGCCGTTCTGGACGACGTAGTCCTTGTCCCGCTCGTAGACCAGGTGCGCCCGCAGGGCCTGATCCATCAGGTGCGGCCACTCCATGTTCGAGCCGACATAGAAGCTGCCCACACCGGCGATCTCCTGGGCGGCCGTCACACCCTCGTGAGTCAGGTGCGCGGACTTCCTGTCCATCTCGATCTCATAGTGCTTGGTTCGCCCGGCCAGCTCTTCCTCCCCCGCCGCCAGGTCGTCCTCGGCCTTTGCCAGGCGCTTCTCGATGTCGGCCGCGTCATCGCCCTTGGCCTTGGACAGCTCGCCGCGCAGCGCCCGGATCTGCCGCTGGAGCGATTCGACCCGCTGGTTGGCCCGATCCCAAGAGCGGTTTCGGCTGATAATCTCCCGGGCGACGGCGTCGGCCTTGCTGAATTGCTCCGTCTCGCCGTAGCTGGGGCCCGAGAGGATCAGCGGCGTGCGGGCCTCGTCGATGAGAATGTTGTCCACCTCATCGATGATCGCGAAGTCCCGTGAGCGCTGGGCCTGGTCCTCCAGCGATACGTGGACGTTGTCCCGAAGGTAATCGAAGCCGAACTGGTCATTGGTTCCATAGGTCACGTCGCACGCATATTGCGGCTTGCGTTCGGCCGTGCTCATGCCGTGAAGAACATGCCCGACCGAGACGTTCAGCAGGTCGAAGACCTGCCGGGCGAAGTCCCAGTCGCGCTGGACCAAGGCCTCGTTGGTCGTCACCACGTGAACCTTCATCCCCTCCAGAACGGCCATGTAAACCGCCGGATAGCAGGAGTACGTCTTGCCCTCCCCGGTAGCCTCCTCGGCGATCCAGCCCTGATCGAGAACCATGCCGGCGACCAACTGGACATCGAAATGACGAATCTGCAGCCCCCGCCAAGTGGCCTCGCGAACCAAGGCGAAGGCCTCGGGCAGAATGTCATCCCGACTTTCCCCGCCCCCCAGACGGCGCTTAAGCTCGGCCGTCTTGGCCCGCATCTGCTCGTCGGTGAGCTTGCGAACATGCTCTTCCAGGGGGTTGATTCGCTCCCGGACGAACTCCATCCGCGAGCGGACGATCCGCTCGTCTCTGCTGCCGCCCAGGAGCTTAAGCACGAATTTCTTGATGATGCCAAGCATGCGATGTCTCACCGAACCTTCGGCGCCTGATTGCCTTCCGACTCACTCGGTCTGTCTCACCCCGGCAAGGCCGCGCCCTGCGCCGGTTCGACGGGGCTAGTATCGCACGCCGGCTGTAAGTCAGTCAAGCCGACCCGCCGTCGTCATTCCCGCCCACCGGCGATGGACCCCGCCATAGAGTCGAATCCAGCCCGGCCTTTGATGCCCCTTAAAGGCCGCCTGCGCCCCGCAAGGAGAGTCATCCCATTGCCCGCAGAGTGCATCTCGCCTCATGCAACGATGATCTCGCGGATCAGGATGGCTTTGCGGCGCCCGCCGTAGGGGCTGGGGTGCTGAAAATCGCTGTAGGCCAGGAGAAACCGGTCGGGTCCGCTCAAGACCACGTCGGTGTTGGCGCAGGTGTAGGCGAGTTGCCCGTGGTCGAACCAGGTTTCGGCGGGCTGGCTCCTCAGATCCTCTTCATCGGGCCCGACCACAGCCACCGAGGGTCCCCAGCTTCGCCCCCCGTCGTCGCTCGTCCGGACGTACACGCCCGGTCGGCCGTACACCACCGCCACCTTGCCGTTCTTCAGCGCCAGCAGGTGCGGCGTGACGGAGAACTCCGCTATCTTGCTCGGCCGGGTCCACGTCGCCCCGCCGTCGGAGGATCTGGCGGCAGCCAAAAAGTGGGAATCTTCCTTGTGGGCGGACATCTGCGTGCGCATCACGCACAGCAGATCGCCGTCGGGCATCAGGGCGATTTCCTGCTCCCCAGCCCCATAGCCGTGGGTCGTCTGGCCGGTGTCATCCGCGATCGTGCCGCACTGTCGCCAAGTTTGGCCGGCGTCGGCCGAGGCCAGGCAGATCACCTGGTCGTACCGCCTGTCGGTAACGCGGGGATTCTGCCCACTGATGGCCGTCAGCATGGTCCCGTCAGGCAGCACGGTCACCCGAACCGGAATCGGCAGGGCGAAGCTGGGATCGACCTCTTGCCATATATCGGCACGATCCTTGTCAAACCAGGCCTTTGCCCGCACCGTCGCCCTGACAAGCAGGTCCGGGACGTCGACGATGCCGGTGGTCTTTTGCCACGGCTCGTCGGGGGCCGGCTGGACGGCCAACGCGAACCGCCGCGCCGATGCGGCGATGTCTCCCATCCGGTAGGCGACCTGCTCGCACTGGCCGTAATCATCGAACCACGGGCCAAAGGTTGGCTTGATATCGAGTTGCCGTAGGAAGATGCGCCGCCAGCGATTGCCCGGCCCGTAGGCGGACCAGTGATAGACATAGCGCTGCGAGCCAATCTTCACCTGGCGGCCGTCGGGCAGGGCGTGGATGTCGGGGGTCAGGTCCACCTGCTCCCGGCGGATCTGGCGCCACCTTCGGCCTGGGCTGTTACTGGCGAACCAGATGGACGGATCATGCCGGCCCAGGGCGCTATCCGGCCCGACGTTCACACAGAGACGTATCTCCCCGCCGGCGATTCGCCACATGTCGGGGAACTGGTAGTAGCCCCAGGTCTCCGGGCCCGTCTTGCCGACCAGGCCCAGCACGACGCGAACCGGCGCCTTGAGTTGCATGGCGGCTCCAGCCAAGATCAGCCCTTTTCAACTCGGCCTGGCACGATGCAGGCTTCCTGCCCACCTTGATACGTCCGGCAGCCCCTTCATTCTATAGGATACCCGCTATAAGGTGCCCGGGGCAATACGATAAGTTCCAGCCGTGATCCGGTTGCCGAACGGACCAGCGTAGGATTGGCCGATGCCGAAGAACAGGGTGATGAACCCAGCCCGATCTGCATAGCCGGTAGCAGCATCGTGTAGCCGAACCGCGCCAAGCCCAAAAAGCCGAAGACCACAAGCGTCCCGGTAATCAGGATGACCCACGCGTAGTGGAACCAGCCGGTATGCGTGGATTCGCCTGCGTGCATTCGTGCTGTTGAGCCGTCCTTTCCCGCTGCGGCGCCGAATGAGCGTCTCGGATCAGGCGTCCAGTCCGGGATCGCCTGTGTTGGCCCGCTCGCAGCCTCCCCGCTGCATTTGGATGCTCTTGAGTGTCAACTCTGAGAGTTCATCCTCGAAGGCTGCATATTCCTCCCGGGGCGCGAACTCGCAGGGATTCTCGGGGAAGGTCTGTTCCAGTTTGCCGCGGATAATCTTGTAGCCGAAGTCTCTTAGGGGGAAGTTTGGCACGTATCGCTCATATAAGGCCGGCAGGCGCCGCTTGTCCAGTGTCTGCTCGCCGAAGAAGATCTGGGCTACCTGGATCGACTTAAAGGCGCTGAACGCGACGCGCCATTCCTTCCCGGACTGGAGGTAGCGCCTGCGTGCGATCGGCACACCCCGGAACCAACCCTCCGCGAGAGACGGGAACGGCAGGGGCGCGGGCATGACAGAGCGCGGATCGGTCCCCCAGAGAACAAGCAGGTTCCGAAGGTAATCGAAGAGGAAGACGTTCAACAGCGGAACCGTTGGGCTGCCGTCCGGGATGTGAATGTCCGCCTGCCGCCTCGGGAGTGACTCCCAGGCCGACGTCACCCAGTCGAACTGGTCCGGATTGTGGCAAGCAAACCGGTGTCCTGCGAGCAAGCTGTCCGCCAGTTTCTTCACTGTCAGGAATCCCTCCGAGCTATAGGGGCCCGAGGCATCAATCCCCGACTCGAACACCAGGTTGAAGTCGATATCGCTGTTGTTTTCCATGAAGTCGCCGCGCACGTAGCTCCCGCACACGCAGACCGAGCGCAGACCTTTGCCATCGTCACCAAGGCTGGCCGGGAGATGCTGCTTAAGCCCCAGGATGACCTCATCAGCGAGAGCTTTCATAGTTCCACTCGCCACTGGCTTGGCTCCCAATATGAGGCGTCAGGCGCACTGTCGTTACGCACGGGTCGGACGCGGATCAGGCGTGTTGCTTATAGCACGCAAAACCCGGGCGGTCGCGGGATAATTCCTCTTTGGTATCGGGGCGAAAGGCGGCACGGCCGACCGGCTAGCGCGCTTCGTTGTCGCCTTGCCTGATGAGGCCTCGGCCGGACTCGCATGGCCTCACGGCGAGGGTTTGGTCCGCGAAACGATATCGGATCATGTCGTCCGGGCCGAGGTGGCGGGCGATAAACCTCCGGGCCGCCTCGCCGCAGAAATCGTCCGTCAGCATGATCCGCCCCTTGCCAGCGCGGGTCTCAGCCGGCAGCGACTCGGGCGTTTCCGCCGCCGGGGCGGGCGAGAGGTGCGGCAGGGCGATGCAGTCGGCGCCGGCCTGGACGCATCGGAGGACGGCCTGCTGCGTTTCGGGGCTGATCATCTCGCCGGTCAGGCAGATCAGCTCGGCCTCGACCAAGTGCTCGGCCGTCACGCGATGGTCGAAGACAGCCACCCCATCCAGTGGGCAGAATGGATAAACCTCGCGGTAGTCATACTCATCCGGCGAAGCGTCCATCTGATCTCTCCCGGCGAACATAGCGCGCCCATATGGCTCACAGAACAGCGACACGCCGCCGCGCGGCACGACGCCGTGGGTCAGCACGTGCCAGAGGTCCAGCCAGGCCGTGTGTTGCGGCTGCTGGTCGGGCCCGCCGGGGCCGTAGAGGCCCTTGAACCAGCCGGTCATCGCCCCCGGCTGGGCGGTCGACTGCCAGCAGGTGTCGGGGAAGCGGACGATGGCCACCTTTGGCCGAAGGTCGCGGAAGCTGTAGCCGCGCGGATGGGTCGGCACATAATGCGTTGCGAACCAGCGGTGAATCTTGCCGTAGGCGTTGAGGGCGTAGCCCTTGCGGAATATCCAGTCGCTCTCGCCGCCGCCGCGATGGCCGACCGGGTGCTCGGCCATCAGCCGCTGCTCGTTGGCCGAGAGGCGCCTCAGTGAGATCAGGTTGTGGATGCCTTCGGTGTAGGCCGCGTCGACGCCCAGCCAATAGGCCAACAGCAAGCTGGCGCGGTAGGTCTCCGGGCTGAATCCCGGCGCGAAGGCGCCTTGCTGGGCCCAGAACGCCTCGGCTCCCCAGAAGTCATGCACCACCCACATCTCAGTTCCGTATTGCAGGGCCGCCCCCATGCAAATTGCGTAGAAGACCGGCGAGAAGCTCTCGGCCAGGAACTTCGGGGCCGGCACCACGCCCGCCCGGGCCAACACGTGGGCCATCACCGGAAAAACCAGCTCAGCTACCGTCGCCCCGCTGTAGCTGCGATAGCGGTCGGCGATCTTCCCCAAGGCCTCAAGCAGCAGCTCGTAGCATTCCGGCAGCGATCGGCCGGCCACATCGGCCAGATAAGGGCCCTTGCCCGTGTCGATCTGATGAATCTGGCGGTGGGCCATCTCGTCGAGGATGACGCCCTTGAAGCGCCCGCTCGCCGCGGCGCAGGCCAGGTCATCGTCGCCGTACTCGGCTCGACCCGTGCCAGGCTGCCACGGGCCGTAGATGTCGCCGTACGTGTTGTTGAATAGGAAGTCAATTCCCACCCCCCCGCACAGTTCGGCGATTCGCTTGCAGGCGTCGGGCAGGCGCGGGGCGAGTGAGTCATAGAAGAGCGTGAAGTCGGCCCCCAGCTCTCGCAGCGACCGTGCGAAGACATCGGCGGTGAAATGCTCACCGAGCATTCGGCCGTAGATTGTGCACCACCAATCCTCGGCCGGCAGAACGGCCTCCACGCCGATCCGAAAACTCCTCGATGCCGATGTCATCTTATCTCCATATCTCCCGACAGGTCTTGAGGCATTGACGGGGCTATGGCCGGCAGTCTCTGGCGTCGGCGACGCCGCCCGCAGTGGCTGCTAGTGGCGACCCCGCAACACGTCGCCTGGGTGCTCGGGGAAGCCCATGACCCCGCGCAC
>SDBT01011421.1_pt1 | contig 14290 bp, 11 predicted proteins | sample 2277101 | NCBI WGS metagenome assembly SDBT01 (sample SAMN10404973, study PRJNA504765) | marine sediment metagenome | isolation source: marine sediment core GS10_PC15, 103 cmbsf | place: Arctic Ocean: Southern Knipovich Ridge | collected 2010 | reverse complement strand
CTAGAATGTCGTCAAATTTGGGATGAAAATATTAAAGCTCTAAAGGAGAAATTTGAATTCAACGAAATAATATAGTCCTATTAATCAAATAGAAATTACACATCAATTTAACCATAAAATTTACTATTTTATTAATTTTTTTTTCTTTAATCTTTCTTCTGAGCAATATTCTGCGACTTCTTTAGATGAATATCCAAATAGAATCCCTGATAAATCAGCAAATTCGTCTAACAAACCATTATGCTTTTTTGCATAATTCATAGCGGCATCGAATAGATTTTTAAAGCGTGAGATAAATATTAATCCCGAAAAAGCAAATTCTTGCAAATCTGGTTCAAAATAAATATGATCTGTAAAGAAGAAATTTTCCAATTCTTCCATAAGTTGTGCGACTTTCTCCTTATTTTCACCTTCAAGCTCAATGCTCGTTAACGATTTTTCAAATTTAAATGTTTTAATTATCTGTTCTTTAATCTCAAATTCACTAAGTATATCTTGATAATTAGCAATAACTTTTTTTAATTTCTTAATTCTTTCTTCATCTATTAGAATCATCGTTTAAATCACTTATAAAAATCTTTTTCATCCTCATCAAGCTTTTGAGTTAAAAAGTTTATGAATTAAATGATAAATAGGTATTATTCTTAATAAGAAAATTCGAATATAAAATTTAAAATAATGTCTTAACCTTTGTTTTCCTTTAATAAATAATTAGATACGCGCTTTTTGACATAAGTGAGAGCTAATTTATATGCAGAACCTGCATCCTCTATATTAATAAACTCAATTTCATGCATTAGTTCATTTCTATTTTTCCTCATTTTATTTACATCTCTATACTCTTCTTCCTCCAGGATACCTAATAATGCCAGAATGTTAATTTTTACATGTGCTGTAAATTCCCTGCCATTCAATTTCTCTTTCCTTTTATTTGAGATGTTTTTGCTGTCTAATAAATAGTTCCAAACGTAGTTTAAATATTGCTCTATGAGGACCCAACTTAAAATAAATGATTCATTTAGCTCGAATTTCAATAAATGTGTGAAAGAGTCTATTAAAAGACTTAACGAGTTAAATAATTGATTGTTACCTATTAGAGATTTCAATGTTCTAAATGCGGTCTCTATTTTACTTAGAGAAATTATATTCCTTTTTATATGAAAGTGTCTGAGCTCCAATGGTTGGTGTTTTACATCAAACAATTCGCGTGATTTTCTCGAATACCCATGATGAGTCTCATCAATTAAATCTTTTTCAGGGAGATATAAGGTATAAAAAAATTCACTTTCGTGGATAGAATAGACTTCAATTTCATTAATTAAAAAAATACCTAAAAAAAAATTTATAAATTTATAGGTTTCTTCTTCCTCTTTAAATTCATGTTTACCATCAATATTAGTATTTATACTGATTCCTAAATACCCGTCATTTTTTAAGATAATTCTTCTTCCTGAAATTTCCTCATGTTTAATGGTTTTTATGTAGTTACTTAAATGTTTTCCTTTTAATCTGTCTTCGATAGATGGTTTTGGTACATCACCAAACCAAGCTGGAGGCATAATATATCCCCCAAGAATAGGCATTGCATCATTTTCCATTGTTAAATCCCCGATCGGTAATAGTTCCTTCGGGATATCTTTTATCCGATGATCTTCTTTTGATATTTTCTTCATTCCCACCGATTCCATTTTTTGTATGAAATCGTCAAATCTCTTACTCTCCTCCTCTCTTACCTGAAAGAAGTTAATGATTGTCTTGTAAGAATTTTCAAAAATATTTCCGTGATAAATCAAATAATAATTTTTTAAGAAAAAGATACCATCCTTAATTATTCTTAATTGAGGTTCTTTTTTTAAATAGGGATAATTTTTTCTTATTAATTTTTCAAGAAGAGTTTTTACCTCATCTTTTCTATCCTTATATAGGCGAAAAATTATACCGTTCATAAGATCAGTTTCAAGGTCAAGTAAAACATTTTTTTTAGATGCATTATAAGGTCCAAATATGTCAATACTCTTATCAGGAAGGTTATCAGAGTGATTGACAAGAAAAATTTGAAAGTCATTTTTCTGGCTTTTAAACCAGATAATTGTGAGTTGTAAAGGGGATTTCAAGTTAATTTTGTCTGGATATTGAAAATTTTTTCGATAAGAATCTAGTAATTGGTATATAAAACATAGCTTCTCTTCCTTAGTCATAATTATACTAATAAAAAATACCAAATAAAATCTTTCAAGGAAAATTAATTACTAATAAAATTATTTAAACTACAATGAGTATTGTATGTTAGATTAATGTGAATCCAGTGGTATATTTCAATTTTAGCCTGAAAAAAAAGATAAAAACAAAAATCTAACCGTCCTTATTTGTAAGTTATATTCAATTTTGTAAAAGTTTCAAATTATATTAAATTTTAAAGTTTTCAAACATTAATTTTATTAAAATTAATATGTTGGCGAATAATGGAACTTAAAAAAATTTTGATTACTAATTTTGTTAAGAAATCTCTTGAAACATATATCATAGATTTGGAATTCAAGAATGAAATAGGTAAAATTAAAATTGGCACTCTTGCGAGTTTAAGTCGAGAGTTTGTAAATGGTAAATTTTATGATGAGGAACCCGAATTAATATTATTACCTAAACCTGGTGCGTCATTTCAATTAGGGTTAGGACCACTTACATTCAATGATACTAACACTAAAAATCAACTCCAACTTGGAAATAATTTTATTAAAATTATAATAACAAAATATGAGATGTGGGGTACAGAATATAATAAGATCAAGGGAATTTTTCAGCTCTTATATCCAATTTTAGAAAATATCACTATTAAAGACATTCACATTGCTTGTATAAATAGATTTGATGATATTAAAAAAGGGAAGGAGTTTCTTCTAAAAAATTTATTTACACATTTTGTTGAATCCGATCTCGAAATAGACTACGAGGATTTTCACCTAGGATTTGTCCCTCACCTATTAAAGAGAGACGAGGAGATTGAAAAAATTGTTCTTAAATTACGCGGTATTAGTCCGAAAGACTCCGACTTCTTTCTTTTTAAGCTAGAAAGCCTTTACTTTAAACGGAACATAAATATTAAGTTTTCTGATCCAAAATTGCTTAGTAATATTAATCACGGACATGATTTTTTAAATTATTTATTCGTAAATTCCTTGAGTGATAGTTATCGCGAAAAAATTGGATTATCTTTTGAATATACAGAAGAAGGTTAAAAATGAAGGAATGCTATTATGGAAAGAGTTGATTCAACTCCTGAGGAAAGCTCAGAAACAGGTGAAGTTAAAGAAGAGATATCAAAAGGATCATTAAATAGTGAAATTGAGAAGATAATTGAAGAATTTTTGAAAAATGAGCAAGAATTAGAGATTTCCGAAATTTTTAGTAAATGGGTTTTAGAATTTATTAAACGGGATATATTTAATGATCCTGACTCCAATTTCAAGCTATATGATATATTTGAACAATTTAATCATTCACTAATCAAATCCCAATCAACTATAAAAGTTCCTTCAGATACCCCTCCAACAAAACCAAGTCACTTTGAGGTAGAAGCTAGTTTGATTGAAGAAATGATTAGAAGAGCATTAAAGGATCCAAAGATAATTCATTTTATTCATTCATCTAAATGGAATGAACTTAGAAAAGAATTTTGTAAAAAAGATGAAAAAAATTACAAATGTATTGAATCATTGGAAAAAATGATTATGTTTCAAAATCTGATGCAATTGAAAAAGGAAAAATATCATTTAAAGCAGGGATGGTAAGACCATGGAAGAGAAAAAACAAATTTTAGCTTATAATTTCCAAAAGGATATAAATATTAAAGAAATTCAACAAGGTGATATTTTTAGAAATATTCCATATTATTCTCCTGATTTTTTATTAAAATTTTCAATAAATGACATAAACTTAGAAATTACCAATGAAGTAGAATCCATTTTTGAGGATGTAATTAAAAATGGCAATATTATAACCGCAAAAAGTATCATTATTCCAACATGGGCAATATTGGGGAGCCAAGAATGTGATATCCGTAAAGGATATGATCTGATTTTTTATCCTTTAGTAAAATATAAAGAGATTGATGAGCAAAAGGAACTTGTTAATTTTATTGAAAGAGATATTCAAGAATGGACAAGAGCCATGTATATTCCTAAATATGATTTAATAGATAATAGATTTGGACCTTTTCGAGTTTTATTACAGAATCCTTTTTATATATCTTATGAAATTATTGAAAAGAATCTTGAACATTGCTGGGCAACACATATAGTTGAAAAGGCAAGAAGAGTCTTTGTGGGGAAAATAACAAATCTATTCACGAGAACACCAGTTGATGGGTTAATTTTTATAGAATTTGATCAGATCGAAAATTACTTTAAAAAAAAATGGCAAAAAGCATGGGATAAAAAACAAATTAAACCTTATGATAAATCTGCTCATGAAATTATTGATAAAATTGTTGAATTTTATTTTTTGCTCAAACATGAGAACGAACAGGTTAAATTTCAAGAATTCAGAATCTTGCCTTTCAATTTTTTAAAAGAAATCTTTAAATTAATTGATAAAACTTGGATTTTTACTGAAGAAAATCCTTTTTTCTCATTAAATAAACAATTAGAAGAAGATAAAATTCTTAATTGGTTTATAAGATTCTATAATTTCGTTGATAAAACGATTTATGCTGAGGATTCAATTTTTAAGACAATAGAAGATCGTTTAATTTTAATTCAACAGTTTGAAAGTGAGGAAGACAAGAAATATGTTAGTTATAAAGAAAAAAATATTAGAGAAGAATATTATAAATTGTCCAAAAATACATTATGTTCAAAGTTAGAAGAACTTATCATTCAAAAAGAGGTTTTTTTATCTTACTGTGAGCCATTTAAGAAACTTAGAGAATTTTTATCCGAAATAGGAATACTGGAATAGGGAATAATTAGCTGTAAATTAGTACATTTTAACAATTAACCTTTATTTGTTTAACCTCTACTAATTTTTAAATTAGAATAAAAAATGTACGTAATTTTTAATTATAAAAGGATAAAATGAAGTTAAAGTTTTTATGCAGATGAAAATTCGTAAAACTTAGGTTTCACGAGGTATCTATAAGAAGTTTTTTACTAAATAAAAATATCATAACATTTGTTTTTTCTTTTTAGATGTCTTTTGAGATTCGATTTTTCCTTAGCTTTAAAAGCGCAGTATGGACAATAATACCATTTCACCCCAATATTGTGCTTATAAGCTAAATGCGATTTTAGAGTTGAGTTTTGTTTAGCTTTATAGTCACACTGAGGACATTTATACCATTTTGTGTCAATATCGTGTTTATAGGCTAGATGTTTAGTCAAATGAGTTTTATTTTTGGTTTGATAGTTGCAATGTGGGCACTTATGCCATTTTACATCAATATCGTGTTTATAGGCTAGATGTTTAGTCAAATGAGTTTTATTTTTGGTTTGATGGTTGCAATGAGGGCACTTATGCCAATTTATATCAATATTGTGTTTATAAGCTAAATGGTTTTTTAGAGTTGATTTTCGTTTGGCTTTATAGTCACAATGAGGACATTCATACCATTTTACATCAATATTGTGTTTGCAAGCTAAATGGCTTTTTAAAACTGATTTCTGTTTGGCTTTATAATCACAATGTGGACATTTTATCCAATTTATGCCAATATTGTGTCTGTTAACTAGATGAATTGATAGAATAGGAGTAAGATTTAAATGTTTAATATGTGATACTTTTATTATGCCAGAAGATTTAGTTGATTTGAAGAAATATGAGGATTTATCTAAAAGCGAATCAAAAGTAGTTGAAATCCTTGAGAAAAATAAAGAGAAGGCTTTCACTTTTAATGAATTGGCAGAATTGATTTATTCACGTGAATATCACAATTTAAAATCTTATAAAGAGATCCTTCTTAAATTTGGCATTACTTCTAGTGAAAATTTATCTCTACATTTCGTTTTAGAAAACTTATTGAAAAAAAATATGATCCTAAAAATATTTGCTAAAGGCAAAGAATATTATTATATAAAATAGTCTATTTTCGTTGTTTTTAAAATCTTCAAATAAAAAAAACTAATTAAAATATGGGAATTTAATCTCCACTGGGTCGTGTTCTCCTTTACTCGTTATAAACGCTTGTCCCGTTGGTAATTGTTTGAGTCGTTCGCGCTCCTCTTTTCCTAAATATTCTTTAAGCAAATTACTCGCGTCTCCTTGAATTTGAAAGAAAATTTTAGTGTTGCATAAATCGATGATTTCTTTTTTGATATCTAAAGGACTTTGAGTAGCATAAATAACTCCATATTTCCTCTTACGGCCTCGATGATGAATCTCGCCTAAATAGTGAACAATCCGCTTTTGATTATCCGAGTTTGATAGTAATTTAGGTAATAATCGCTGGACTTCATCCAAATAAAATAAGACACCTGAATCGTATTCTATGTTTCTTTTTTTCATTTTGTATTTATGAAGTGCAGATAACAAAAATAACGCAATTACCCTCTGTTCTTCATCGCTAGCGTCGAAGCAGTTTAATATTGTGATTTTGCCGGATTGAAGCATCGATATAATATCGATAGGAACGCAGTTTGGTTTATCAAACAGATCTAAAGATATTGGCATTAAGGCTCGTTCTATTGCCGATTTAGTTGCGGGATTTAGGCGATATTCTTGTAAGTCCACATACCTTAAAATCGCTTGTTTTAGCTCCGGAAATGTGAAATCCTTTTCTTTGTTGTCAGTGAGGATGTCTTTAATGATTCTCTGTATTGTGCTATGCGTAATTGATGTTAATTCGTGCAGAAATAATGGCAAATCTAATGGATCAATATCTCTTAAGGTTAAACAGTATTTACTATCTCTTCCAAAATCAATAACCTTATACTTGTTCTTATCAATCATTTTAACTCCGTGGTCAAGCATTTTCAGTCTACTGTCTTGGTTTGATGGAATATTAATTAAATTAAGATATTCCTCTTCTGCGTCAAATATAATCTGTGCGGGAGCATTTTCTTGATGCGCTAAAAGCATTACTAAATACCGTAAGGTCGAAGTTTTTCCAGTGTTTTGTACACCTCCAATAAAACAACTCTGATACATCACTCTCATGCTTAGTTGATACGGAGTCTTATCGAGCAAGCCTTCAATGATACCGAATGCCATTCCGTTTTGGGGGATTTTTTTATATAAGTAAAACTCTTGGATTGTAAGCTTCTTAATTTTTCCGCTAATAATTGTTTGGGGTCTAACATCTCGACACTCTTCTGGAGTGATTTCAATTTCAGGGTTCAGAGTTATTTTATAGCTTTCTTCTTTATGAGTTTTAGTTACGGTAGACGCGCTTTCTTCGTAGCATTCAATTTTTTCTACTTTGCATCCGAGTATAGTCCCCTCGTCAGTTTCAACTTTTAAGAGCGAATTTTCTCTTACTTGATCAGCAGTTTTTGGGTAAAGATAGCCTTCAAGTTTATTAGGTTTTCCTCGTAATATTTTTAACGGTTTTCCAGGTATGGTATTAAGCCACCCTAAGCAATCTTCGTTGTTTTGGCCATGAGCCGCTTCTTGACCTAGATGTGGATCTTCAGGTGGAATGTCAGATAGATTCATAGCTTTTTTTGAAATTTTAGACTCGTCATTTACTTCTTTACTGTTGTTGATGAAGTCGAAAGATACGCCTTCAAAACCTTCAAATGCGTTATCTATCGTGAATTTCATTGCTTTTTCTCTCAAGACCTCAGTGAATTCGAAGGACACGAGATCGTTTGGAAAGTATAATAGTTGAATGCTAGTACATTTTTGGTATCTGACTTTTTCAAAAACAATTGCATAAAGGCAAACTTGCATGAATTCTCTGTAATCTTGCGGTTCTAGCTTTTCAGGCTCCTTACTTTTCTCGAGCTCGTAAGATTTGAAATCCCGAATAACGAATTCATCTGAACTATTTTCAATTAAGCAATCTACTCGGGCAGGGATTCTAATCGATCCTAGTTTTCCTATCGTCTCAATTTCAAACGACGCTTCTCCACCAAACAGCTCGATTTCTACATCTCTTGGGATGATGATTTGATAATTCTTTTTTGCTTGAGTCTTTGCTACTTTTACTACTACTCTCTTAATCGTGTTTAAAAGGATTTTTGCGTCTTCGTAATAAAGTTCATAATCCCTGCTTCTTCGTATATCAGTTAAAATGTCTGCTATAGCCTTAGAAATTCTTTGACTGAATACAATGTAATTAGTTTTATTATTCCGATCAGCTGTCTTGAAAATCTTTTTATAAATTCTCGAATATGCTTCGTGAATTATTTTTCCGCGTTTTCCAGAAAATCCTGGATTGAGCTTCCCATAAGCTTTATCCAATAACTTACTAACAGATTTTGCATTTTTTTCCAACTTATTTTTCACTTCCTTTTACTCCGGTATATTTTTAACTCAATAAATGGGATTATGTTCTCTTTTACTTTATAAAACTTAGATTTGCCAATTTTCAAGACCTCCATGAGTCCATACTGATCGGCTCCAAGAACTTTTAAGTTTTTTAGGTGATATGAAATTGTAGACTTGTCAAGTGAAAATTCTTTAACCAGTTCCATTGGTCTGATTCCTTTACTAAAAATATTCGTTTTTTGTATCATAGTTGAAAGGATTTGCATTTGTAACTCAGTTAGTTCGTCCATTATAGGACCAAGGTAATACAATTCCATATCTAATAGAGTTTCCTCTATTATCATCCTATCAATTCTTTGCTTTTTTTGAAGAAAAGTTCTTTCAATGCAATTAAGAAGGAGTTGAATAGTAATCCCCGGGATTCCTTTTGTATATTTATAAAAATAATCTATTAAGACTGTATCAAAAAATGAGGGAGTTATAAAATTAGGATATATCTCTCGGTAGCCTTTCTCTTTGAAAATTTCTGGATTCATAGTCGAATGAATAATATTCTCTAAGAAAAGATAATAATCATTAAAGACAACAGTACCTGCGCTTTGAGCCCAATTTAATGGCAGAACTGATATTTCTTCTGAAATAGGTAAAATTCTACTTATTTCTTCACGATAATAAATCCAACTTTCAGGAGTCCAACTTGTTACATATATACCATCTCCTTTTAACTTTAGAAGATTTTCTAAAATAGTTTGAATGCTGTCGACCTTTTCACAATTATCAATAAAATAAATTTTATCTTTTTGTGAAGGATTTCTAGTTTGTTTTGCGTTGTTAAGTTTGAGCAAAAAATCTTTTTTTCCGATAATGTCTATAGTTCTTCCCAAATTTGACTTGTAGTTATTTGTAAAGCTATCAAGAACTCTTAATAATAATGTTTTTCCTGAACCTTTTATTCCAATTATAGGAAAGTGATATATACCTGTATTTTCTTTTAAAAAGTGACCTATGTATTGTGCAATTTTCTCCAGAACTTTTTCATTCCCAACCATTTTATCCGGATTTGCCCAGAAATGACTCTTAAAATATTTTAAATTCAATGTGCTTGGATTGACACCATTAGTTTTCAGCCAATTGTCGTAATTAAATAAATCTCCCTCTTTAGCCCTTTTAAGAGCTTCTTTGAAAACTTCTAGGTTTTTTGAATTTTTCATTTTTATTCATAAAATGATATGATCTCAAACTATTTAAACTTTATTGTTTGATCATCAAACAATTCAAATTGAATAGTAGATAAATAATTAAATTTATAATCCTAATTATTTTACTGAATTTTATTGATAGAAACAAAAAAGTAATATAACTATTTAAATTTAACTTAATGAACTTGTTTACATTCTGCCAAATTGTTTTTTTCTTTACAATTCTTTACATTACAAGTTGTAAAATAGAGTAATATAGTTAATACTGTTATCTTTACTACCATCATAAAGAGTACTTTAGTACCGTAAAGAAGTTTTTGTAAAGAAAAATTACAAGTTGTAAAATAGAGTGATATAGTTAATCCTACTATTTTTACTTCCAACATAAGGAGTACTATAGTACTGTAAAGAAAATTTTGTAAAGAAAATTACAAGTTGTAAAATAGAGTGATATAGTTAATACTACTATCATAAAGAGTACTATAGTACCGTTAAGAGTTATTTTATTTTTACTTCTTTTTTTCTTATTCTTATTCTTTAAATCTCCTTGAAGATAGATTAAGACTTGTTATCTTCGGATTCTTGTTTTAATAGCGGCACACAGGATTTTTGATCAGATGGAATGATTACATTCTTGTGTATAATATTAAATATGACAACTAGACTTGTAAAGGTGATTGCTGCAATTATTAGGTAAGATATTAGTATTATTGCATCGAATTTTTCCAAGTAAAATCCAATAAAAACACCAACAAGCAGTAATCCACTATAAAGAGGAAAAATATTTCGTACAAACAGACAACGGAAAATATTTGTTTTTCTTTTTAAAATAACTTTAAAAACATCATCATATTGAGAGCCCATTCTACCATTAACATCAAATAAAAAAATCTCTGAAATTTCTTCACTCTCAACTTGAGTTTTAAGATTAATATTAATAAATCTATTTTTATTGTTGATGAAATCTTGAACCCATTCTAACCGAACAATGTGATACCTCTGATAAATTTTATAAAGTGTATCAAGAAACCAAAAAATCGTTAATTCTATGCCTAAGATAAAGGATATAAGCAAACCTGGAAGGAGAGCATAAATTCCCCAAAGTATTATCCCTGACCATAAAGTAATGGTCCAACCTTTTATCCTGAAGGATAATTTATCATATTCTGTTATTTTAAATTGGATTATTTCTAATTCCTTTAATAACAGTTCAATTTGGATGTCTATAAGCTTTTTCTCAGACATTATAACATGTCTTCCAAATGTTACATTTTAAATAAACAATTATGAATTTAATACTTACAATTGGAATAAAACAACAATTATCAGTAATAAAAATTGCTTAAATGCAAAAAACATAATAGCTTGCCAAAAAGACGACTCCTACCCTACCTGTAACGGTGAAAATCTCTTTTAACCAAAAGGATGGACGGTAAGGTAGGAGTCTTGGTTTATATTGAACCTTCAGGTCACTGCGGGAGGTCCTACGGGGGAGTAATACTTCCAGAGTTCAACCTGAGGAGAATTTACGATGGGATTTTCACGCCTTGTTTGAGTAGAATTGCAAAGTTTTGGAGAACTTAAGGATGCTACTATAAGCTCGTTCAAGTTTTTAACGAAAAGATAGTATTCTAAATTTCCTTTAAAACGCTATGTGTAGAATCATTCGTCTTTGAAGAACCGCAGAATAACGATTGCAGTCAACCCCATAATAATTTGAAGGCGAGAATTGGTAGTTAACCTTTTTTTTCTATTTATACCAAATAAACTCTTTTTATTGTTAATATTGGTAATATAATTTTAATTTACTATTTAAGAACTTTAAGAACTTTAAGAAGTTTAACTGAATAATCAACATAATCTAAAAAAATTATATAATTATATAATTTGGATAAAAATCATAAAGTATTTAGATAAAAGTTTCACATAATTAAATATAAAAGAAAAAATTAATTAAAATAAGAGGTAAAAAAACATGAAAAAACAATTACTTCAAATGAGATTCTCAATCTTAGTTGATGAAATATTAGAATATATGGAAAGAATAAATACAGGAATGGAATTAGAGAATTATGGATTAAATAATGAAAATATTAGAGATATTAATAATTTACCTTTGATTATCGAATTAGGAAAAAAAATTTACAGAGAGAATTCTGAATATGGAGTATGGGATTCTTACGGTTATAAACATCATATTCGTAGTAAAGCAATAAAAGAATGTTTGGATATATTAAAACCTTTAGCAGATAAAAGACTTGAAGAATTTGAAAATATTTCAGCAGATGAAATTTTTGATTCAATTAATGAAAATAAAAAAGAACAAAAAATAAGCGACAATTTCAGGGATATTAATAAAAATTCTGTTTTTGTAGTTCATGGACGTGATGAGAATAATAGAGAAGCAATGTTTAACTTTCTAGAAGCTATTGGATTAGAGCCCATTGAATGGGAAGAAGCAATAAGAATGACTGGAACACCAAATCCTCATATAGATGAGATTTTATTTGAAGCTTTTAATAATGCTCAAGCAATTCTCGTATTATTTACTCCCGATGATGAAGCCAAGTTAAAACTGGAGTTCCAAAGAGAAGATGATCTTGATTTTGAGAAAAAACTTACAGGCCAAGCTCGACCTAATGTATTGTTCGAGGCAGGAATGACTTATGGAATAGATCCCGATAGAACTGTCTTAATTCAGATTGGTCGAGTAAGGAAATTCAGCGATATCTCTGGCAGACACCTCCTCCATTTTGATGGCTCCTCTAAAGCCCGGAAAAGCCTAGCCGATAGATTAGCTTTAGCTGGGTGCTCTATCAATAAGGATGGAAATAATTGGTTAAAAGAAGGTAACTTTAATATTGAGACTATAAATAAATCTAGTCCTAAAAAACTTAAATTAAATAATGAAAAAGAGAAAATACAACAATTATTTGATGAATTAACGAGACTTTTTATTCGTTTATATAAATCTAAAGCAGGAACGTCAATGTTATTTGCCAGAACCATTCGAGATTCAATGGAAATGCAGGATTATTTTGGCATTTCTATCAAAGAATCTGCACCTCCAGGAAGGAGTTTTGATGATCTCCCAATTTATTTCCATGATAAAAGTTTTAAGTTAATTCCTAATTCTGCTTATTTAACTTGGGATATAGATAAAAATAACAAATATGAATTTATGTTAAAAAAAGATAGTCCTCCAGATACTATAAAAGAACTTTTAACAAATTTTTTTAAGAAATTGATTAGATTTGTTCAAGATCAATTTAAGATACACTTAGAATTTAATGGAGAGATATCAATTTGACAAAATTTTATTAAGGAAATAGTATTGCGAAAGAATTTTTACGAGCTCAGGTGTTATCATAGTTTTACAACTCATGAGGAGTATTTAAAGAAAAATTCTTTATGAAAATCTTTGAATTTTGTGAATATTGTCTAATACTCGTTAAAATCGGATTATAGAAAAAAAAAAGAATTGGGGACTTCAAAGGCTTCGTAAAATCAAAAGAACAGCTCAAGCAATTCTTGCTTACAAAAATCTTTCAATGTAAATTATATCCAAATCTTGTGGTATGAAGAACATCTTTCCAATACTGCTCTCTTTGAATAATAAAATCTTTATTAGTCATTTTTGAATGGACTTCTAAGATTGAAAATATAAAGTTGGTGGTATGGTCAAATCCTTTTTCTTCTAAAAGTTCTTCTAATTTCACATTGCCGCCCGTCCCATTAGATATATATTCTCCCCACCGTTTCCAAAACGCTTTTTCCCCATAAGCAGCTCCTACGTATAATTTGCCATTACTGCTATCTGATATTAGATATATACCTTGGGAGTTTAAAAGAGCTGATTTCCACGATTTTTCTTCGTTTTCAATTATATATTTTAGGTCTAAGAAGCTAACTTTCACGTTCTCAAAACCGGGAAATTCTTCAATGCTAACTCTATCTCGAAGAATTTCAACAAATTTAAAATCTTCATACACCGTTTCTAAATAGCGATAGGTTTGCCTTGATTTGTTTTTATAGGCGATAATTAAGCGACCAATAAGATCCTCGAATTTGTTTGTTAGTCTCGTTTCATATTGAATTCGACCTTCGACCTCTTTAGAGGAAATTTTTTCGTATATACCAGCAAACATCAATTCACCTTTTTTATAATAAATTAAGGAAAATATGAAATGTCTTTCAAAGTTATGCATACTTTGGTCTTCTTGCCATTCCTTAAATTCGTTTCGGGCGAACATTCTCAGAGGCGTGTCGTTATCTCGTCCTTTTCCTCCTATTGCTAAGTGAGCTTTATACTCTTCTTGATTAATATCGCCAAATAAGTCTTTAATTTCAACCATTTTTGGAAACCTGAATTTGTATATAAACCATATAACAGGGAAGTTATAAAAATTTCAGGGTGTGTTATGAGTAAATATTAAAGAAAATTTTAACTTAAGAAAATCTGTAGTTTGAAAAAATTATGCAAATTCTAATCGTGCTTGTAAAATTTCAATCTTTTCTGTTAAATAGGACTAAAAAATCTTGAGAATCAGCGTAGAAATTAAGTTTTAATGTGTTTTTCGATTTCTTTAATAAAATTTAGAACGAAATGTTTTACGCTGCTGCTATATTTCATCAAATAAATTTTTATTTAAATACTTTCGTTAACT
>SDBT01011420.1_pt1 | contig 14293 bp, 11 predicted proteins | sample 2277101 | NCBI WGS metagenome assembly SDBT01 (sample SAMN10404973, study PRJNA504765) | marine sediment metagenome | isolation source: marine sediment core GS10_PC15, 103 cmbsf | place: Arctic Ocean: Southern Knipovich Ridge | collected 2010 | reverse complement strand
CTACGAGGGCCGCACCGCCGACACCGCGCTGCGGGACAAGGCCGACTTCGACGCCAAGTTCGAGGATCTGTTCCGCGAGCGCAGCGAGGAGGAGATCACCGCCATCAAGGCCAAGTACGGCGCCACCGGCGACATACTCGAGGCGGAGCAACGCATCGGCGCCATCGCCCGCGATCTGGTGGATCACTACGTGGACTTCATCCTGCCCGACGGCTTCAAGGCGCAGGTGGTGTGCCACTCCAAGCTGGCGGCGGTGCGTTACTGTTCGGCGATCCGCGTGGCGCTGGCCGAGCGGCTCGAGCGCGAGCGGCTGCGGGCTCAGCCGGACCTCGAGCTGATCCGGCGGATCAGGTTTCTGAAGGCGGTGGTGGTGGTCTCGGCGGACGCCACCAACGAGGCGGCGATCATCACCGCGGCGCGATCCGAGGCGCGACGCTGGAACGCGGTTGAGAACTTCTGCAAACCGTTCGACCTCGACGACCCGGACCAGGAGCTCACCGGCATTGCCTTCCTGATCGTCTGCGACATGCTGCTGACCGGTTTCGACGCGCCGGTGGAGCAGGTGATGTATATCGACAAGAAGCTCCGCGAGCACAGTTTGCTGCAGGCCATCGCGCGGGTGAACCGGGTGGCGCCCGGCAAGCGGCGCGGCTTCATCGTCGACTACATCGGCCTCGCCAACCACCTGACCCATGCGCTGTCCATCTACTCTGAGGAGGACCTCGAGGACATTCAGCAGGGGCTGAAGAGCCTCGACAGCGAGCTGCCCATTCTGGAAGAACGCTACCGGCGGCTGGTGCAGCACTTCGAGACGGCGGAGGTGCGCGACATCGAGGCATTCGTCGAAGGCAGGTTGGGCGATGCCCAAGCCGAGGTGGCAGTGGTCCACACCGCGGTGGGCGCGATGAAGGACATCAAGCGGCGGGCGGATTTCGAGGTCTACCTCAAGAAGTTCCTCGCCAGCCTCAACCTGATCCTGCCCCATGCGGCGGGCCACCGCTACCGGGTGTCGGCGCGGCGCTTCGGCTACCTGCTGCGCATGGTCAAGGAACGCTACAAGGACGACTCCATCGACATCGCGGGCGCAGGCGCCAAGGTCAAGGCGTTGATCAACGAGCACCTGGTGGAGCTCGGGATCGACCCCAAGATTCCGCCCGTGGAGCTGCTCGCCGACGACTTCATCGAGCACGTTCAGAAGCACTCGGGCGGCAACCCCGAGGCCAAGGCGAGCGAGATGGAGCACGCCATTCGCAAGCACTGCACGGTGCACTTCGACGAGGACCCGGCCTTCTACAAGCGGCTGAGCGAAAAGATGGAGCAGCTCATCCGCAAGTACCACGACAACTGGGAGGAGCTGGCCGAGGAGTACGAGGAGCTTCGCAACCAGGCGATGGAGGGGCGCACCGAGACGGTCGAAGGGCTCGACCGCGAGGCGACGGTGCTTCACGACTACCTGTTGCAGCTCGCCTACGATGGGGGAGATGTGCCGGCCGAGCACGGGGCCCGCATCAAGCAGCTGGAGTCGGACATCGTTGAGCTGATCCGCGGGACCATCGGCGTGCTCGACTTCTGGCAGAAGCCGCTCGAGGTGCGGAGGCTGCGCGGAAACGTTGACACCGAGATTCTGCTCGCCGAGGTTCCGGAGCTGACGGAGAGGCACGAGCGGCTGGCAGTCGAGATCGTCAAGCTTGCGGAGAAGCGGCACGTGGAGCTGGTGTCGTGAACCGGCCGATGAGCGATGTCGACTACCAGGTGATCCGAAGCCGGCGAAAGACCGCCGACATCGTCATCGAGCGCGACGGCAGCGTCGTCGTCCGCGCGCCCGAGGAGGTTTCGGACGAGCGGATCGAAGACCTCGTCGAGGCCAAACGGTTCTGGATCTACAAGAACCTCGCCGAGTGGCGCGACCTCAACGCCACCAAGGTGCTGCGCGAGTTCAAGCCCGGCGAGGGCTTCCTCTACCTCGGCAGGTCCTACCGCCTGAGCCTCGTCGCCGGGCAGGACGAGCCCCTGCTCCTCAAAAACGGCCGATTCCGCCTCCGCCGCGATCTGGTGGACAAGGGAGAGATCGAGGCCGCCAAGACAGCCTTTCGCGACTACTACATCAAGCGGGGCCTGGCCAAGATCCCGCCGAGGGTCGCCTACTACGCCCCCAAGGTCGGCGTCGAGCCTAAAGCCCTCGACGTCCGCGAGCTCGGCAACCGCTGGGCCTCCTGCTCACCCACCGGCAACCTCGCCTTCCACTGGAAATGCATGATGGCGCCGCAGACCATCATTGACTACATCGTCGTCCACGAGCTCTGCCACCTCCACCACCGCCACCACACAGACGCCTTCTGGAACGAAGTGGACAAGGTGATGCCAGGGTATCGTGAGCGCAAGGAGTGGTTGCGGGTGAATGGGGCTGGGTTGGATGTGTGATTCAGAGGCCCCACCGATGAAACAGACATTGGCAGGAATGTTGGGATGAAGGGAAAGTCTATGGGTGGTTGTGAAAACGGCTGTATTTTCTTTTTCGAGCAGTACGGTATTTCCGGGCTTTCGCATGAGAAACAGGCTGAGATCGAAGCTGCAATCGAGACACTGGATACAGAAGGGGCCGTGGACCTAGAGGGTCTGAGGGGGAGTCGACAATGGCTCTGTGTTGGGGGCTTTCTCGAGGATCCCGATGCCACCATGGAGAGCTGCCCAAATTTCAGTCAAAGACCCGGCGGTCTGTCTCGCGATCAACGGTATTCCATCTGTAGAGGTCTGATTAATGAGAAAACCCGTGCCGCCGAAATCAAGTGGAAGCGAATTTCCCTGGCAGTGGCCGTGGCTGGCTTTATCGTGAGCACCTGGCTCGGTATCTTGAATTACCAAAAGCCCAGCTCCGAAGAGGTGAAAATGAAAATAGGCCAGCTCCAGACGCAGCTCAGTGAGCGAGTGGCCGAGATCGAAGAGTACCGAGTAGAGATTTCTGGGCTGAAGGACACAGTAAGGATTCTCGAGGAGGAGAAAGATGACAAAAACTGAACTCGTTGATGCTGTAGCGAATTGTGCGAATGTGACAAAAGTCGAGGCGCGCCGATGTATTGACTGTTATCACTCTGCGATCACAGGTGAGCTGTCTGCCGGCAACAAGGTTGCGCTAGCAAACTTCGGCACGTTCGCCGTCACGGTTCGCGGCGCCAGGGCTGGCCGGAACCCACAGACAGGCGAGGTCATTCATATAAGGGCAAGCAAAAACGTTCGATTCAAACCATCAAAGAACCTGAGGGAAAGGATCGAATAATAGGGATACAGAATAAAGGGCGCCACCAAAAGGGGCCACGCGCTCACTTGTGATCTTTTCCACTTCCACAAAGCGGTGTCTGGCACGTTTACGTTTAGGTTTCGGCCCTCACTCGGGGGCTGGGCCAGACGATTCCTGCCATCTCTGTAGGTGGCCTGTTTCGTAGACACGGCCCATAATCGTCCGAATCGTCTGACCGATGGCAATGTCTCTACTCACCGAAATGCTCCCAGAGGGCCGAGACACGGCGACGGCTCACGGGCAGGACCCGGTTGACCGGTGGGTCGAGCTTGACCTCCCAGCCACCTTCGGGGGCCGGCCGGATCTCCCGCACCGCAATTCGCGAGGCGAATTGCTGTGCATGCCGCGTCCGCACCAGGGTCTCGGCGCCCTCGGCCTCGAGAAGGTAGATTTCCTTCGGGTCAACCGGAATGCGACGGCCGTCCTGCAGGTGCAACAGAATGCGGTCTTCGAGGACATTCATGAACCCAGTTTGCGACCACCGGACGATTCAGCGGTCAAGCCGTGCCTCGAGCGGCAGAACGGTCGATTTGGCGGTTGGGCGGCCAACTCGGATTCAATCGCGGATTCCTCCTCAGGCCATCGAGTTCTGCAAGCTATGCCGACTCACCCGCAGTGCCAAGATTCTCTGGGCCCGACACTCAGAATCCGGGACCATTTGAGGGCCGCGGTTCTCAAGCTTTCGAACCGTAAATACGGACCTATGAGTTTGGCACCCATTTCACCCATGTGTCATAGGAAGCCCAAATACTTTTGGCCTTTGCACCCCTGCGCTGGCCCTCATCCTGCCCGGAATCAGCTCCGCAGAGCGGAAACGGAAAGCCCTTCAACATTGTTAACTTTGTTTCTCCTTCTATGAGTAGGCCGGTGGTGTCAAGGCGTGAGGCTTTCTTTTTTGTTCCTCCTTCCTGTTCTGTCGGAAGTGTTTGATCCGGTTCGATGACCTGCCCGTCTCGCTTCTATCCGCACTCTGATGCGTCGAATATTCTTTCGACCGGTGCATTTTGGGTTCCGACAGGGGTGGGCGCTCCCATCTGGCACGCGGACTGCCGACGCCGGGATGGAAGATCTCGGCGCTCTTCCAAGGGGAAAACGGAGTCGCCCGCATCTCGTCGTAGGGGTCATCTGAGTATCAAACACCTCCTGTTACTCGGGGTTCATTCGTCACGCTCTGCAACCAGGCATGAGACTCCTCGTCGTCGAATCTGCGGAGGCTGTGGGAAGGAGCGAAGCGGCTTTCCACAACTCCGCAGACCCGTTCAAGCGACCTCGGTCATGTCGCGGCTCGGAAACGGCTGGTACACCTCGCCAGTGATCCACAGGTGGTGCATCAGCACCGCGAGCTTGCGAGCCAGGGCGACCACTGCCTTGCCTTTGCCTCGTCGTTCAGCGAGCGCAAGGGCCCACCTTTTGAGCTCTGAATCGGCTTTGGTGCGGAGCAGCGCGTGCGCCGCCTGGACCAGCAACCGACGCATCTCCGGGTCGCCTTCCTTGGTGATCCGCCCGAAGTGCGTCACCGAGGCGGACTCCCTCATCGAAGGTCGAAGTCCGAAGAACGGGGCGACATCCCGGCTGTTCTTGAATCGATCAGGATCGTCGATCGTGAGCACGAAATACGTCGCGACGACCGGGCCGACCCCGGGGACCTCTCGGAGGTGGTTGACCTCCGAGAGATCTTCGACCATTTTCTCCAGATGCTCGTTGCGCCGCTCGATCTCGCCGGTGAGAAGATCGAGCTGTTCGAGCAGCGGCTCCAGTAATTCCCTGAGCTCGTTGGACGGTTCTATTTGGGCCACTCGATCGACGAACGTATGCGGCGCCTTCCCGGTCACCTTGTAGCCAAAGCTGCGCAGCAGACCCCGCACTGTGTTGATCCATGCTGTACTGGCGTTCACCATCGCGCGCCGCACTTTGAGGTTTGCTCGCAAAACCTGTGCTTCCTCACTGCGATGCCGGATCGGCTTCAAGAACTTCGGGTCGAGGCGCACGAGACGAGCCAGCACCTCGGCGTCTACCCTGTCGTTCTTCAGCTTGCTTTCTGCGATCAGTCGCACTCGGCGCGGGCTACAAACGACGACCTCGTGGCCAAGAGAATCAAGAAGGCGAGAGACCCAAGGAGAAGATCCCCCAGCCTCCAAAACCAACTTCATCCGCTCCCGGCGCCCGAAAAACCTGGTCAAACCAGGCCGCGAAGTCCGGACCCTCGAGGTCTCCATCACCTCGCCGTCCTCGACGAGAATGCAAATCTGACTGTACTCAGCGTGTAGGTCGATGCCACAATACTCCATGCCGGTCTCCTTAATCTGGGCCTCGAGCCCGCGATAGATTTGGCGAGCATTTTGCTACGCCGTTCTAGGAGACCGGCCTACTCATCCCATCTGGCACCAATGTGAATACTGAAAAGCATACCCCATGAAGATAATCGTCGATCCCTGTATCTGGCCGGTCGATGACGGCAATAACGGCATTGCGTGCCCGGGACCTGTTCATTACCAATAGGCGCCTTTTCAAACATCAAAACTGGGAAGGATCTAGTTGCTCGAATATGTAGGGGTTGATGGGTGTTTCCGCTGCCGCCGAGAGCGTCCCATAGTCCAAAACACCGGTTGGCGCCAGGTCAGCGCGAGCCTGGAAAGCAGTGATTGCAGCCATCAATTCGGATGAAATCACATACCTGTTTTGCTCAACATCGAACATAACTGCGTCGTCGATTCCTTGCGCACCGTGTTTACTGGTCAATTCCGATGCAAAGTTCTCGTACGCCTTCATCGCCGACCGATCCGCGAGTTCAGGATCGAACCCCTTCGCGCGAGCCGCAATCTCGTTGTAGACTAACGACGCCTTTCCGTGCTCACCTGAATTCGCGAGCCTTTCCGCATTCTCCAGGAGATTCCTCAGATACGCCTTTCGGGTCACGAGCAGCACGGCACCTTGGACTGGGCATTCCGTTCGAGATGGATAGTACAGCTCGCTGATGGGTCTCCCTTCGATCCTTTCCCCAGGGTTGCAGTCTCCGGGAAACGTGAACACCCCATCCTCTCCAGTCTGCCCGAGACGATTATCCGTTCCATCACCCATTAGCAGGAATATTTCACTCTTCACACCCTTTTTCTGATCGTCGGAAACTGTCAGCGAACCCGCGGATACGTTCGGTCCAAAAAAAACCGCCGACGCACCGAGGATCGCAGCCAACAAACAGATCTTCGGATCCTGGCATTTAGCCGCCCTCCAAGGGTTCACGCGGCTCATCAACTTAGCTTTCATTTTTTGCATCACTCGACTCCTCCTTTGCAGATTCGAGTACGCTTGTCTCCAGCCCGAGTCGTGCGCCGAGGAAACGCCAGTATGCGATGAGCGTCACCACCCAGATGACGACTAGGCCCATGATCAACGCCACCTCGTGACCCATAAGCCAAGTTACCAGTGATGCTGGCATGAGACGGAGGGGTTCAACGCAGTCGCTGAAATGAACCACCGGATCATCGTCACCTGCGAGTTCGAGTACAACCGTCAGCGCCCAGCCTGGGTGTATCTCTGGGAGTCGCACGCTGGCGTGTTCCCCATCGCAGTTCGGGCGCTCTGCGTTGCGCCCAAAATGGGCGGGCGGTGCGGCTTGGACCGATATGCCGGTGATCCGAGTCGATGATCCTTCGGGCAATCGAAACATGAAGGTCACGTCGGAAAAGCGAGTTTGGCGCGAGATATTGGAGAACCGCCATGCAGCGTTTCTCTCTGCCTTCGGCTCAACGTTGGTCGTCGAGCAACGAACGACCGAGGATTCTGCTGCTAGATCGGCATTGACCCGCCTCACCTCGATCGCAGGGGAGTCGCCGATCTGCTGGGCGAGGCCAGCGACGCCCCAGACGATCACTCCAACAAGTAGCGTAAACAGGTATGGGAGTTTCTCCTCCAGCAACAATCTGGCATTACTCATGGTTCCTTTTCCTCCAGCGTGTTGACATCTTTGCAGACGGTGGAAGACCCTCCCTGTGAGCCAGCCTGTTCATCCGCGTGAATTCCCTGGAAACCCCAATCTTCCGAAATCAACGTTCATGACCTAATAAACACCTCTGAGTAGAGGTATCCCACCTCGGTTACGAAATGGCCTTTCCCACGCCTACTCAGTTTGCAATTGAATCCACGTTTTGAAGCGATAAAGCTAATCGGACATGTTGACATCACCCAAATGGGTGATGACTATCCAGGCGATTCGCACCAACTTTGATGTCTCCAAGAAACAAGGAGGCATTCGATGTCGGACAGGCTCGAGAATTTCTTTAACAAGGCGACCGGAAAGATCAACCTGATCAAGGACGGGGACAACACGGTGGGCAGCGCCCCGATGGAACCACTGGGAAAGAGCTTCACCATCACCAAGGCCCGCATTGCCAACCTGCCGATCGACATCGGCGGCCGGTTGGAGGCGAGCGCCCGTATCCATGGTGTTGGTCAGGCCATCAAGATCTTCGAGTTCGAGAATCTAGAGGCAGCCCCCTCCTCACCGCCTGTTCTTTCGCCCCCGGCGCTGCCGGGGAGTGAGAGTCGGCCGGAGGAAGCAGAGCCGCCGGCCGGGACGGCCTTCTCCGAGCTTGTGGTCTTTATCGGAGCCAACGCCTCCGCGACCTTTAAACCACCTGCAAACCAAGCGCTTAGCATCTCGGCCGGGGCCTCGGCCTCGGGCAGCATGCGGTACAGGCTGGTGCTCCCCGCCGGGAAAGACATGAAGCGGGTGGCGGCCATCGGGAAGCTGTTGGAGAGCGCTCGCCCTCCTCAGTTCCTTGATCTCCCCGATCTCGTACCCGGCGAGCTCCACACCTTCGACGCCCGCTTTCAGCTCTGCTTCGACCTCAAGGCCGAAATGGGCAAGAGCTTTGATTTCTCCACCGTAATCGATCTATTCGACGACGTTTCGCCGACCCTGTCGGCCCACGCCGACGCAACCTTGAGCGCTTCCCTCGGCTGGTCGGTCTATGACCGGCTGCAGATGTCGGTGGGCAAGGTCAACGTCGGCACCGATGATCCGCACTGGGTCCGCATCCGTCTGCAACGCCTCAACCGGCGCGAGCTGACATTGGGGGCCAAGCTGGCGGTACAGGTGGAGTACGACCTCGGCCAGGAGACGTTTGCGGCTGTGCTCGAGCGAATTCTCGAGATCGAGCCTCTCGAGCGTCTCTTCGATCAGCTTCAAGAGGTGGAAGATCTCGGACTTCACACGATCAATACCGCCGAGGAATGGGAGGCAGTTCGAGACAAGCTGTCGGCGCCGCTGGGAGACATCGTGCTCGAGTACGTCGATGTGCCTTCGGTTGTTGCGAAGCTGCCGTTTGACAAGGTCGAGCCATTTATCGACGACATCAAACAGCTCGTGGTTGGGTTCCGCAAGCTCGACCAGAAGATCCAGAGCCTTGTTCGCTCGATCCTCGGGAGGGTCGACCTCGCCCCCGGGTCAAAGCTGCGCAACGCTCTGGACGAGATCGCCGCGCTCGATCCGAAAAACCTTGACGAGGTGCTCGACAAAGTCGTCAGCCCCGACTTTCAGGAGGCGATCGATCTCCTCGAGCTTCTGAGCGGTTCGAGTGTCGACGAGCTGCTTATCGGAACCCGAGCCGCAAAGGCAGTGGAGGAGGCGGCTGCCCTCGCTGCGCAGACCGGCAAGTTCCTGGACGGTTTGGACGACTCCGCCATCAAACGCCTCCACGCCTTCACCAAGAACACCGGTATCGACAGCGTGATCGACTGGCTGGAAACGAACGCCACCTCGCCGGAAGACCTCCAAGAAGGCCTCGAGAACAGGGCGAGCTCGATGATCCGCGAACTCGTCGGACGGCTGACCAACAAGGCGTGGGACGCCCTGGATTCCGATGATTTCAACCGGATTAAAAACCTTGCGGCCTCCTTGAGCGAACTCAACGTCAAACGCAAGGAGATCGAAGAGAAGCTCAACAAAGCGGTAGAGGCCCTCAAGGGCGAGGCCGGGTTCTCGGTCGGCATCGAGATCAGTCGTCTGACCGAGCGCGCGGCGATCCTCGATCTCGAGGTGGACTCGAAAAACAAGAAGGTCCGAAAAGCCACCGAGGAGGCGCTGGTCGGGTTCGAGGCTCGGGAGCTGCTCGACGAGATCGCAAAGGCGGACGATGAGGATGGCGACGACCCGGGCTTCCGGTTGCGGGATTCGATTTTTTCCTATCGGCGGGTTCGGTCCAGCTCGCTTGCGAGCTTCTTCTCGTTCCTTGGAATCAAGCGGGCGAGACAAACCGTCAGGATCGACGAGGAAGTCGTGCGGTTTCTCGCTCTCAAAGACAAGAAAAAGCTCAAGCGTGACGCGACGTACGCGACCGGTACCGTGCGGCGGATAACCGACGGCAGCAAGGACGCCCTGGCAGGAAGCCACGAGCTCGGTGTGTGGCACATCTGGCGGGTCGCCGGAAAGGGCGCGAAACTCGACGATTCTTACGATCAAGAGGTTGAACGCGGGCTGCGCATCGTCTACTCACGCGCAGACAACAAGACGCTCCCCGAGGAGCTCGGCGCCCTGGGTCAATTGATGGCCGACCTCGGTTTTACCGAAATCGGCGGCGCGCCAGTTGGGGGAGGAATCGCTCCTCCCGAGGAGGCTTCGCAGACCGAGTATTCGTTCACGCTGGAGCTCGGCCCAGCCGCCGCGTCGGCGCTTTTCAAAAACAAGACCCGGGAGCACTGGTGGACCGACTTTCGCAACGCCGCTCACCGCTGGCTCGACGAGGAACTCGTCCCGATCCTCGACAAAGCGGCTTCCGGAAGTCCGAGAGCACGTAAGGGAAGACTCCTGGCCCGGGTGATCGAGAGCCGGAAGTTCGATCCGGCCCTCAAGGCGGGGTTGGGGTTTTACGGTCAAATACCGAATGATCCTTGGAATGTGGATATCGGCGACCACGCTTATCGCGTGCCCATCCGGAACAAGAAGGGTATGGGTCGCTACAGGGTAATGAACCAAATTCTATTCAAGGTCAATGGCGCCACTCACAAGCTCGGAGAGACGGTCGATGCCTTTAAACAGGCGAAGAAGGATCTCAACCCGGCCGATCTGAGACTCTTCGACAAACGATTTTCTACCCTGCTCAAAAGGACACCGTTTGCCAACTGGCCGTCGCCAATGTTCAACCTGTGGCTTGTGTTCGCTCGGATCGGGCGGTCGAACGCCGACGCGCTCGACGAAGCCCGCGGTATCGCGACCTTGCGGTTCCGTCTGGACGCGGACGACCCGTGGCAAGAACGGCGGTGGCAACTCAAGGGCGCTCACCGGGGCACCGGCATCTTTCCATTCTGAATCGTGGATGCCATGCATGCGTATTTATCATGAGTTCCAGGTCCGCAGTTCTGGAGTGGTTCTCGGTTTTTGGGAAGGCTGGAGCGAGTAACTACGGAACTGTGGACCTGGCACAAATGCGAATGCTCGATCCGCCGAGGTCGGCGATCTGGTACTCGATGGTCAGGAACTTGTCGACGAGGATCTTCTTTTTCAGTGAGCCTGTGGGCATGGTGTGCCTCCTCTGACTTCGAGAGGTCGCGGTGTCGGCGGCCGCAGCCAGAGGCGGGGCGAACCGCGGAGGTTGAACGGGAGCGCGGATTCAGGAGCCGCCGTGTGGACTGGTGTCTCTAAGGTCATTGCGCCGATTCGGTGCCGCCTCGGTCCGCCGGCTGCAACTGCGCCGCGATAGCCGTCACGAACACCTCGGCGATCCGCTTGCGCGCCTCGGCGTCGGTCGGGGGGGCCGCTTCCTTCGCGCCCTGGACCGTCGTCTGCAGCCCTTGAGCGATTCCGGTGAGGGCGCCGAGCTTGCGGTAAGTGTCGTACCAGAAGGGGCCGCCGAGGCCGATGAGAATGCCGGACAATAGTATTGACAGCCCGCGCAGGGCCCCGACCCACCACCCCTCACCCTCGCTGACCCAGGCCGCCTCCTCCCAGAATGGCGCCGGCCATCCCATCGGCACCCCCGCCGACTGCATGTCGGCGATACTCTTGGAAATCCTGTCGTTCTGCTCCTGCAGGACGTTCTCCAGCTCGTCGGCTTCGGCTGTCGCAGTGTCGTCCTCTCCGGCCGAGCCGGCTTCGAGCGCCTGCACCGTCTCCAGCTGTTTCTGGAGCTCCGCGGCCACGTCTTCGCCGGCGTCGATCATCGCGTGCCGGACCGACTTGTTCTCCAGAAACGTCTTGAACACGGTCACTGCGTCTATGTGCAGCGCGAACGCCACCACCAGCGCGAACAGCACCGAGAACAGCCGCGCACGGCGGCTGAAGTACTCGCGGGCGCCGACGGTCAAGGCCTCGTACTTGCTGGCGAGGTCCTCTAGCACCGGCCGCAGCCGTTTCTCTATCTCCGGCTGCAGCCAGTCACCGGCCCCGGCCTTGGCCCAGGCGGCGAGGTCCTTGCCCTCCTCGGTCTCTGCGAACCGCTCGATAAACTCGAGAGTCGTCAGCTCCTTCTGCTCTGACGAGCGCAGCATGCGGTGGAGCAGCTTCTTTGCCCATCCGCCGGGAACGGGGCGATAACGCGTGCCGGTGATGGTGGCCGTGAATCTGTCTGGATCTTCCCGATTCCCTTCTGCGACAGCCGCCAAGCGGGGCTTCAGATAGGAGCCGTACAGCTCGCGAACCAGTAGCTGCAGGCCCTTTTCACGGGCGCCCAGGAACCGGTGCACCATCTCGACCAGAACTGACACGATGGTCGACATCACCATCATCAGCACAGCAAAGGCCAGCACTGCCTCGAGCCACTCCATGACGAACCTCCTTTATAGCGGGCTCAGACAAAAGGGGGCGGGCAGTTACCCGTCCCCAGCCTGCCCCCGATGACTCGTCAGCCGTTTCATGACGTGCTGATCAATTTGGCGCGCGGGCGCCGGTCTCGCATCACCCATATGGGTGAAGGCCGGCGCCTCGGCTACGAATCGTCACCGACCCAGTGGGGGTCATCGGGCAAGTTTTTGGGCCGGTAGCCGGTGCGGATTGTGTCCATCCGTTCCTTGACGCTCGTGTGGATCCGCGAGCCGTCAGGAATCCGGCGCATGTGCGGAGGCCACACCCGGAACAGTAGCGACCGCTCGTCATGTTGCGGGCCGTTGGGTTCCGGCTCGAACGCGAACGGCCAGTCGGGCCGTGGCTTGAACTCCAGCCCGCTGTCGTGGTCGTCAAGCTGCGCGATCATCCAGCGCAGCGTCAGGTCCGACAATTGGTGCTCCGAGTAGCCGCCGCCGATGTCCGAGTGCACTCCAGCGAACCAGACCTGGCGAACCGTCTGTCCAGTCTGGTTCTGCGGCGCTCCTTTCCGCGGCGTCCAAAGAGTCGGCTTGAAGGCCGTACGGTTCTCGTCCACCGACGCCGCGTGAAACGCGAGCTCGACGTCCTTGCCCAGGTGGGTGTCGTGGAACCGGTGCGAGAACGGGTTGAGCCGGTTCAGCAGGTTCTGCGGCACGCCCAGCGAACCGACCGTGTCCCACACGCCGATCACCTTGATCGTGAACTCGAAGCTCGACCTGATCTCGGCTGCGAACCGCTCCATGCGATCACGGCTGCCGCTCTTGTAGACGGAGAACGCCTCACGGATCGCGTCCTCCCGGGTCTTCGGTACGATCCCGACCGACCCCAGCATCCCGCACAGGCTGCGCACCGTAAACGCGCCGCGGCTGAAGCCGAAAAGGTACAGCTGGCACCCTGGCACCTGGTTTCGCACAATAAAGGTATACAGGTCTCGGATGTTCTTTGAGATCCCAACCCCGAACGCTCCGCCGGTGAGCTTGAAGAAGTTCGTCCCGACCCCGGGGTCGTAGCGCAGCAGCTGTTCCTCACCCCCGTCCACCAGCGTCTGGTAAAGCTTCACCACGTTGGTGTTCGCTCCGGAGCCCCACTTCCGCCACGTCCCGTCCGAAAACACCGCAAGTCGCCGCATACCGACCTCCCATCCGAACGCGGTATCCACAGCCCGCTCGCTGTGATCCTGCTGTACCTCTATTCATGGGCGATTTCGAGCAGCGCCGCAACTACCTGAGCCTCTGGCCACGGGTGTTTCGAGTTTTCCCCGGCGCCCTTGACAACTCGATCCTGGTATCAGAAGACGACATCGCAGCATTGCGAACCTCCTTTTTTCATGGGTGCCACTCATCACTCCCTCTAACCGGAATCCTCATCTCTTTTCGTGAAGTGAGGTTGTTATTCGTGGCACCCTTTTAGATTGGTGCGAATCGACAACAGGGTCATCACCCATTTGGGTGATGCACCGATTCGGCGAAACACCGAGTTTAAAAGGAGCGATCAAGAAAACGGCGGTCCCCGGTCTTCGGCGGTTTTCGCAGTGATTTTCTGACGAGAGGGAGATCAGATGCCAGACGTCATAGATGTCCACGCCTGCATCTTCAGCGCCCTAAAGCGTCCACTCCACGTTTGCCTGTTGTCGCGGCGATCCGGGAAGCCCATTGGCGGGCTCCTCGATTCGGAGATCTCGGTTTGTCCTTTTTCTCAACCCAGCAGGCACGTGGCTCGAAGGTCGAAGGGACGGAGGTCTTCCCGCTGTCCGGCGGACAGAAAAGGCACGGGCCTTCACCTCAACGTAATGGACATGCAGCGAGGATCTGAGTTTCGCTGGGGTCCCCTCGACCGAGCAGCGGGTGATTGCCTACAGATTGGAGGTTAACGAGGAAAGACAGGGCCCATTTCATTCGTTCCCGCCGTCCCACGGACAGCTGACAGCTACAAGAATCATCTGTCTACTACAACCGGAAAGGAAGGTGCGAAATGGCTGAGTTCACACAAAGAGGTATGGGTTGGATGCGCGAGCAAGGCGATTTGCGAGACTACTGGATCGATTTCAAGGTCTCCGGAACGAGTGAGAAAGGTAAGAGTACTAAGACCAAACCTCTCGCTCTTCAGTACCCCGCGGATCCCACTCGAGCAGGCATGCTTGAAGGTATTTCGAAATCGTTGGCCGGCCTGCAGTTCCCCTTCCCCCCACCTACCAAGCACTA